>ERZ869921.862-NODE-862-length-14936-cov-3.778375_pt1 | contig 14936 bp, 23 predicted proteins | sample MGYA00579310_ERZ869921 | MGnify/ENA primary metagenome ERZ869921 (study PRJEB32216, sample SAMN09231816) | wastewater metagenome | place: USA: Maryland | collected 2016-06-21 | study: EMG produced TPA metagenomics assembly of the PRJNA472060 data set (Reclaimed...
TCGATGATTGGCCCGTTGTGGCGTACCCGTAAACCAACTTTTGTACGCGCATCCCACAGATCGAATTGGGTGGTGTCCAATAATTCCATGGTGATGGTGGTGGTTAATGAGCGCTTGCCGCGACCTGTACGGGTAAACGTGCGCGTCCCGGTTGGCCCCTCTGGTGGAAACTTGGTGGTGATATTGTTGGTCAGGACATGCTCCACTTTGGTCACGCGGCCTGTCAATGCCGTTGCGCCAATCGAGGCAGCCGGATCAAGCCACACTTGCAGATCGGCGGGCACAATCGTTGGCCCTAAGATCAGGCTTGGATAGGTTGGTGCACCTAAGCCGCTGAAATAGCGCGCCATGCCATTGATAGCCATCATGGTTCCGTCAGTGCCCTCGCCGTCAGCCGTGATCGTCAATTCTTCAAGAAAGCCATAGGTTGACGAAAAGACTTCGACACTCGGATCGCCCCACCACATGGTTAGCGTTTTGAGGTCAGCAATGCCCGTGGTGTCGGTATATGTCCATAGACGGCTGTTTGTACCGCCCCCTGGGGTTGTTTTGACACCGCCACTTTTTGCCACCACTTCAAGCAAAAACGGCAAGATGCGGGTATCTGCGCCCATATCGCCGTCGAACTCCGTCCAGCGCCGTACCCGTTCCGTACCATCGTCGGGCAGCTCGTGGTACGTACCATCCTTGATCGTGCGCTCGTAAATCTCCTCCATCGGGGTTAGTACGGCATTGAATGGTAAGATTTTGGTTGGGCCAGCAATAGCCGTGCCCTTAGTTGTTTCGTGGGCAGCGGCCAGAATCTCTGCATTAATTTCAGCCATTATTTAGCCTCAACTTTCGTGTATAAGTGGCTTTTGGTCACGGCCTGCTTTGACCATTTTGGAAGTTCGTCCCAGACGCTTTGGCGTAGGTCACTGAGTGGAACCCCGATCAAGCGTTCGCCATCGCTGGCGTTGTTGTTGTAGCGGTACGTAATCGGATCTTGCGCGTCAAGTGCGGCTTGTTCAGCTAATTGACGCAACGCTTCATCTGATTGTTTCGTTGCGGCTTCTATTTCTCGTGCCAACTCATCAGCGACGGCTTTGTCGCGTGCTACCTGCTCGGCTGATTCGTCAACCGTGCGCGTTTCCTGATTCGTCTTTGGCATATAACTATCCTTCTAGGCCAAGCTTTGCAAACTTAACCTTGGTTGTTGTGGTGAAGTCAATAATCCGATAGCGGCTGCCATCTTCAAAGTTGGTAAACCCCGTCCGCACATTGGCATCAAGCAACACGCGACCGCCTACACAATTCGGAACCATGGCCGCGCCTGTTGTGGCAATGCGCCCAAATAGCGTTGGGTGTTCAATGATCGCGCTTGCGATTTGATCGGCAACATCGGCTGCGGTTTGCTCAGCCTCAGCCCAATCTTGCCACAGGATGTACACGCGGTGGATTGTGCGATAGTCGCGGGTCACGACTTGCCCGCTACCGCTTTGCTCTAGGCCGTCGAAAATATGTGCTACTAATGTTGGCACTTGAATCGACTTGGGCCAGCCGATAACTTGCGCTTGAATCAAGCTAATCGTATTGAATAGCTCTTGAAAGCCAACTAGCACGTAATCGGTATAGATGATCGGCTGTGCCATTTACTGAACCTTATAGATGCGCGGTTTTTGCGATTCACGCCGGATTGCTTGCCGGATAACGTGCATACGCAACTCAACACATGCTTGTGCGAACGCCTCTTTTTCTTCATCGGTCGCCGTTGGCAAACCGATAAAATAGGACATTGCCTCGGCAAGATGAGTAGCAACCTTGTTTTCGCCTTCCGAGTATTCAGCCCGCACGGGTTTATCACTCATATCTTTAGCCTTTCAAACTTGATAAGAATCGCACGCCCTCGGCTTCCATGGCAGCGGTCGCATCGCTCAATCCATTTTCAATAAACGGATTGGCGGTCGTACCTGGGTGATTGACCAGCGTTGTAAAGATGGTTTGGTTGCCGATTGAGAACGCTAACACGCCGTTTGGACTTTTTGGTCGTATTTCGTGCGGTTTCGTGCCATTTATGACAAAGATGGCATGCGGTGCATCGTTGCCAAACTCAATCGCGGCATCGTTCACCACATTAAAGCGATTGCCTTGGAGTAGCTGACCTGTTTTGTATGGCGTGCGGGCATCAATGAATTTCATGGCCAATGCGCCAATTGACTCAAGATGCTTGACATAGTTCAGGTCACGCACTCGCGCTAAATCATCGGCAACATCGTGTACACTCATCCTACGATCACCCGCTTTTGATCTGTCCACGCTTGCAATACTTGATATTGCTGTTTGGTTAGGCTCGCAACGGTTTTGAGATAGCCACCGCTATTCTCCCCAACTTGTTGCACCATGCCACCTGTATCCTTGCTACGCCAAATGTTCACACAGACTTCGATCATCACTTCAGCAATGGAGCTAGGACAATCGCCATAACCCCATGGTGCGGTAATACGTAGGTAGCGGTAGCTATTGCCATCGGCATTAAACCACAGCTTGCCGTCACGCATGACATAGGTGCTAGCGTCGATAACCGTCCACACATTGAATGATGATTCATATTCAACCAAGGTAATCACGCCTTGCAACGGTGGGAGATAGATGTAGCTATAGGCTTGATCGAAGTATTTGATTGAATCGGCTGGCGGCGTTGCGGTGAATGCAAAATCAGGCACGGCCAACAGTTGCCCGATGGCCTTGTGGACACTATCAATCGCACGGGGCAGGGCTGCGGTCAATGCCGTTAGCTCTGCGCTCGCGTCCTTGATTTGAGTCAGATACTGGCGAACATCGGTTATCGTTGGCAGTGCCATGATTCATGCTCCTCTAGGCTTGGGTTCCAACAACTGTCCACGTTGGTGCGAGTGCGGTTCCGGTGTTGACATACACAACCGCATTGGTCGTATCGGTGAGCAATGTGCCTTTGGCCGCGCCGCGCTCGGTTGCCTTGACACCTGGTGTAGTATCAGCGACCGCAGCCGTTGGGCTAGTGCCGCCTGTCAGCAATGCGCCGTTTGCCGTAATCAATGCAACAGGCATACGCGCATAGTTACCGCCAAAGGTCAGCACGACTGGCGTACCAGGCAATGCACCTCCAGAGGCAACAACATCGCCGGAATCAAATGCCCGCAAGGCCAATAGGGCCGCTTGTACGGTTGCGGCGTTTGCATTCCGAGCAATGGCGGCGGTTGTTTCACCGCCAAAGCTCAGGGTAAACGTACCGCCCGTTGGCGTTCCGGTAATGCTCAGCGTTTGTACCGCGTTGGTTCCAGCGCTTGGAGCGCCTTCGCAGCGGCGCATACCAACCGAGCCTTCGATAATGGTTCCACCTGAAATAACAGCCATGTGATCCTCCTTAGATACCAGTCACATAGCAGAATGAGTTGGGGCGATAGACTTCCACGCCAACAAACTCTTCAATCAGCACGACTTGCTTGTTTTTGATGAAATAGTCATTAATCCAGCCGACTTTGACCATGACCGAGCCATCACGCACGACCGCCGATTGTACGGCAAAGTTGCCAAGCAATGCGGTATTTTCAGCTTGCGCCGTGGTTGCCACAACAGGTAAGCCCCAAATAGTTGACATACCAACTTCGCTTGGATTGCCCCACAAATAAATATCATCGGCGGTACGCATCAAGCGGATTTGTTCCCAGTCGCTTGGGTGCATCACAATCGCGCTTGGCTCATCAAAGCCGACCGTGCGAACCTTGGTCATGGCTTTATGAATTGCATCGGGGATTGGGTCAGCACCTTTGGCTTGGGTTTGTGTCACCCATGCAGCAAAGCCCTTCACGTTTTGGCCCGTGCCATCGCCCGTCAAGATTTGATTTTCTTCCGTCAACGCAAGCATGACTTGCAAGCGGCTGCGAATCAATGGTTCCAACCCACGGCGCAATTGCTCGTCAGTGACTGGAATCCATGTGGCGATTTTGCGCATGGGCGATTCCACTTCGTCGTAGGCTAGCGCTGATTCTGGTTTTTCTGCACCTTCAGCCACGGGAGCGGCGTTATTGGTGAACGTGGTTTCTTGAATGAATTTCAACAGGTTTGTGCCCGTCGCTGCGGTGGTATTGATCATCAGATCGGCAATCACGGGACGGCGCAAGGCTGACAATTCAATCCGACCGCTGCGGCGTGATTCTGGTTCGTAGGACGTTGAATCAAACAGCGTCTTACGGCTGACATGTTCTACCGGAATGGCAATGCTACCCGTGTGACCGCCAGCCAAGTACGCCTTATATTTGGCGTGCTGCTCAATTTGCTCATGCAATGACAACGACTTGGTAACAGGTTGATCGGGCTGATGCGACGGGCCGCCTTGATAGCGATCAGCGGCGCTTGATTGTGGCAGTGACTTGCGAATCAACTCAAGCTCAGCATGTTCTTTCTCGACAGCGGCGATCTGTGGGGCCAAGGTTTCAAGCTCAGCTTGATAGCCCTTGATCTCGTTCAACTGTTCAGCCGACAGATCAAGGGTTGGGTGCGCGTCAAAGATAGCCCGTTGCTTGGCAACAAAACCATCTCGTTTTTCGCGTAATTCGTACAACTTGTTCATGAATGCAACTCCAATGCTTGCTTGTAAAAGATTGCGGCCAAGCGTTGGGCTTCGGCCTTTAGGTCGGGAATATCGGTATCGACACGGGCGGCCAAGGTTTTGGCGTTCAATGCGAGTTCGTCAAGACGATGGAGCAAGTGCTGAACGCGATCAACGTTCACACTTGACAGCACGCGGTGATCTTTCTCGCGGAGCGCCTTGAGATCGTGAATCCGGCTGGTAAACTCGGCTACGGTTGCAAGCACCGTATCAAAGTGTAAATCCATCGGCATGGCCGCAAGCGCCGCCGACTTCATTGCTACCGTTGCTGGATTCATCCCATACACCACGTCGCTCGTATCCCACAATTTATATTTGAGAATATCAAAGATCGGATCTTCGTCTTTGGTCAGCCATGCGGTATCAATCAACTGAATCCCGCACGACATTTCGTCAATCGCACCCCTCACGATGCCTTCGTAGACTTCGTTGGCCCGCGCATTGGTCAGGTATTCCCGCCCGACTAACACGCCGCCTGTTGCGCTTGGCGCATATGATAGCACACTCTCTGGCAATTCGCTACGTCCAATTTCACGAACGCATTTGATCGTGGCAATGGGCGGCGCATAGCTATCATGATTCCACAGGTGCTTGGCTCGCACGCGACCGTCAACGTCAAGATCGAGGCCGCCGAATTGAATGCGCTCGCGACCTGCATCAATGTTGCCTGTCACAATCACCACGCCTTCAATATAGCGTTCCGACTCATTAACTTTGTTGATCAGTTGTGGTAGGCGCTTGTAGTTCAGTTCCGGCATTGCTTTGTCCTTTCAACAGATCGCCATTCGGCAACGGCGTTTCACCCAGTGCCTCGCGGGCTTCGTTCAACGTAATCAGGCCAGTATTGTATTTATCGGTAATGCGCTTTTGAATCGCATCGACATCATCTTGCAGCGCTGATACATCGCTGAAGTCCCAAAACACGCGCACCCGCTCGCGGCGAATATCATCCTCAGTTTCATATTCCGACAAGAGCGCCATTTGCCAGAACATGCGCCATTCCTTCATCTGTGGCGACATGGTGCTATCCCAAAACGATGACCATGCCTCTTTGAGGTTGCTATAGGTTGAACGCAATAACCCAACATAGGCATAGACAATCAGCGGGGGAACACCAAACGCCATACAGATCCGCGACTCGGCCACCATCCGCATTTGTTGGCTGCTCAGTTGATCGAGGTCAACGCCGACTGCTTGATAATCGGCATTGTCATCAAGCACGGCAATCTGTGGCCCGCCTACATCGATGCTTTGACGGCTACGCCAACGGTCACGCGTTTGATCGGCTTGATCGCCACTCAAAAAGCCCTTGACTTTCAAGATGCCCGATGGCACACCGCCATTCTTGAAGAAGTTATTGATAATCGCAGTTTGCGACATGTCGCCTTTGATGCTGCCCATGGCGGCGGCGGTCGGACTTGGCTTGTACCACGCTGGAGCCTTGCGAACGAGCATGTTCTCTTGTGGAATAATCGCCATATGATCGCCATCATCATAGCGATACTGAATCCGACCCGCTGCTAGTTTCTCCTCAAACACATAGAGCGGATTGAGCGGCCAAAGCTCAGTCAAGTATGCACCACGATAGACCTTCTCACAGTAGAAGCGCCGCGGGTTGGTCGTATCCCAACTGATGATCGCAGCGGCGTGCATGTCAGCCTCAGTCATGTAGGGGTTGGGTTGGGTCATGAGCTGGCGTAAGGGATGCCCTTCCGCTTCAACCCATTCTTTATTGCGCTTGCGATTTTGCACAATCAAGCGCGGATCAAGCGCCGCGTCGGCTTTGACCTTGAGACAGGCATAGACTAGCTCGTTTGTTTGCATTGCCACTTGCGCCGCTTTGGTCGTGCGCTCAATATTCGCCGCATCACTCAAGCGATGGCTTTGACTGCGTTCAATGAACTCAAAGCCTTTTTGACTATCGCGCGGATCGGGATCACGGTCGCGCTTGAAAAATGTTCTGAGCATGGACATCTAAAAAACCCCCTGACTGCGATTACTACAGCCATACCACGCGATCATCGTTGCCATGACCGTATCATCATGCATGCCATCGGGAGCGCTATAACGATAGAGGCCACTGGGTAGGCGCGTTGATTCATACGCCTCTAGCTCGCTAATCTGAATCGGATCGTTCAACAGCGTGATGGTTTTGCGCTCTAGTGCTAGGCTGAGCGATTCGACGGCTTGCGATTTGCTGGCGTTGGTCGTTTGGAATGGAATCACGTACAGGCTATCGCGTTGCAAGGCTTCGATGTTTGGCTGCCCGATGCTGTTGGATTCCGCATAGACAATCAAGTTTGGATAGCGTTGGAAGGCATCGGCGACCCGTTGGCGTTGCAAACTGTATTCAATGCCATTAAAGCGATCAAGATAGACCTGTTGCTGCGCCATTGTATCAAAGATGCTCAAAACTGTATAGTCATTCGTGCGGCCCCAGTCAAGCCCGCCAACATACTGATGCTGAGCAATCGCCGCTTGTGGGATGCCGATGCTACAGGCCCGCACATTACGGAACACGCCGCCACCATCGTCAAGAAACTGTGCATCAATCTCCTGCGCATACGCTCGCTCGGATAACTCAAATTTCAAGGCGGCAATTTCAACAGGCTTGATATAGGGATTCTCAGAGGTTGGCATCTGCCATGCAGCCCATTCGGTTTGCAGCGGATCAACGCCACGTTGGTACGCTTCATAAAAGAAATTACGGCCTTTGGGTGTGCCGCCGAGCCATGCATCGCCTTGATAGTCGGCAAGGGTAGGCCGAATCGCCTCAGGCCATTGGCTATGCAGCGTTGCACACATGCCCGCTTCATCGATAATCACGCGCTTATATTTGCGGCTGCGGCCTGCATCAGGATCTTCAAGTGTCCAAAACTCAATCACGCCGCCCGTGATCAAGGTCAGCGTTTTCTCGCTCTTACTGCTGCCCGTTGTCAAGAGCGGCTGCAAGGTTTTGCGAATTTCGTCAAACGCTTTGATGAGGATTTTGTAGGTTGGCGCAAACCACCCCACCGGATAGCCTGCGATAGCCGTTTCACACGCCAACCGTTTCTCAAACTCCGTCTTACCCCACCGCCGTCCGCAGGCCAGTACATTAAAGCGCCGCGCCTCAGAGGCGACCAGCGCCTGAGCCGCATGGTATTTTGGCAGTTGAACGCTAATCGTGCGAGCCGACATACTCTACCACAACCTTCAACGGCGCATCGGCATCGCTACTCAGTTCACGCCGCTCCGTTGGTTTACCTAAGATGCGATTGATCAAGTACTCATTGGCTTGACGGTCTGGTGGTTTGGAATAGATATTAACCGCACCCGTTTCCTCGTCTACCTCTTTGACCATCACCCCGCCAGCTAAGATAAACAGATTGTCAATCAACTCAGGCAGGCGGTCACAGATCCGCTTTTCAGCGGCTGTAATCGCCGTTTCAAACTTCTCTGCTTTTTTCTTGCGACCCGCCCCAGGTCGTGCGCCGCCTGTCCCTGCCATAATTGCCTCAACAATTCAATAAAATCAATTTCCCAACGGCTCCAAACAACGAACCAACACATACCCAACCGCTTCAATCTTCACCCATTGCCCCTCACGAGTTCCATCGACAAACAGTCCTTGTGGGATGGTATCAAGCTGCTTTGATGCAAGGCTCGGACTTTCGTAGACAATGGCGATGGGCGTTATGACTTTCCATTGCTTCATACAGTCACTCCAATCAACCGCAGCTCGACCCACAACAGCCGATTGAACAATTGCCAATCAAAGCCAGCCGGATCGTTCTTGCGAGCGTCAACATGACCATGGGCCAACACGGGCAAAAACCCATACTTACCCCACCATTCAACGGCCTGCTTAGCACCCATAGTCATTTGAGCAATCGGGTACGGGTCACGCCCATCACCCATATTCTCAAACTCAATATTCAGGCCGCACACATTGTTGTTGAATGGCACGCCGCGCGGATCGCTGGCATCGGGGTCAATCGGGCCAACCGTGCCGAATCCCGCACAATAGGCGGTATCCTCGTCAGCAACGATTTTATGGTTGACACCGGCCTTGGTAATCAGCCGATGGGTTGACACTCGTGGGCTGCTCGCGTAGGTCAGCCATGCGAGGCTATCACGACCGCCAGTATGATGCAAATTGATGAACAGTGGCTGAAAGCCCGCGCGGCCTTGCATAAAGTGCGTTGGCGCAGCGGGTGAATCCACAATCACAAGCGGACTGGTCTCAAAGATTCGGCCTTGGGGATAATTGAATAAGCTATGCATCAAAATCGCTCCAATTCACGCATTGGCTCCGTGTTGCGCCATGCAAAGAAATAGGCGAATTGCTGAGCACCAAACGCGGCGAATAAGCCATCCCAAAACGCTCGATCAAGCGGCCATGACAGCGAACCGTCAAGCCATGATCCTGCGGTATAGACCGCGCTAATCACCACAACAGCCAATAACGACACCACCGGCTTTGGCCACGATGGGCGACGAAGGGTCGCAACAATGATCGGACTCAGTACAGCAAACAGGAATGACAATGCGGTCATGGGTAGCTCCTACGTCAATAACAGAACATAGAGGACGGCGCAAATAATCACGAGCAAAATAGCCGACTGTATCCATGGGAATTTAGGTTGCTTGGTCATTGTTTTCCTTCCTGCGGAGTGGCTTACGGGGTTGAATCTCAAGTACAGTCGTCAGATGTTCAATGGCATCGGTGTGATCTTCCATGCGCCGCTCAACGGCTTTAACCTGGGTTTTGAGGTCATGAATGGACACATTGAATTGCTCAGGCCATGTCAATACCTTGTCAACCGCCTCCGTCATCCGTCGCGAAAACGTCGCCTTGGCATTGATATAAGACACAATGGCCGGACTGAGCCGCTGAATCAGCAGCCAAGCCACACCAGCACAGACGAGCCATCCGCCGCCGCCTTGCCATAATTCAACTAACACGCCCGCGTCAGCCATAAATAATAGTTCCAACTAAAACACCGTTCACACACACCACAACCATAACATAAAGCACGCCAAATTGCAACGGTACTAGCAAAAGTGAGGACTTTGGTACTAATTTTACACTTGACAAACTACGGCCAATCATGCTATGGAAACGAAATTATTATGTCAATCTGAACATTAAAATTAGATGAGTAGAACATTAATGGGAGATGATTAATAATATTTTTTGTTTAAGTAATTCCTTAAACAAAAAGTACGAAAAATACACATGTTCTACTTTTGCCATTTTATCCCACTACAAAGCCATAAATCTATCACCTCACTATCATTCTCATCATGGCCAAAGCATGCTAGACTGTGATCATTGAATCATTTTCGTTAGGAGGCCGGAATTTATGGCAAAGCGACCAAAGATTGATCTGACGACTAAGCAGATCGTGGCAATCATGGCCAACCATTCCCCCAAAGTATATGGAGCCGCGTATGATTGATGGGCAGGTAGAACTTGACGACAACGGCGCTCCCGTTTGGCGTGGCTATCACCCCATGTACCCAACGGGGTCAAAGTGGTTTACTCAAGACTTTGGTGGGCGTGGTACGGTTTTGAAAGTACGCGGCGTGAAGCTGTATGTTGAAATTATGGACATCGTAGCCGAGGAAAATAGCCACGGCGCATGGCAATGGTCAATCAAGCTCGTCAAGCATTATCGTGGAGGCAACTAATGTTCTACGTAATCAAACTTGTTCGCAAGGCTGGCGCTCGCATTAGTGGCGATGGCTACGTTGGCGTTGGTGGCGTGTTCGTCAAGCGCAAAAGCGAAGCCAAACGCTATAGCCTCTCCGAGCTGAGTGCCGCGAAAGCGGCTGTACTGCTCAATCCCAAGTATGATAATTTTGAACCAGTGCATGAAGATGAATAGGTACTAGACTCAAACAGGACTAGCGTATAGTGCAAGAATCCCAACAATCCGCTATACTCTAGTTACTGAATCAATGAGTTTATGGAGTATGGATTATGAAAATCATTGCGATGCAAGGCGTACCGGGGTCGGGCAAAAGTTCAACGGTGGCACGGCTGGCCGCTGAACACAACGCCGTCGTGATCTGCCTTGACGACATTCGCGCCGAATTGACAGGCGATGCCAGTGATCAAAGCCGGAACGCTGAAGTTATGCCGCTGGCAACGGCTCGCGCCAGCGCTGCCTTGGCGGCAGGCCGCTCGATCATCGTTGATTCGACCATGATCAAGCGTGAGTGGCTTGGCTCATGGGAAGCCATGGCCAGTAAGCATGGCGCTGATTTGGTGCTGGTCAGCGTGCGCGTCACGTTGGCAACGGCACAAGCTCGCAACGCCAGCCGAAGCCGCGTCGTCCCCGCTCATGTGATTGAGCGGATGTACAACGACCTGCAAGCATTCGACTATCGCGGCCTGCGGGTGCAGGTCGTTGATAACAACTAGGTACTAAGCCATAGATAGGACTAGAGTGTATAGGCGATCTATCATAGATCGCCTATACTGTTGGCACTGAATCAATCAACTAGGAGCGACACAATGAAAGTCAACATCACCCGCGACATTGACCGCGAATATGGCTACGATTTGGAAGTTGAAACATCCGTTAGTCGCGATGGCATCGCATGCCATGGCTACCTCAATGGCGACTGTGTAGTCGTCAAATTTGGATCAATGGCCGAAACAGACGTGCGCGTCCATCTATTCCGCGCCGTCTCGTGGGAATTGAACAACGGCGCACGCGAAAACGCCGCGCCAAGTTGCGCTACGAAACGGCGCAAATGGAGCTAAAGGCGGCTAAAATCAATTTGCAAGTTGCTCAGGCTGCCTACAACGCGGCTGAGCCAACGGATGAAGATCCGTGGGGCAACGTTCGCTAAAAATCTCAGACGATTATCATTTTCAATGTGACCATGATACTGTATCATGGTCACATTGCTATCTATGGAGTAACCTCATGTCGAATGAATTAGCAACCCGCCAAACCGCCGACCTCTCCACATTGACCGAATCAAAGATCGACTTGATCAAGCGCACGATTGCCAAAGGCGCAACCGATGATGAGCTTGATTTGTTTATCGGCCAATGCCAACGTACTGGCCTTGATCCGTTTGCGCGGCAAATTTACGCCGTGCCTCGTTGGGATAGCCAAGCCAAACGCAACGCGATTAGCGCACAGGTCAGCATTGACGGCTTTCGCCTGATTGCTGAGCGAACGGGCGAATATGAAGGTCAAACCGCTGCACAATGGTGCGGGTCTGACGGCGTTTGGGTCGATGTGTGGCTTGATTCAAAGCCGCCAGCCGCTGCAAAAGTTGGGGTTTATCGCCGTGGCTTTCGTGAGCCGTTGGTTGCCGTAGCACGCTTTGCCAGCTACGTGCAAACCAAAAGCGACGGCACGCCGCTGAATATGTGGGCAAAATTCCCTGATGTTATGATCGCCAAATGCGCCGAATCATTGGCATTGCGGAAGGCGTTTCCTCAGGAGTTGAGCGGGCTTTATACCGCTGATGAAATGGGGCAAGCTGCCAATGAGCCACAACGCCCAACCGTAACGCAACCAAGCCGCAACACGCGGCCAAATATCCACCAAAGCAACGCGGCAAACGCGATTGATGCCGAATTTGAGATTGAGCCGGACGAAGGCGCAACGTTCGCACCTGTTGCTGAGCCTGAGCAATGGCACGGCCTGAGCAAAACCTATCCACAGCCCAATTGGACAGACGCGCAACGCGCCAAAGCGATTAGTCGATGCCGTGGCTATATTCGCGACCTGAACCCTAACGATCCGCGCTTTATCCTTGATCTTGAGTCGCTTGACAACGGCAAGATCGAAGCCCTCGGCCTCGAATTAGCTGGCAAGTAGTTAGCGGGGTCGCCTCATGTCATTGCAATCAATTCTCGCTGAATTTGAGGCGATGGAATCATCGTCAGAGCAACCGCCCAAAGCCGACAAAGCTAAGGGCGGTCGGCGGCGTGTGATGCCTGTCAACCTGTCAACCATGGTTGTCAACCCGCCGATCTTCGAATCAGTTGACAGCATTCGGTTGACAATGCAACACGAGGTTGACAACTACGTTGACAATCAGTTGACAACCAACCGCATGTTGCTGAGTGTTGATCCTGGCGTTGGCAAAACGTGGCTCGGTGTTCAGACCGCACACAAAGCCCAAATGCAAGGCGAGGCCGTGGTGTATTTTATGCCGCGTCATGACTTCTTTGATAGCCTCGTTGCTGCCAGCAAAGCCCAAGGCTACGGCGCTGAATACTTTATGCTGTGGAAGCCGCGCACGGCAGAAACAGAACGCTTTCCTGAAACGTGCCACTTGACTGAGCAGATTGGCGAATGGATGAAGCGCGGCCATGAGAGCAAAAAGTTTTGCAGTGGAGTCTGTGGCAAGGATCACATGTTTAATAGCTGCGTGTATTGGGCGCAAATCAACGAATACAAGCATAAAACTCAAGCCTTAGGTGTGCCGCCAATCCTCTGCCTCCAGCACGCGCACTTGACGCTCGGACACCCCTTGCTCGCCAAACAGACGCTAGCTATTGGCGATGAATCCCCGCTACTGTCAGCATTCGGCCATGAGTTTCATGTGCCTGCCAAATTCCTGACCATCGGCCAACCCAACGTGCCAGCGAAGGCCATCGGCAAAAAGATGCAACAATTATGTAAAATCTTAGGCGATGAAATAAGCGGGCACATGTTGATCGATGCCTTAGGCGGCGCTGATCATCTGTTGAAATTGATTGATGAAAGCGAGTTTGGCGAGGATGAAACGGGCATCAAGGTTGCCGAAAATGTCGAGCATGTCAACTATAACTACCTGCTCAATCTGTGTATTTTGCTACGCCGTGAGGCGTTGGCGAGCAAGCATGGCGAATACCCAAACCGTGTGATCCTGTCGCCTACGGGCCTCAAATTGTTGTTGCGCCGCGTGGTCAATCCTGAGCTACCCGCCAAAACAATTTGGCTTGACGGAACCGCTGATGAGCGGCTTTATAAAGAATTGACGGGCTGGAGTTTGTCAACGTTGACAAAAAACGCGCAATTATTGGGGTCTGTCAACCAAATTCATGATAGCGTCTTTGCTAAGACAAGCATGTTGGTTGACAGCACGAAGGCCACGCCCAAAGCACGGCAAGTTGTCAACTACGTCAAGCATCTCATCAAACAGCATGGCTATGTTAACCCGTTGATCGTGTCCTATAAGAACGACGAGCTAGCCCACGCCTTCAGCGAGTATCAATACACCTACTTTCATGGCAACCGTGGCAGTAACGCCTATCAGGATTGTGATGCATGCATTGTCATTGGCACGCCGCAACCAAGCGCTGGAGCGATTGAATACGAGGCGCGAAAGTTATTCCACAAGCGTAACACGCCCTTTAATGCGACGTGGTGCGAGATTCACAAGGCCTACGCAGGCACGGATCAGGCCATTCCTGCGAGCGGCCTATGGAATGACCCCGATTTACAAACGATCTTGCAGCAAATCCGCGAGCAAGAGATCGTGCAATCAATCCACCGCGTGCGCCCAGTGTTGTCAACCAAGCCTATTTGGTTGCTTACATCGTTGCCAGTTGACAAGTTGCCGCCTACTAAGTTGACAACCATGCTACAAGCCATCGGCTTAGTTGACACGGTTGACAAGTCGATTAGCGCCTTTGCATTCCTTGATGCGCTTGACATCGCTATGACCAAACTTGACGAAGTTGGGCATTGTACCAGCGCCGATCTTGTCTTATTGCTTGACATATCACCAAGCTACGCCAACAAATTGATCGATGCCTTGATCACCTACAATGCTGAGCTATTCCCTGAAATTCAGATCCGTGCCGTTGGGCGAGGTCGGCCAAAACGAGCCATTGGTAAATAAGGTACTATGATTAAATAGGACTAGAGTATATAGGCGATATTGGAATAATGCGGTATAGTACAGCTACTGAATCAATTAGCTAATGGAGTTACGACAATGCAAGTATTTATTCAAAAAAACAATGAATGGGAATTGACCGAAGTCGCTGGCGAGATTGTTGATGGGAGGTTTATCCCCCACTACGATGAAATCAAGTTCGAGTTAGCAGGTCACGGCCATATCACTGGCCTGCCATTCTACCATTTCAAAGTTAACGGCGAAATTCATGGCATCATTCAAGGCCAATTGAATTGGAACGGCGCGATTGAGCAACGCCGATGGTCAGTCAGGGGTATGATCTCAATCATTAATGACAAGGGCGTATATCTCTATATGGGTAACTATCGCCCAAACTCAAAAGAACTTGAAGATGCTGGCCTAGCGCTGATGAAGCGCGAAGGCTTGACAAATTTTGGCTAGTATC
>ERZ869921.863-NODE-863-length-14919-cov-3.793999_pt1 | contig 14919 bp, 14 predicted proteins | sample MGYA00579310_ERZ869921 | MGnify/ENA primary metagenome ERZ869921 (study PRJEB32216, sample SAMN09231816) | wastewater metagenome | place: USA: Maryland | collected 2016-06-21 | study: EMG produced TPA metagenomics assembly of the PRJNA472060 data set (Reclaimed...
ACCTTGTTCTATTCGCCCTACTTTTGTTGTGTCTATTGCGGATGAACCGCCAGTTCCGACCAGTTTCTTTGAGACCAATATCAAACTGTCTCCCTTTGAAACTAATACTTTGTCGAATTTTGAGGTATCAGACGTAGTATTGACGTTTGGTATTTTTATCCTCCCAGTCTCAAATGTAAAAACTGGACTTTTACCTGTCAACGTATCTTTTGCACTCCAAATCTTAGCTTTTGGAACGACCCCTGTATATTGTGTCGTAGTTTTTGTCGAAGAATTGTACTGTGGAGAATTGTTCTGCCCAAAAGCAAAACTCGATACAAGCGTGAATAGTATGATTAGTTTTTTCATGTTACGTGATTATTATTTTGTATTTATTCTCCGTTGTGTTTCCTTCGTATGCCAATAAATTTATACTCAATTGGTTTGGGGTCGCTTCATCTGTCGTGATTCCTTGCGTAATATCCAACATCCTCCATTTATCGACATCATACATGTACCATAGTGCTATTGTTGGTGTGGCGGTGTTCTTGCCGTGGACTATCGTCCGAATGTCGTTGGACGGGTTGTCGTCTCCGTCTATTTCTTGAATTGATGGTTTTTTTGTAAAATTATCATCTAAATGTTTTTTTGACACAAAAGACCTTTCGTCTGTCAATGTAAAAACTGTCTTATATCCAGCAGCTTGCTCGACTAAATGCCCTCCATCTTTTATGTTCAAAGACTCGTCAACTGTCATGTCGGCAATTGATCGCACATTTGCAGGAACAATCAAATTTTGATTGTTATCGGGAAATTGTGTTTGTATTTGGGTTTTTATTGCCGATTTACTCACAATTTTTGCATTCCGCTTTAAAATTCAACGTATAATTTATTTTGAAAACATGATAATCGAAATTAGGATTATCGTTGCCTTCTTCGCTCCAAATATCGAATTTGTCAGAATTTGACTTTTCAATTTTGCAATTTGAAACGCTTCCAAATGCCGAAATTACCAAATCTTCTAAAATCCTGTTTTGGCTTAAAAACACCGCAGCCATTTCAACTTTTGGGAAATAAACAGTTTTTCGCCCTCGACTTTGAAAGTTTTCATAGTTTGTTTCGCCAACTTGAAAATGATAGCCTGTAAGGTCTGAATCAGAATTTAATGATATGGCAAATTCTTTGCCTACTTCAATCCTTTTTTGTTCATCACCTACTTGAATAGCCTCTGTAAGCCCAGCCAATTCAGCACGAACATTACCAATGTGCAAAATGATTGCTTGGTTAATTTCCGCTATTTTGACTTCTAATTGCTTCATCAATACTTATTTCCAATGCCGAAATTACTAAATCTATCTCATTTTCACTAAGATGAAAAACCGTCCCAAACTTTGCCTCATTCCATTGTGCTTTATCGGCACTTGCTTTTGAAATAAAACCTATTACCCAATCTTTGCCCTGTTTGATTAGTGTTAATCCGTCTATCATTTCTCCTGTCAGTGTCAGGTCAATAAACTGAACTTGACGACCTAAAGCTTTTCTGAAATCGTCATAACCGTAAAACTCGTCAATATCACCATGTGATTTATACCGTGATAATATTTGTTTCTTACTTCCAATCTTATAAAATCCGCTCGTAATTGCTTTAAAATTCAGCGTTTTGGTTGAGTATTTCCCAATCTGAGAACCGTCCGTTTTTTCGCCTCTTTGTTGAATCCGATTTGAAATTAAGGCTATCGAATCAAAAAAAGCACGCCTAACTACTCGATCTTGTGTAATCAGTTTTAGATGTGCTTTTTTGTCAAATCCTTTAATTATCAATCCCATTTATGGCAAAGAATGACCTGTGAATGCTACTGAATTTTCATTGCACGCAAAACAAATACCTGAGTCTGGAATATTCAAAGAACGAACTGCGTTTTTCATCGCCTTAACATATTCTTTTTCGTACATGTCTCTAGTCGCTTTTGTTTGCTCCAAATTGCCATGAGTGAAATAGTTTATTCGGCTTCCAATATTTGACGCCAGTTTTTGATTCAGCATTTCAACGCCTAACAAATACATTAAGGCGTATTTTAAATGGGCTTTGTTTTCACACAAAAACGGCTCGATTGAACAAACTACCTGAGAATCGAGCGAAATTCCATAACCGTTCAATCCGCCCAAAGCCACAGCCTCGTAATTAATTTCGGTATTTGAAAGTAAATATGTCGCTGGTAAAACTAAAGCACGTTCGCTATGCGAAATGCCCCAATAATTTACGCTACAATCTTCCTCGCAGTCGTGCCAACCGCATGATCCTGTTTGTATTGTTTCAAAATTGGCTTCAATTCCAATAAACAATTCAATTGCGCTAGAATTAAGCTCAAACGTGAGGTTTGTTTCAATATTGTTTATCCCTTGAACCGCTACAAATGGCATGGCTGTTAGTTCCGTTTCATTTTGCAAGTCAAAGATTCTAATTGTCAAATTTGGGTCAACTGGCAATTCTTTGATATAAACTTGAACCTTTGCAAGGTCAAATCTTACATATCTCGAAATTGGCAAATAGACATAAACACCTCGCAAGTTTGCCAAATCAATCGGCAATGAATGATAATTTCGGGGCTTAGTGATTAGGTCGGTCGTGAATAGCGTTTTATTGAACCCAACTCCCGAATGTTCAAAAAGATACATTTGGAAATCTTGGGCAAATCGTGGCAATGCACGGAGCTGAACATCGTCCCAAACGCCCAAAAATGTCTCTTGTTCCGAATTGGCAATTTTGTCAATCAATTCGGTAGACATTCCAGCCAGTTGATTCAAATACAAATTGCTCGCAGGGTTTGAAGTCTGCGAGCAATGTTTGATTCCTATGTAGTCTTTAAGACACATTAGACAATTTCAAAATTAATCTCAAATTCTGACGATATTCCGCAAGCGTTTGAAACCAAAACCGAGATAGAACTGATTCCGTCAACGGTTGGGATTCCAACAATACGAACTTTCAATTTGTCCTGAGAAATCGTAACGGTTAATCCCGTTGGAACCGTACCTACAATCGTTAATTCCTCAATTGGCGTAGGCGAAACAAGCGAGCAGTTAACATCTTCCGAACTAATAACCGAAATCCCGAAACCATCTACCGAAATAGTCGCATCCGATCCAGTTTCGTTAATTAATCCGTCCGATTCAAAAAGTTCTTGGCACTCGTCCAATTTGTCAACATTTGCCTCTGTTACCGCTAATGTTGTTGGTAATCCTTTTTGCGACCAATCAATTTTTATCATGCCTTCAATAAAAGTATCTAAGGCATCAGTAATCGGCACACTTGGGGAAATTGTCAGAGGTTTTTTCACAACCCAAGCAATTGAAGATGTAAAAAAGTACATGGTGTAATTCTTCGCACTGGAAATCATTGCGTTCCAGAACTCGATATTGTTCACCATGTCAAAATCGGTAATCGAAATTGAATGTGTACCTGAAAGAATCCTACTAATCTGCTTCCCTGCGCCTTTTCCTGACTGATAAGCAGCCTCGCCCATTGTTCCATTGACATTGCGAATGATTGTCGCCTCACAAGTTTTTTCTAAAGCAAGCAATGAGTTAACCAGTCCCGCCCCCGTTTCAACGACAACAGAACCGTTCTTGACTAATGCAAGATGTATGATTCTGTTTGGTTCGTCTGTACTGCAATTGCTGCAAACTCTAGGATTCGAACCTTCTTCGTTGCATCCGAATAAAGAATATTTTTTCATCTAATTTCTGTTTTAAGTTAAAAAATAGCCTCCCAATTTCTCAGGAGGCTTTTAAAATTAGATACCAGTTGCCAATCCTTTGAATACACCGTTGATTCCTACGGTTGTATCGCCAGCTTTGAACAATGTAGTTGGTGCAGCGTATAGGTCGAAATTCAAACCTAATTCGAGCGTGTAAGAGTTACCACACTCATCAGGGAATAAACGCATGTCGTAAACCAATCCTTTTGTAAAAGGGTCTGGAATTGTGCCACGTTGAACCGTTCCGATTGCACGAGCAAAAGACCCCACGTATTCGTTGTACGAAACAAACTGCAAAGACCCTGGCATGAATGCTACTAATCCATCTGCCGAACCTGTTGCTGTTGCGATTGCCACCTCACGATAGAACTTGTACATTGCCTGTTCTGACATCTTCCCAAAATCAGTACCGCCATTATTGCAGCGTCCGAATTGCAAAGCCATGTTTGCTAAATCGAATTTTCCCTCGCCTACTACAATCGGTTTTCCGTTGAATGTCGAACGCCTGATTTCTTGCATAAATTCGTTGAATCCTGCCAAAATTGGCGACCCAACAGAGCCAGCAGCAGCATCAACCGAACGATACACAGGAAATGACTTCGAAGCACCAACTACGCCACCTTTCCACGCTCCAAACTTGGTAGCAACCGCAGTAAGCAAATCACTGTTGATTGCTTGACGAATGGCATTAAAGTCAATCATTGTTTCATCCCAATGCTCCGCCATCAATTTAAAATCCTTGTCAGACTTAGTATTTGGCGTAGAAACGATTCTCGAATACGTATCGCACATTTTGCGTACCGCAGTTTCAGAAACCGTGATCGGAATAGTACGGTACAATGTAGGTGTGATTACTTCCTCGAAGTTTGCCTTTTCAGCACCAACTGGCGGACAAGATTTTACGGCTGCGGTATTAGCAGCAATCTGCCTTTGCTTCCTATGAATACGAATTGGCTTCTTATGCCCCAATTCGCCATCAAGCCCTATAATTTCTTGACGTGTCGCCCCTAAGTTGGTAGGGTCATGAAGTGCGTCCAACATACCAACTGGATCGGTAATATTAGTCAAATTGTTTGTTTTGTTTGCTTCTCTGTAAGCAAACAATAAAGCTGGACATTCGGCATTAGCCTGTGTGATTGCCATTGTAAAAAGTGTTTATGTGAAAAATGAATAAAAGTCGATTGACTGAAAAATGTTGCCTGAAATGGCGTTTGTAAAAATGTTGCCTAGTGGCGTAAAAGTATGCAATACTAAATAATATTTGATATAAAAACAAATTGGCTCGGATGTCAAACTAGAAGAAACACACATTTCTTAAAGTAATTTTTCCGAGCCTAAAAATAGTACGCCTAAAAATGGTCTTCGTTTACTTTTGGTCGGCTATCGACCGTTCTATCAAATCGTCAATTCCTGAGCGATATGAAGGTTGAGTTTCCTGCTTTTGCTCAATTCTTTGCTGTTGTTGCTGGTTTTCGGTACTCGCAACTTCAAGAAAATTGTTTTCCTGAAAAACTTTAGAAATCAAAGAATCAAAAGTAACAAGATTGTTCTTGTCGTCAAAAACCTGTCCTTTCGTTTCTTTCGAAAGCAAATCAACCCCTTTTTCTGTTCTTGATAAAACCGCTCCATGTTTGGCAAATTCTAAATCAAGCAACTGTTTTGCCAACGCAGCACGAACACTTTCAGGATAGTTTTTAGACCATTTTTGAGAAATGATTTTACTTTCCAAAATGGAGTTCAAACGCTCATTTTCAAATCCTGCCAAAAGTTGCGCCTTTTCGTCTTCTAAAGCTTTTCTTGCTTCTGCGTTTTGGGCGTTAAGCGTTGCGATTTGATCCTGCAAAGTTTTGAGTTCGGGCGTATTTGCCTTAGCTTTTGAAAGTTCAAAAAGACTAGCTAAAGCCAGTTTTGTTCTATCGCCTGTGCTAGTTCCAGCTTTTACTTTGGCACTAATCTCTTCAAGTCCGTTTGCTTTTAGGAAATCGTCAATATTCGAGTCGATCCCTTGGGCTAATGGCTTCAAAAAATGTTCTTTCAAATCCTTTTTTGATTTCGCAGCATCAAAATTGAATAGGTTGGTTTGCAATGGATTTACAAACTCATCATCAATTTCAACCTCTAAAGCCAAAAGAGGTTTTAGTTTTTCGTCCGAAACATCTACCAATGCTTTCTTGAACAATTCCGCCAATAATTCGCCTACCTTCATAAATTATAGGGTTTTCATGTTTTCTGGCCATACTGCATCGTGCCAATGACTAGATTTTTCGGGATCATGGTTTGACATTGAAAGTTGTTTTTCTGCAAGTTCTTTTGGAACTTCTCGCATCTCGTAACTTTTTGGAAAGCCTTTTTCGTCACGAACCAAAAACGCTACTTCTACGCTGTTTTCGTCTTTTTCAGCCAAAGGAAGTTCAGCGTTCTTTTCTTCCAATGCTTTTTCGGCTTCTAAAAGTTTAGCCTCCAACTCAGCGTTCTTTTCTTCCAATTGCTCTTTTGTCATGATTTTAATTTTACGTTATACAAATTTAAGTTAAATTTTTGAATTGTAAATATTCTCTGAAATCGGCAATAATGTATGTCGGCAATTGTAGCCACCTACATAGGTAAATATAGTACTCGAATTAGTACCGCTTGCTTTGCCTTTCCATGAAGTACTTGCCCAACTTTTTACCTCGGTTTCGGTAAATACACGCCCAACACGATCAGAACAAAACTTGCGAGTATCTGTAATTGCAGTTCCACGATAAAGATAGTGTTTTAATCCTAAATCGCTAGAAATGGCATTCATGTAATTACGTTGGAATTGGCGTACTGAATCGCTTGCTACTTGACCAACATACGATTTTAGGCGTGGCGAAATGTTTTTATTCCCTAAAATGTAATTGCTTAAACTTTGCTTCATGTTCATGTAGCTGCCACGACCGTTTATGACATCCTGCAAAAGCCGTTTGATTGGTTCATTGAAATTCGCATCAATCCCCGAACCAATCAGCATTTCGGATGTGGTTTCTACATTGGCTTTTAACATCGTTTTGAACAAATCTTGTGAAGGTTCAAAACCTGTAACGATTGTCGAATAGTAAAGATTAATGAAGCGTTGTGACTTTTCGAAAGACTTTATAAAATCGGTCGTTGCTTCTTTGTAGTCCGTTTTTTGAAGCAAAGAACCAATCTTTGAATTGATTTTGTTCAGTGTTTTGAGATTCTCGACCATTTGGGCGGATGTGGTCGCCTCATAGTTTAAAGAACTAGCCATCTGTACTATTTCCTCATACATTTGTTTAGAAATAGCATCCAAGCGACCAATAAAAGCATCTACGCTTAAATCGGTCGCATTATCCAAATCGTTAATTATTACCTCCCAATCCTGCATAAATATCTATCGGTTCGGTCTTGGTGCTATCAATCACTTCTTTTGCGTAACCTTGATTAATTGCCAGTTTTTCGCTTAACTTCAATTCAGGATATTTGATGTTTTCCGAAATCGCACGGTTGAAAAAATTATCAATCTGAGAACTAATGATGTATTGTTCTTGATTACACCCTTTGTTCATGTAAACCGCCATTTTTTCATCAGCCGTCAAACTTGGCATCGGGTCTAACTGCATCTTGTTTTGAAGCTTCAAATAGGCAAGCGATTCTTTGCCAAATTCCTTTTCGGCATATTCCAAACCAATTTCATCAACGATTGCCCCATTTGATCCGCTCTCTTTCGATTCTTTCATAATCCCCAAAATTGCTGCCGAATTAAGCACGTCAAATTTTTTCGGGATGTTTATTTTGGGCAAATGCTCATCTATCGTTTTTTTATCAAAAAGCAAACCATAACGCTGAGTTGCCATTATTCGATAGATCGGAAAGAATATGTCATTTACAATATGACTAGCGACTGTGTATAGAAATGCGTTCAATTCGCTTCTGTCCAATGCTTTTGCAGTCCCTGAATTTACAGCAGGCTCGTACATGAGAAATTCCATGTTCAAGGCTGATAATCCTTGTTGAATACATGATTTCCATTCCTTGTTTAAAAAGTCTATTGATTCAATTGGGCGTTCGGCATAGCCCATCGGAGGGGTTGGAGTTGTGAACGCATCGCTTGCGCCTTCTTTGACAACCGCACGAATCATTTTTGTACCAAAAGGAGTTCGCACCGAAACTTTGCCAGTTGAATTGCAATTGTTGCACTTTACTTTTGTCGATTGCCCCTTTCCTGTTGGGACTTCTTGCGTTCCCAACCCTCGGCAAACCTTGCATTCCGCATCTACAATCTCCCAACGGTCGGGGTGTAAATGCAATACCATATTAACTTGATGGTCTGAATACCTTCTAACCGCCTCATTCCAATGCGGGACAACCGACTGAATGAATGATTCGTAAAGCGTATAACCTTGCTCGAATTTTCGAACACGTCCGCCAATCTTGAACGCAGGAACTACGTCATTTGTAAGTTTCTGCTGAAAATACATTACATATTCTTTGTCTGTCAAAATCCATTTCTGAATTTCGTCTTTGTCAAGGAAAATGAAAATGTCCGTCTTTTCTGATTTTGGAATCAAATCATAATCTGATTCGGGTATTTCTTTTATGTTGAAAACAAACAATCCTTGCTCTACCCCTACGACTTCGTCACTCCCAAATACATGAATTTTCGGCTTAATATATTCGTTGTCCGAAATACTGATTATTGATGGATAATTAGAAACTACTGCGTTTGGGTCGTCAAGCATTAAATCAATTCCAACCGAAAAAAACCATTTTTGCAAAGACCCGAAAACATCAAATTCTCTCTCGAAAAATGTTTCAGGATTATTTACTATTGATTTTGATTCAGGCCAAACAATTTGCCAATCGGGCGCAAGGCGAATTTTACCCAAAACATTTACAATTTTTTCAAAATATGTTTTTGTAATCGGTTCTTCGACACCTTTTCGATAATCCTTGTAAATCGGTTCTTCGTTTGGTCTAGCCAAATCAACCAAATGGCTGCCAGTTTCACCATTGGCGTGAATTGACAATTCATTTTTTATCTTAACCGACTCAACATAAAAACGGTGTTTATGCTTGTCAATCGTGTATTTTTTTACCGTTTCTATGGAAATCATATTAGCAATTTTGATTTGTAAAACCTGATGCCTGTTCGTTTTATGTAGTTTTTGCCATTGACAAATTAGAAATGTCGCCCGATTCGTCCGAATGCTCTATTGCGTAATCTTCGTTACGATAGTACTGTTTGCCGTTTATTGCAAAGTAATCATGCTTACTGGCTATGGTTAAAGCCAAATGTGTTCTATCGTCTAAGTAGCCCGTTTGGACATCTATAATCTTGTCAATAATTACGTTGTTGTTCTTGAATGTGCCTGTCGTATCGCGGTACATTTTGTTTGATTCGGTGGTTCTTGCTTTCCACAATTTCAAATCCAAACGCAATTGCTGGCGAAATGTTGGGTCTTGCGAATACTTGAATCCAAACGCATCCATATCAGCCCCGAACGACACAATTACTGTGTCATTCGGGTTACTGATAACTTGCATTTTATTTGAAATCGCTAATACTTTCATTTAAAAAACTATATATTCAAAATCTATGTTTTGCACGGTAGTTGATCCTGCTGCAATGTCTTGTAATAACAATCTAAATCCGTTTACAGTTTTGTTTTTTATAGAATATATTATATCATTATCATTTGTTTCTGTTCCGTTTGAAATGAATGACCCAAGAACAATGTAGTTTGTGTCTGAAAGTGGGGTTAAAAAAGTTACATCAATTGCGAAATCACTCCCAATTATATCTCCAATATTAATTATGTTTCTTGTTCTAATTATAGATGGTGGTGGTGTAGCCCATTCAAATTGTCCATCTTCCGAACTTGATTTTCGTAAATATTGACCGATCTCACCGCCTTTTAATACAGTTACAATTGCGTTAAACTTGTCACGTAGTTGCGTGAAATTATTAGTGTTAAGCCATTCCGTTATGAGATTTGCCATTAGCAGTCTATTTTTTGATATTGATAAATGTAGTCAATTTTGCACGAATCACCCGATTCGCATCCTATGTGAATATTGTAGAAATCTCCTATTATGGCAAATTCATGTATTCCGTTTTCTGTGATGATAAATTCTTCCGTTCCTGAAAGCGTTTCGACTAATATTTTTGCCTCGCCAATTAAATCAAAAAGGGCTATGATTATTTTACCGCCTCCATTGAAAAGCCCTTGCGTTTGCGAAACAGTGGCGTTTTCCAGTACAAGCGAAGCATTCCCGAAAAGTGGCGTTCCTGAATCAGTTGTCCAATTTGCCGAACCATCTACGAATGAAGGATTTAAAAGTACGTTTTCAAAATATGTTTTATCTTCTACGAAATCACAAAGCGTACACCCTGCGTTTATTATTTCGCCCAATGTCAATTGCGAATCAATCATTTCTTGCAATGTCGCTCCTTCAAATTGACCACACGTAAAAACTATCAGACTAGTTGATATAGTCGCTTGTGAATAATCAGAATCCTCAACAATGAAAGTGTATGACCCAACGCAAAGACCGCTGAACGTGTTTGATGTTTGCCACGTCAAACCGTTGTCTTTTGAATAACGATAAGGCGGTACGCCACCAGTCGCCAAAACCGAAATTATACCGTTACAAGTTAATTCGTCTGTTGGATTTGTTTTTTCTAGTTCCAGTGAAATTGGAACATCTGTACGATAAATGACAAACTCGTAATTGTCGCATTCAGGCAGACACGGAACGATTGCCTCACAAAAAACTTGCGAACCTTCCAAAACAGGAACGCCCACATTTTCGGCTTTCATTATCCCATTTTGGGTTATGCCAATTTTCAACAAAGAATAATCGATATAATCAATCTCCGTGGATTGCATTATCCATCTGATAACATCGCCTTTTTTGATCGGCAAATGGTACTCCTCCAATTCGTATGGAGCTACAAATCGGTCACAAAGTGGGCTGTTTGCCGTTTGGTCTGAAACCTCACAAATAGCAAGTGGTTGCGTTTGTCTGCGTGGTGGGTATTTGACTTGCGACCAATTCAAAAAAGAACCATAGTCCAATTTTGGCGCAAAAAGTGATACGCATGTTTTTATTTGAATATCAATAACCGATTCACCACCAGATCCAAAATAAGCGTACTCGACTGGCGTATATGATTGAAACCTTACATAAACAAGGTTGTTGGCGTAAGGCTGGACAGTTACGCTCGCAATTCCCGACACAGCTTGTTCGTAAATAATGACACCCCAGCAAACGACCGAAACGATAGCCCCATTTACAGGACTACCGTTTTCGTCTATGATTCTAAACTGTTGCGTTGCCATTAAAGATTATCAAAACCATCACTAAAACCATCACTAAACGACCCTCCTCCTATTGGTGCGGTTGTAAACTCAAATTCGGCACTACCGCCATCCTTGCCATTTGGCTTGAATTTGACCGATTCCAAAAACGCAAGAAACACTTTGTTGCACTTGGTGTTTATGCGAACTGGATTTTTTGAGTTTCCTTGCAACATGGCAAAAGTAGCGAAATCTAAAGGCTTTTCAAAACTGATTGTTTGTGGCTGAAATAGTTCGTTGTTTGATTGTGAAAACCCATTTTTACCAGTTTCAAAATTAGCATGTTCATCAATCTCTATACTTCCGTCACATGAATTAATGCTCGTTGTTTTCATTAAAGAGTTCCCTTCACTGGTCGAAAATTTAATAAACTTATCTTGTTTTGTTGTCGAAATCTTGACATAACGTAACCATCTACTCATGTTTCGGGCTGGCGAAATGCGAAGGTTGTATGATGTTTCGGGCGAAATGAGGTTTACGACATTTGGGAATAACTCATTACGTTCATTGGTTGTGCCAACTGCATACGAGCCTTGAACTACTCGGTTAAGGCAAATTACAAAAATGTCGTTATCTGTTTCAAAGTCTTTTGTAGTTGCATCCAAATACTGTTGCCTGCGTGTAAACTCGATTGGATAACCTCCTGCGATAAACTCACATTTTGCATCCAATTTCTTCTTTGCGTTCTTGTTTCTGATCGTGTAGCCTCGTGGCGTGTTGAACTCGTCTATTCCGTTAATCTGCCCATTGTTCATTTGCCATTTTTGATAGCCGATTGAAACTTCTGAATAGTAGTGATCCAAACTAGATTTAATCGTAATGTCAGAAACATTGTTAAATACGATTTGGTAGTTTTTTTTGCAAAAGTAACCACGAGGCTCAACCCTAACCACCCATTTACTTGCTGTTGCATCCCATTCAATATTCATTCCTAAGCAAAGTATTGAATCAAAAGCTTTGTATAATTTGGCAAACGACACGTTTACTGGAAATGGCGTTTTATCCGCTTGTAACATGTTACGAATTGCCAACCCATTTGTGATTGAAATATGGTCTCCACATCCACCATTCCCAAAGAAATCAGACCTGAACGCATCTGATACGCCTGTAATTATTTCAAGCGACTTTTTGAATGCCGAAAACAATGGGAAAACTTTTGCACTTGTTTGTGGCGAAACTGTCACGGATGTAAATTCGACAAAGGAAATTGGGTCAAATTCCACTCTAAAAAAAACATCAGGAGACTGGTCGCCAGACCCACACGGAGAAAATTCGGTTGAAATAGTTCCTATTTGATGCCAAATACTTACTTTCCCTCCATTTTGAATCAACGCATTATACGTTGTGTCTATGTCGTAATATTCATAACCTTCTCCTAATCTTGAAGTAGTGTCGCTTTCGGGCGCAAGACAATAGCCGTCTTGTAAAACATCGGAAAGGAGTATGTTTCCTGCTCCAATGCTTATAAAAAAACCAGTGTTGTCTAGTTTGGCTGCAAGTCCAGCTGGTGATGTCCCATTTATGTATGTGTGAACAGCAATATATCCTTTTAGTCGCACACGAATAGTAACGTCTATCGTGAATCCAAGCGTGTTTTGATAGATGTGTTTTTTGGGACAATCAAAAGCTCCTGTGTCTCCGCACGTTTCGTAAGTTGGTGCTGGCGTGTTTGGTTCTTTCAAATCTGAATTTTCCAAATCTACGACCAATGCAGGATAAAAAACCAAATCTTGGCCAGCCGTAAAACGCTCCGTTGTTATATTCAACACGCTTGGTTCTGAATTGGCAACCAATCTAGTTCTTTGAATGATTGCTTTTGGTTGCAACGTAACATCTATCGGCTGTATGTCGCTTACTGTTTGCCCATCAATTGTTTTAGTTTCATGAAGATTTACGATATTGTCAATCCTGTTCTTGAAAGTCCTTGCGAAACTTGACTCTTCGAGCAGAACCGAGACCTCCCCATTCAACTCGGAGAAATTGGCGCAATTCAATATCCCCTGAATGATTGGCGTGTAGGTTACTCCATCACAAGATTTAGAAACGACAAAATCAAGCATTGCTTCTATGCCTTGTTCTTCGTATGCCGATTTGATTATCGAAGCCCCAAGATTCCAGAATTTAAGCGAAAGTGAATATGAGTTCTCAAAGCCGAAATATTCCTTTGAACGACTCAATATAAATTCTTCACCATCCCAACTGGTCGGCTCTTCTACCTCAATATTGTTGATAAGAAACTTATAAGCTAACATACGAATTGGCTAGTTCTGTTTTTCCAAACTCCGATTTTACAAAAGCGTTTACGCCTTGTTTGTCGATTGTGATATTCACCTGTTTTAATTTATCCAATTTTTGAGACATCAATTTTACCTCGTTTGCCAAAGTTGCATCTTGTTGAACAAAAACGCTAACCTTTCCGCCTGTTTCTCCGTTTTGGACAAATCCGTTTAAAACTTCGGGCGGTATTTGGCGATTATGAATGGCCGTTAATGCTGGGTAATAGTCTCTGTTTTCTTTCGCTGTAACTACTCGCTCTCCTTTTGACAATTTCGCCAAAATTGAATCGCTTGTTTCTGTTCCTTCGCCCGTAAGCATTTCAACCCCTTTTGCATATTTGGGTAATGGTCGGCTCGCAACAATCGCCAATTGGGCAGCCCCAAATCCTGCTGCGATAGCAGCCATTGTATAACCAACTGGTGTGCCAGCCCCAGCAGCCAACGCCCTCATTACCGCCTCAGCCGTTGAAAGCCCGATTTGAAACAAAGCTTGCTGTTTGTTTGCTACTGCTTGGTCGTACTTCGCTTTTCGCTCTATTTGGTCGTATTTTGCCTTGATGTTCGCCTCTGCTTGTTTGTTACCTTTTACAGCTTCCAATTCTTGACGTTCAGCGATACGGTTCTCGTCACGTTCGATGTCTCTTTGGGCATCGGACGTGGCTTTAAATTCATTGTAAATCATGCCTATGCCTTGCATCATCTCCCCTGCGATCATAATCGCATCTTGCTTCTTTTGGTCTTGGATTTCCTTGTTTTTGTCTAAATCTTCCTTGGCGAATTTTTCAAAGGCATCGTACATGTCTTCCTCCGCTTTCGTTTGCTCTTCAATCCTACGTTTTGCATCGGCTAAGGCTTTTTCCTCGACCGTTTGACGGACGGACGTTTCTTCTTTCAATAGTTCGGTACGTTGCTTTTCAATCTCACGAAAAACCAATGCTAGATTGTGCGCATCCTCGGCATTCTTATTGTTGTAATCTTTCGAAAGCTGTATACGTTTTATGTTGAAATCTTCCTCTACTTGCAATATTTGCAATGCGTTTTCTTTTGCAGAATCTTCACGTCCGATTAAATCGTTTGTTGGTGTATTATTCAATTCTGCTTCACGTTTTGCCAATGCTTCTTGTTTTGCCAATAAAGCTAAAGCATCCTGGTATTCTTTGTCCCTCGCTTTTTTGCGCTCCTCCGCTTTTTTTGCGTTCGCTTTTTTGAGGTCTTCAAGTTCGAGATTCATCAAATCTGAATCTTTATTTATAGATTCTTCTAAAAAAGCTATTTTGTCTCTTAATGCTGATTTTTGGCTTAATTCTTCTGAAATACTCAAAGCTTTTGCACCTTTGCCAACATCTGCTAAATCCTGTTTTGCCAATGCCAAAACTTCTTCCCTAGCTTTTTTTCTGATGTCGTTTTTCTTTGCAAATGATTGGTATTCAAGTAACTGCTCTTGCGTTGCCTGCTCATTAAAAACTTTTTTATAGGCTTCTGATTTGTCTTTCAAAAATTTAGATTGCAAATTAAGGTCGGTTTCGAAATTTGCTTTTTCGGCTATTTTTGCCTTGA
>ERZ869921.864-NODE-864-length-14916-cov-5.978602_pt1 | contig 14916 bp, 22 predicted proteins | sample MGYA00579310_ERZ869921 | MGnify/ENA primary metagenome ERZ869921 (study PRJEB32216, sample SAMN09231816) | wastewater metagenome | place: USA: Maryland | collected 2016-06-21 | study: EMG produced TPA metagenomics assembly of the PRJNA472060 data set (Reclaimed...
GCCGCATGGACACCCGAAGTTCGCCAAGCATACGAAACATTTAAGGCTGAACAAGCCGCAAAACTAGGAGTGTAATATGCCTATTACATTAGACGGCACAAACGGAATAACAACCCCTACTTATGGCGGTGCAGATACTTCTGAGTATCTTGTGCCAGTTACACAGTTCAAGAACCGTATCATCAACGGTGCGATGATGATTGACCAGCGTAATGCTGGTGCTAGTGTTAATAATGCCGCATCTGCAAATACTTTTCCTGTGGATAGATTTGCTATTTATGGCGATTCTGCGTCTAAAGTAAGCGGTCAGCGTTCTACAACCGCACCAACTGGTTTTGTTAACTCTGTATTGCTAACATCATTGGCGGCTACAACTGCTGGGGCAAATGATTTTTATGGGTTTAGGCAAAACATTGAGGGTTTTAATGTTTCTGATTTAGGATGGGGAACTGCTAATGCTAAAACGGTTACATTATCATTTTGGGTTCGTAGCTCACTAACTGGAACATTTAGCGTTTCTTTTTCTAACAATGCCGCAAATAGAGCTTATGTTGCAAATTATGTAATTTCTGTTGCAAATACTTGGGAACAAAAAACAATATCTATTGCTGGTGATACCACAGGAACTTGGACTACAGATAACACAACTGGAATCGGTTTATGGTGGGATTTAGGGTCAGGCTCCAACAGAGCAATCACTGGCGGAGCTTGGTCGGGAACTTACGGTGTTAAAACAAGTGGCTCAACTAATTTGGTAGCCACAAACGGCGCCACTTTCTACATCACAGGAGTTCAGCTTGAGGTAGGCTCTACAGCTACTAGCTTTGATTATCGTCCGTATGGAACTGAGTTGGCTTTGTGTCAGAGGTATTACTATAAAGTATTTCCAGCGGAAAATAATAAAGCATACGGAAACGGAACTTCTGTAGATTCAACATCAATGTACAACCTTGTCCCATCTCCAGTTACCATGCGAACAACCCCATCGTTACAAACGACAGGAACCGCATCTGATTATGCAATTGTTAGGGGCGGTGGTTCAAACACAGCTAGTAATGTCGTGCCAGTTATTTCAGACCAATGCAATTCACAGGTACTACAAGTTATTGGATATTTATCAAGCGGCCTTAGCAGCGGCTCTTCTGGGTGGTTAAGAACCAACTCTACTTCTAGTTATCTAGGTTTTAGTGCGGAGCTATAAATGACATACAAAATACTTAATAATTTAGACGGAGTTCCATACGCAGTTTTATTGAATGGTAAAGATTCCATCCCATTCGACCCAGCCAACACCGACTACCAAACCTTCAAAAAAGAAGTCTTAGCTGGTGCAGAACTGGCTGATGCCGATGGTAATTTGATGACTGCGGAACAGGCTAAAGAATTTGTATTAACCCTACCTTAATAATAAAACATCATGGCTGACATCAATCCTGTAGAGTACGGTAAACTCGTCAACGCTGTAGAGAATCTGGAGACTAAAGTAAACCAGATGGAATCTGACATCAAGAAGTTAGTTGCTATGGCAGAGAGATCTAAAGGCTCTTTGTGGGCTATCATGGGAGCTGCCTCAGTATTTGGTGGTTTTATCACTTGGTTGGCTGAACTACTGTTTAAGAAATAATATGGGACGACCACACTCCGTAGGAAAAGACTTAGTAGCCAATACTAAGACTACTATGTTTACTGTACCAACAAGGAATATTGCTCGTTGGAGTTTACTCTTTGCAGCTAATCACAGTTCGTCTTCTAAATGGTTTACTTGCTGGTGGTACGACGCTAGTGCCAACACTGAGATTGAAGTAGTGTTTGAATACGGATTAACTGCTAAGTCATTCTTAAAGTTCGATGGCTCAGAAGTAATCCTAGACGAAGGTGATGAGATTAGAGTACAGTCAGAGACAGGATCGTCAACAACTTGCATTATCACTGTCGAGTTAGAACAACGAGCTACAGTACAGCAATATCTATAAGGAGTAATAATGCCATTAGCAAAAGGTAAGTCTCAGAAGACGATTAGCAAGAACATCTCCAAGCTAGTCAAAGAAGGTCGTCCACAGAAGCAAGCTATTGCGATTGCCTTGCAGACTGCTAAAGTTAAACCCAAGAAGAAAGGAAAGTAATATGCCAATGGTCGGAGAAAAGAAGTTCCCATATACTGCTAAGGGTAAGAAGGAAGCTAAGCAGTATGCTAAGAAAGTAGGCACTACTCCTAAGGCTAAACCAATGAAGAAGATGGGTGCTAAGCGTGGCTACTAAACCCGGCTTGTATGCCAACATCGCCGCTAAACGCCGTAGGATCAAGGCTGGCTCTGGCGAGAAGATGCGTAAGCCCGGCACTAAAGGCGCTCCGTCGGCTAAGGACTTCAGAGACGCTGCTAAGACTGCTAAGAAGAAGAAATAATGGTCAAGAAGGTATATCAGAACCCTGAAGGCGGTTTAAACGCTAAAGGACGGGCTTATTTCAAGCGAACTGAAGGAGCTAACCTAAAACCTCCAGTTTCGGCTAAAGAGGCTGCAAAGTCCCCTAAAGCGGCTAAACGACGCAAGAGCTTCTGCGCCCGGATGAGCGGCGTTAAAGGACCGATGAAGGACGAGAAAGGTCGTCCAACCCGTAAAGCCTTGGCTCTAAAGAAATGGGATTGTTAAGATTTTACTTGACAAAATAGTCAAATTATGATAGGATAACGCATGGCTTCGTATAATTATATCCAACTCGTTAATGATGTGCTGATACGCCTTCGTGAGCCGGAGGCTTCTTCCGTCTCGGATACTCCGTATGTTAAGCTCATTGCTAAGTATGTCAATGACTCTAAGCGTCAAGTAGAAGATGCTTATAACTGGAATGCTCTGTCGGAGACCTTGTCGGCTACGACTACCGCTGATGTATTTAACTATGTGTTAGTCGGTTCTGGTCAGCGTTTTCGTGTAATCGATGTATTAAACGACACCGATAACTGGTTCTTGATGAACGCTACGACTGTGTGGATGGATCAACAGTTCTTGTTGACTTCAGCGCAGAAGGGTAGTCCGATGTACTACAACTTCAACGGTACGGACAGCAACGGAGACACACAGGTTGACTTGTTCCCGATCCCTAACGGTTCGTATAACATTCGATTCAATTTAATTAAGCCACAAGATCCACTAGTGAATAACGCTGATATCTTGTTAGTTCCGCATGAGCCAGTCATCTTAGGTGCATTGGCTAGGGCGCAAGCAGAGCGTGGCGAAGACGGCGGTGTTCAATCTGGTGAGACTTATACATTATATCGTCAGAGTTTAGCTGACGCTATCTCGCTAGAAGCAAATCGTTATATTGAAGATACTCAATGGTACGCTTCCTAAATGGCTAGTCAATTACAAACAGCATCGATAGCAGCACCGGGCTTTTACGGTCTCAACCTACAAGAGTCGAGTATTACCCTGTCGTCAGGGTTTGCTCTAAAGGCACAGAACTGCGTAATCGATAGATACGGTCGTATCGGAGCAAGGCGTGGCTGGACTCCTGTGAACACGACTGTGAACACCGACTTAGGCGCTGGTAATCCAGTTGAGTTTATATTTGAAGTAGTTACTGGCGGCGGTACTGAAGTACTTAGCGCTGGTAATAACAAGTTGTTTGTCGGTTCAACGACAATGACTACTAAGACGGTGCGTAATGCGGATAACAGCGGCAACGCTACTTACACCATTACGGCTAATAACTGGCAAGGCGCTGCTCTGTCGTATGGCGATGTGAATGACTTTCAGCCTCATGTGTATTTAGCACAGGCGGGTCATCCGATGTTAGTATGGCATGAGTTACCTATTTCTGGTGGTGGTTTTGATGATCATGATAGTGGCACTTTTGGCTTTCAGCGGGTCGGTGACGCAGCTAGACTGCCGTCCAATCACAGCACATCCACATTCATGCCAAGCTGGGTCTTATCCGCTTATGGCAGGATTTGGTGTGGCGGGATCTCAGGCGATACCCAGACTGTCTATTTCAGTAACCTACTAGAAGGTACTGACTTTAAGAATGGTTCTGCTGGCTTCTTGAACTTAGAAGAAGTCTTACCTAACGGTGACCCTGTTGTCGCTGCCGCAGCACACAACGGCTATATTATCTTCTTTGGTAAGAAGAACACAGCGATCTACGCTAATCCGCTAGACACTGCTGCATTGACTTTAGTTGAAGTATTAAACAATGTAGGTTGTATCGCTCGTGATTCAGTACAAAGCCTTGGTACAGATGTATTCTTCTTGTCTGACGCTGGTGTTCGTAGTCTACAGCGTGTGATTCAAGAGAAATCGCTACCGATGCGAGATGTGTCAAAGAATGTCCGTGACGAGTTAATGTCGGCTGTTGGTTCAGAGACAGACTTAACCAAGATTAAGAGTATCTACTTTGAGCGTGATGCTTTCTATCTTCTAACGCTACCGACCAGTAAGTTTGTATACTGCTTTGATACTCGTGCTGCTTTGCAAGACGGATCTGCCCGTGTAACGATCTGGGATAGTATTGAACCTAAAGCATTTGCTACGACACAGGATCGTAATCTGTTGATTGGAAAGCCGGGCTACATCGGTAAATACTTCGGACACAGTGATAACACCGCTTCTTACCGTCTTCAGTACTTTACTAACTACTTTGACTTTGACGCTGCTACAGCACTCAAGATCCTAAAGAAGATTGGTTGGGTATTGATTGGCGGGACAAACCAGTCAGTAGCTGTGAAGTGGGGATTTGATTACACCGAAGGCTATCAAGCAACTACTTATAACCTAGATACAGCAGTTGTTTATGAGTATAACATTGGTGAGTATAACATTGCTGAATACTCATCCGGTATTGTTTTAGATCGTTTCTCCGTCAATGCTGGCGGACAAGGAACTGTAATGCAACTAGGCTTAGAAGCCGATATTAATGGTAATCCATTATCGATTCAGAAGATCGATGTTGGAATCAAACGAGGAAAGACTTTAGTCTAAGGATATAACATGGCGAATTATGTAAAGGCAACTAACTTCACTGCTAAGGATAGTCTACCTTCCGGTAACGCAGGTAAGATTATCAAAGGCGCTGAGATTGATACAGAATACACAGCGATTGCGTCTGCTATTTCATCGAAGGCTGACTTAAACAGCCCTGCATTGACTGGTACTCCTACGGCTCCTACGGCTGCTGCTGGTACTAATACTACCCAGCTTGCTACTACAGCTTTTGTTATCGCAAACGCTATCCCTACCGGATTGATTTCAATGTGGTCTGGATCGATTGCATCTATTCCTTCTGGATGGGTATTGTGTAACGGCTCTAACGGTACTCCTGATCTTCGTAATCGTTTTATCGTCGGCGCTCACAGTGATGCCACTGGTGTTGCTAATACAACAATTACAGGCAGCAGTACTCAAACAGGCGGTTCTAAAGATGCGATTGTCGTAAGCCACACACATACAGGAACGACTGCATCTAACGGAGACCATAGTCATGGTGGTGCTAGCGGTCGCAACTTCTTGATGCAAGGCGGTAGTGATTTCTATCGTGCCGATGTGAATCAAGGACAGATTACTTTTAGTAGCACAACTGCAACTGCCGGGGCGCATACGCATACATTTACAACGGCATCTACGGGAGACAGCGGTACTAATGCTAACTTGCCTCCGTACTATGCGTTGGCATTTATCATGAAGACCTAATGGTTAAGATTCCAGTCATCATTAGACCGGATTATAAGTTCTATATTGAAGAGTTCCAAGGTCTACCGTTCATGCACTGCGATGTGTATAACTGGAGTCCTACAGTGTTTAAAGCATTAAAGAAGGATTGGAATACATTTACTGAGTTGCACGGTGGTCCACTATATTGCTGCAAAGAGTATGAGACCACTGGTTATTTGAAGTTTATTGCAGCGTTAGGTTTTAAACTGTTTTCAAAGGAAGTTAGTTTAAAAGGTAACATAGTCTACATTTATTATTGGAGCGACTAAAATGGGTGGAGTAGTAAGTGGAATTGTAGGCGGTATCGGAGGTATAATCTCCGGTAATCAAGCCTCTAGTGCAGCCTCTGCAGCAGCACAAGCACAGAGAGAAGCAGCACAACGAGCATCGCAGATGGCTCAATTCAGACCTGTAGGAATCACTACAGGCTTTGGTTCATCTCGGTTTACTGTAAATGATCTAGGACAAGTCACGGAAGCGGGTTATGAATTAACTCCTGAGTTACAGGCGATTCGTAATCGTTTGCTTACTGGCGCTGGTCAATACGATCCGACACAGATTCAACAACAGTTGATTCCTCAGTTAAGCACGGGCGTATCGTCGCTGTTCAATCTAGGTCAAGGTTATTTAGCTGAATCACCACAGGAAGCAGCACAGCGTTTCGTTAGTCAACAGCAAGCTCTGTTAGCACCCAGCAGAGAAGCTCAGTTGGCAGGTGTTCGTGGTAAATTATTTGCCAGAGGTCGTGGCGGATTAGGCGTTCAAACTGGTACAGGCTCTGCTCCAGCCTCGCCAGAACTCCAAGCATATTATAACGCATTAGCACAACAAGACTTAGAATTAGCTGCTCGTGGACAACAAGCTGGTATGGAACAAGCACGATTCGGTGCTGGTCTCTTAACAGGCGCTACCGAACTCGGTCGTCAAATTCCTGCTATTCAGTCTCAAGCATTCTTGCCATTAGAGACACAGCTCGGCTTAGCTCGTACTGTCGAATCTCTCGGTCAGCAGCCTTTCTTGTTAAGTCAAGACCTCGCCAGAGCGCAAGCCGGTGCTGGCGCACAAGCTGGAAATCTGTATGGTACTGGAATGCAGTCTGCTATTGCTAATCAATACCGTGCTGATTCCTATAGCCCGTTAGGTTCATTCCTAAGTGGAGGCGGTTCAGGTGCATTAGGCAGCCTAGCTGGTCTCTTCGGAGGAACAGGTCCAATGCCAGTATCATCTACAGGATACAGCACAGGACTAGGCGGCTTTGGTAACAATCCTTTATTTCAACTTCCCGGCAGGTAAGAAACATGGCTGAAATCGTAAGAAACTTATTTGGTATTGATCCAACTGCATTGCAGCAACAGCAAGCCGACACAGACTTTGCTAGGGCTTATCGCTTTGCTCAGTTAGACCCGTTCGAGAGAGCTAATATGGCTCTGTATCAGTCAGGAGCGCAGATTGCTCGTGGTACAGGTCAGTTACTTGGCGGAGACGATCAATTAAATCGTGCTACGCAGATTCGTCAGCTTGCTTCTGAGGTTGACTTTAGCGATCCTGATTCAATCGATGCCTTTGTACAGCGGGTTGCTCCGTTGTCGCCGACTGTAGCGGCTGACGCTGCAAAACGATCGGCTGATTTAAAACTAACAGCAGCTAGAACCGTAAGAGCTTCCAGAGAAGCAAAGACACCTACTTCGCCATTAGGTAAGTTACTTACCGAGCGTGATGAACTTATTGCAGGAGGTTTAGCTTTAAATGACCCACGCATTCTAGCTTATGATAAAGCAATCGCTGCTACCGGAGAAGCTCCTAAAGGAACAACAGTCAAAGTCGATCTAACAGGTCCTAGGAATGTTCTAGAAGTTGATAAAGCAGACGCTGCGAATCTTGTTAAAGCAAGAGATGCGTTAGAGAAATCTGTTCCGTTATTACAAAGCTCTTTAAATGCTCTTGATAAAGGAATTATCGGCGGTGCTTTCTCGAACGCACGAGTAGCTTTTAATACTGCCCTATCTAGCGCTGGTTTGTCGCCTATTAAGAATATTGAAGCATTGGCTAACACTAAAACATTTAATGCTAACCGAATTGCATTAGCTAGTTCTATTGCTAAACAGTTAGGTGTAAACCCAACCGACAGAGACTTTCAGGCTTCTTTAGATCGTTTTGCTGCAGCTAGTGAAGATCCTAGAGCATCTAAGATATTCTTAACTGAACTACTTGCTTTACAGCAGCAGCAACTCGCAGACGCTAATGCAGGTTTAGAGTATTTCAGACGGAATCAAGGATCTTTCTCAGGGTATAATCGTCCGCTACCTAAAGCATTTTCTGCAGGTCCTGATTTATCTAATTTATCAGATGATCAACTTCGTCAAGCAATTAATGAGCGAAAGAAAGCTAACCAAAAGTAAGGATTAATGAATGGCAACTCTAGAAGAATTAGAAGCAGAACTAGCTCGTCGTGAAAGCGCTCAGCAGTCTATCGGCGAAAGAGCTGCTTCTGCTGGACGGGCATTAGTTGGAGGCGCTCAATCAGGCGCTACTGGGTTATTAAGTTTCCCTGCCGAAGTAGCTAGTATCCCATTACAAGCTGCAGGAGCCGCTGCTCCGTTTGGTTTGTCTGCCTCTCCTACCGCTTTAGCTAGAGAAGGTTTTAGAATTCCAGCAGAGCCTAAAGAAGGAATTGAGCAGTTTCTATATCGCTTTAGTGAAGGCGCAGTTCCGGCAATGGCTGCTGCCGCTCCGTCATTTGTTGCTGGTCCTGCTATTGGTACAGTAGCTACAGGCACAGCAGGTGTTATCGGCGGTTTATCCAATGTGGCTGCAAAGTATCTATTCCCAGAATCACCAACAGGGCAGCTAGCTGTCGGTTTGTTACCTGCTTTAGGTGCTGGAGTAACTGGATTAGTTCGACGCAATGTTCCAGCTACAGGTAAGCCATCTGTATCAGAAGATACTGGTATTCCAATGACTGCTGGTCAGCGTACTGGCGCTGAAGGCACACTTCGTACAGAAGCCGCTGTCGCTCAACAAGAAGCTGCAGTTCCTATCTTTCGTCAGTTCAGGCTCAATCAAGCCAACACTGCTGAGGATTTTGCAAACCGAATCCAGCAGTTCAGCGCTAATCCAAACCTAACAGCTACTGATATTAACAAAGGTGTTATTGACGCTGTTAACTATCAGAACAATCGTTTAGTTAATCGTTTTAGAGCGCAGAACAGAGTAAACTTTGGTGAGGCTAAGAAGGTTGCAGGTAACGAGCCTATCTTTGGTACAGATAATCTAAACTCTGTATTAGACAATCAAATTGCCATGTACTCTAGCGATAAAATGCCAATGGAGTTACGGGCTGTTGCAGAGCGTTTAAGCACTCTAAAAGCATCAGTTAACAAACAAGCACAGCCGTCCTTGATTGTCGGTCCTGATGGACAACCAGCCGCTATAGCACCTGCTCAGACTCAGAAACTAACGATTGATGAGCTACAGAAGAATCTGGAATCGTGGGGTAAAGCCGCCAAGACAGGTGAATATTCTATCCCCGGCGGTACTGATAATGTATTTAAAGGAATTGCTCCGGGAACTGTGAAGAATATTGCCCGTCAAGTCTTGAATGGGTTTAAAGGGGATCTAGACGCAGCAGTTACTTCCGGCGTTCGTGGTGCTAAAGAACTACAAAAGGCTAGAGATCAGTTTAGAGACGGTCTACGAGAGCTGGATGCGTATGCAGAAACTCCAATACTAAAGACTTTCATGAAGGACAATGCGTCAGCGATTGACCCAACTGATTCTGTTCGGATTATTGCAAATGCTACGCCTACAGAACGATTGGTCTTAGTTAATCTGCTGAAGAATAGCCGTCCTGACATTATTGAGTCGATGCGTCGTACTCAAATGGAAGAGTTAATTACAGCATCTAATGGAAGTCCTGAGAACTTATTAAGCAGCTTACGACAAGTTGTGAATCAAAAGTCTCAGCAAGGTTCTATCGGTCTTAATGATTTCTTCTTCCCCACTAAAGGTGAACAGGCTCAAGCGAAGGTTTTAATTCGTGATCTTGAGAGCATTACTAAAAAGCCAGTAGGCCCGGCTGAGTCAATGACTTCTCAGATTCAAGGCATTGCTCCACAGGCTGGTGCTGTCATCGGTAACTGGACTGTAGGTAAAGCAATCTCCGTCGTTCAAGATACGCTCAATGCAGTATCTGGCGCATCCGGAAGTGCTGAGAAACTTGCATGGATGATGACTAATCCACAAGGTCGAGACATGCTTCGTTATCTAGCTTCGCAGAAAGCTACTAATAAGCCTTTACCTAAGACTTATGTTGATTCCTTGAACTTCTTAGCTAAATATAGCTCTGTTGGGGCAGTACCGACCACTAGAAGCGAGGATTTATCGCTAGAAACAACGGTTCCTGCCGGTGTAACTGTAGATGAACTAGAAGCAGAGCTGCGTCGTAGGGAGCCACAGTAATGTTCCCAATCACAGCATTGTTTGAAATCGGTAACAAGCTAATTGACAAGCTAATCCCTGACCCTGAAGCAAAAGCAAAGGCTCAAGTAGAGCTTCTGAAGATGCAACAGGAAGGCAGATTAGCAGAACTCAATGCTGACAGCATCGAAGCACAGGAGTTGACAAAACGCCAACAGGCTGATATGTCCTCCGATAGCTGGTTGTCAAAGAACATCCGTCCCATGACCTTGATTGCTATCTTGGCTGGTTACTTTATCTTTGCCTTTATGTCGGCATTCAACTATAACGCCAATGAGAGCTATGTCAAGCTCTTAGGTGACTGGGGTATGTTGATTATGTCTTTCTACTTTGGCGGTCGTACGCTAGAGAAGATCATGGATATGAGGTCAAAGAATGCGTCTAAGTCCTAACTTTACACTCGCTGAGATGACTGCTTCGCAGACTGCGGAGCGTCGGGGGATAGATAATACCCCAAATGCCTCCGCTATTGCTAATCTGACCCGATTGGCAGCCTTGCTTGAGCAGGTTCGTGCCGTCGTCGGTAAGCCTATTATCGTAACCTCCGGCTATCGGTCTCCAGAGCTTAACTTAGCCATCGGTTCTACCAATCGTAGCCAACATCCGCTAGGCTGCGCTGCCGATATAAAAGTCCACGGAATGACGCCTAGGCAGGTCATAGAGGCGTGTATGAAGGCGGATATACCCTACCATCAAATCATCGAAGAATTCGGCTCTTGGACGCATATAAGCGTTCCTAACAGCCCTTCTGAAGCACCACGAAAACAGGCACTCACAATTGACCGTTCAGGAACAAGACCTTTCGCATAAAAAGAACCCCGCCGAAGCGGGGCTAAAGGTACAACCTAGGCATTGGGTTCTAGGCGAATCTGCTGCGTCAGTCCCCGTGAGGGACACTGAACATGATTCTGAGGATTCCCAAATCGATAGCTAAGTGTGACTCGTCATCAAAGTCGGGAACATACTCAAAACCAACGCTAAAGCCTGTAATTAAGTGAAAGTCGATTATCATTTTACTGGACAAGCTCCGCTGGCACATTCGTCGCCACCATCAAAAGCAGCTTCATCAATGTGTGTGATTAATCGTGTAGAAGCCACGAGTTCGTCATACTGCTCTTTCGTGATTTCCTCCAAAGGAGCTTGGTGAAAGCCATGCTCGTTATGTAGCAAGAATGACAAGGACTTGTGATTGTTCTTGTAGTTCTTAGCCAAATACTTCTTAATCTCAGGCAACTCTTCCTTACGGTAGTAAACTGTACATGACACGCTGTTGTCAGACCAGTTAGCCTGTAGCCACTTCACTACTTCCAACTGATCAATCGCTGTCATCTCAGCAGCAATCTTTGTCCCTGCAGGATAGCAGAATGGGAATGATACGACCATTGTGCTGTGATCTTCAGAGCCATCGAAGTTACGCTGATACTCGACAGGATAGCCATGCTCACGGCATACTTGCACCAACGGGTGATCTGCAGCGATACGAATCCGACGAATCATGTATTGTGAGTATGCTGGGTGGCATCCTGAAGTTACACCGGGTAGGAGCGACAGAGTACCGCTAGGCTTAACAGTCGTCAGCTTGACAGACTCAGGGAAACCGTGCTGATGGCTGTACTTGAAGTCAAACTCACGCAGACGACGATAGGTATCGCTGAGCCAGCTACGCTGCTCTTCAGTCGCTTGCAATACGCCAGTAACACCGATGCCCATCCGCATATTCTTATGCACGATGTCCTCAGTCTCTTTCAAGTGGCAAGGCAACGCCAAGCTGTGCTTGTTGATGCGATAAAGTAACTTACATACATCTAGCAACTGCTCTTTGCTCTCGATGTTAGGCAGATAGACTTCTGCTAAACAACAAGTTTCATAAGCAGCCAAAGACTGCTCAGCGCATGGATTGTAACCCATAACATCAGGATCAGGATAGTCAGTCTCACCAAGTCGACCAATCTTACGGGAGAGTTTAAGATTGATAAGTCCATAAGGCTCGCCTTTGCCTTCGTATCCGTCCCAGAAGTATTCGTGTAGGTCTTTAATATCATGGCAAACAACAGAATTATTAGACATAGCTCGCCAAGAAGGAATATTCCCCATGTCCCAGCGCTTAGCAAGTAGATACTCAACATCGTCAGGGTCTCCAATCGCAATCTGAGCAGAACGGCGTACATTACCAGCAACGACGATAGAACCGATAATGTTCATGATGTCAAGGCAGTCAATCGGACGCAGTTTCTTACCTGCTCGTTTCTCAAGAATGTTACTGATCTTAGCGATACCGTCGCAGAGATCTTCAGGACCTGATGCCGTTCCACCGAATCCCTTGATTGGTGCGCCACGACCACGCACGAGTACAGTGCTGTAGCTGAAGGTTGGCTTAGTATCTGCTAGAAACGCCGCTTTGAGCGTTTTACCGAGGAGCTTGACCCATCCTTCACGGGAATCAGGAACGATAAAATCAGCATCAGCGGTATTAATACGAGTAGGAGCGCTAAAGTTAACGTTGACCGGAGGAAGTTTATCAACATATTGCCTCTGAATGTTATAGCCAACGCCTGAGCCAAGCATTAGCAAGTCCATTGCCCATGTGAACGGACGGACTGGTTGATCAATAACGGTAAATGCACAGTTCTGAAGACTGGCTAAGCCAAGCCGACCTACTGTGTCTGTCCCCATTTGCCATAAGAATCGTCCAGCAACAGTGCCTTTCAACTCCATCAAGTACTTCCGTAGACGCTCTTGCTCGTCAGCGTCAAAGCCGCAGCCTAACTGATCGTTAGCGGCTTTAATTACCCTCTCGACTGTATCGGTAAACTCTTCTGTTGCAGACTTCGGATCTGCTTCATTGAGTCGTCGTGCATAGGTTCTTTTGTATGTTATATAGCCTACAGTGCTAAAAGGTGTGTTATATGTCATTCGACTTCTTTCTCCAGTTTATCAAAGTTGTCTTCAATTAAATCAATGAATCTCTCAACGAGATCCTCAGATGATATATCAAGAAGCTCTAACAAGTCAACTTCATTTATTTGCTTTAGTCTGTCTTTTAGATCGTGTATTGTTAGTGCCATCTTTCTTTACCTTCTGCGGTTGTTGAAAATGCGTAAGGGCTTTCTCAAGTCCTTCCGTCCAAGTATCATACCAGATAGTCTTCATGCTGTCATACCAGTAAGTTGTGTCTCCTTTTGGGAACCACCTCCAACACGCCCAGCGTTCTTTTCCTATCAGATTTGCTACAGGGACACCGACAGAGCCAGCACAATGAGCAATTGCTGAGTCCACTGAGATAACTCCATCGAGTGTTTGAATTTGATCAGCCGTATCGCTCCAATACTGAGATGTAATAAAGCCTTCATCTTGTTGTAACGATACCCAATCAAACTCTGGGTGTTGCTTTATGAAGTTTAGCATAATCTCTTTAGGCATTTGTTTTGCTCTCATATTCCAGCTATTGTTAATGGTTGTATAACAATAACCCAATAAGGGTTTCTGTCGTACAGGCTTGACAATCTCAGGATTACGATAGATGCCTTCGCTACCGTAGATCTTCTCGACAGGAACAGCAGGTATTACATTGTGTTCCATTAAGAAGTACGGTAACGACATTACCTTAATCTTCACAGCATTGGGAAAAGACTGCCCGTCGGTGTATAAACCGTCATGATCAGGTAGCCTTTTAAGTAGCCGAATCATTGGGTCAGGAAACAACAACTTCACTGACTTTAATCCAGCTTGTTTGAGCAGAGGTATGAAGCGACTGAACTGAATCATATCGCCCCATCCTGCCTCAGACCACACGATTGCATTCTTACCTTTGCACCACATTCCGGGTGTCCAGACTGGTGTTCTAGCGAATTCTGTCTTTACTCCTTGTGGGAGCCTCAGATCCGGTAAGCAACGAAGTTCGTGCAGATAGAAACCCTGCTCCCAATCGCCTTGCTTGATCAACTCCATTCCGTGTTGATAAGCTGGATTGGCAGCTTGTTGGTCTCGGATGCCGTAGAAGTTAATACGGCGATCTTTATTTAAGTGTATCATGAATAGTACTTTTTGTCAATAGCTTCGTAGTTCACAATGAGAAATTCAATGTAGTGCTTAGCCTTTTCAAGGTCTTGTACACCGTTCTTGTACGGAAAGCGAAGTAAGTACTTAATAACATTAGCACTCCAAGGATCTAGCCCGTAAGCCATCATAATGTCCCAAGGCTGGATTTCTGCCACTTGGTAGTGGTCCCCTCCAACCTGCTTACGATCGGGGCTTACAGACTCGTTTATGCGGTCTATATAGTCTTTTAATTGCATTGTTTCACCTCTACTGACGATTTGATAGATTTCGTAGACTGAGACCAAGTCCCACAAGAACGGCACTGATAGCGCTGATAGGTTCCGGTAGCCGAGATTGCAGTCCCCCGCCTTTGTAGGCTATTTGAGCCGCAATTAGGGCAAGCATGACCGTCAACGAAAAGATTATGATTAGGATGAGACTTAATCCAAGGAAGCAAGTGGCTATACAAGTTCTCAAGAAGGACAACATCCTGAATATTATACTTCTCCATCCGCTTCCACGCATCTTTATCTCCATTCATACATTTAACCCAAAGCTCATGACCCTCATGTTCATGCTTCTTACCGAGGTTCAGTCGCTGTGCTACATAATCCAGCTTGTTGCTAGGAAACCTAAAGTTGCTACGAACAACACGCAATAGGTCAATCTGTTTATAAGGCGATGGTGGATTAAAACTAT
>ERZ869921.865-NODE-865-length-14904-cov-18.128628_pt1 | contig 14904 bp, 22 predicted proteins | sample MGYA00579310_ERZ869921 | MGnify/ENA primary metagenome ERZ869921 (study PRJEB32216, sample SAMN09231816) | wastewater metagenome | place: USA: Maryland | collected 2016-06-21 | study: EMG produced TPA metagenomics assembly of the PRJNA472060 data set (Reclaimed...
TACACGACGCTCTTCCGATCTGTGTCTTAGGTTCACTAAAAAACCTACCCCCCTTCGAAGAATTGCAACTTCCACACAATGTCTGAAGATTCCAGTCATCATCAGTGCCCCCCGCTAAGCGTGGCAGTATGTGATCTACCGAATTGCCTTCACCACCACACATTTGGCATGTGTAACCGTCACGCTGAAGTATGCGCTGACGAATCTTGCGCCACTGGCTTGTGCTTCCATTGTCCTTCAATGCACTGCTCATTAGTAGTGATTCCTTTCCACATGGAATGCCCATGCCTTGCATGGTGTCTGATAACGGTTTGTTATGTATTTGATTGTTGCGTCTATCTGTCTGAATGGGTCTAAGTCACGATAGTGCTTCGATCGCATTTGCCCTAAACCGTAATGACTGCCATTGCGTGCAGTGTATGACCACCTTGATTCCTTAGTGATTATGCGGTTGAAGCATTGGAATTCTTTGTAATCAAGAATCCTTGAATGTGCATAAAGTTTCAAATGGTCAATTGAATAATTAGCTGCATTGGCGTTGTGTATCAGCCCTGTCGAAGTAACCGCCAAAATGGCAATACTCGCCCCAAACGGTTTTCTGCGCTTCAGCGAACTAACCGCGGTGGCGGTTCGCTTCTCGCGAAGAAATCCTATCGCGTATGTCAAGAGAATGAATAACTTACGCATGGCGTTGGGCGTGTCCCACAGGCTTTTTGCACCTGTGTATAACTTCTGTGGATAACTTTCAACGTGTAATAACTTCAATTGAACCCCACCCTTCACGATCGATTGCATGACGTGCCAATTGCAATTTGCGGTGATGATCAACAACAACGCTGCGTTTGACTGGGAATTGCCTATGTTTTTGCACTTCAAGCAATGTTGCCAATGGTGTGTCAAATAGAACAACACGTGTTTGCAAACCCAGGCGGTCAGCTAAATGACGCCAAACGTCCCTATGTGCCTTGATTGTGTGCGTTGCGTCAGCGATTAGAGATTGACCTTCTTCAACTTTCCAAATAGCGCGTTTGCGGTGGAAGTCTGTATAAGTGCCAACGTCTAACCCTGGTACGTATCTGATCGCGTCAATGTTGTAAATGTAATCTTTTTCAGTCCGATTCTTCATTGTCCAGGTTGTTTTCCCCGCCCCTGGTGCGCCCATGAGAACCGTGATCATTGATGACCCCAACCTTCACCCTTGAATGAAATGCCGAAAGTTGAGTACCTTCGACTCATGTTTTGCCCGCAGCAGATTGGTTGGCGTTCTTCGTGGATTGAGTAATCCATCTCAACACTGATTTTGCACACCTTGCATTCAAACTCATAGATTGGCATTTGAAGTCCCTATCTGTGCAACCCCCATGACTTCGCACTTCGTGCATTGGATTACTTCCACACCTTCGGGCAGATTGTCCGTGATCTTGTGAATCAGTTGCGTTGTGACCTTCTTGCATTTGCGACATTCAAATTGCACTTTGTCCATAATTGGATTTCCTTAAATTCTCGATTGGCTGAAGATTGATTTGAGTGACCCACCAGTTTGGTTGCTTACTGTGGCGGTACTTTGGGCGTTGTGCCATTGCGACGGGAATCCACCCTGCAATGAAGTAATGCGGTGACTGACCTGTTACCAACACTGCAATGTCTGTTGGTCGATCGTATTCATGGATTATCAGCTGCCCCGTGACGTACTTAGTCCACCGGACTTCGATCGCATTGCCCACGTCGGCTTTGACTTTGTATTTGTTTTCATAAGGGTTAAATGGCAAATTGAAGTATTTTGCAACCACCCATTCGCTGCCAATTGCTTCAGCCGATTCAACCAGGTATTCAAACGTACCCAATTCTTTTTGAAATCGCTGCGGGTTGTCTGTGCCTTTGGTTGATTCTGCCGTCAATTTGACTGCTGCCAGCATGCAAATGATTTCTTCCTCACGGGTCAATTGCATTTTCATCTACAACCACCGCACAACCACGCTAATTTTTCGCCTGCCTGACCTATCTTGTATCCAAAGGCGTCTAGTTTGCAGATCATGGCGCAACCGTCGCATTGAATGACCTTGTATTCGGCTATTACTTCACCGTTTTCCATGAGTTTGGCAGTCATGCTTTGTGGATAGATTATTTCGACGAAATCGCTCATTGTTTTTCCTCATTCGAAAGCACAATAAGTCCAATTTTTCTGTCTGTGAATTCTTGCATAAGTGCTTCACGTGCTTGTTTTGGATAATTGTTTAATTCAACAATCCAGAAATTTTCTTGAATTTTGACCCAATTCATCATTGTGCGCGCCACATTCCATTTGAACCGAAAATGTACCAATAAGGCTGACACTGATCGTCGCCGCGTTCAGGGCACATGTAACCGCCCCAATTCTTTTTCCCAGCCTTCACATTGGCTTCAGATTGTTGTTTCCACACACGGTCGCCATGCTTACATGTTGGCACTTCGGTTGCTTCGCTTGCACCATGTGACGGTGTTCCCGCCATTTCGGCTTCAGCCGCCGTTGCGTAACTGGGCACTGGTTCGTACTTTGTATTCCAAACGTCCAATTCAGCTGAAACGTCAGGTTTGCGGGCTGGTGCAGGCTTCGAAGCGGCGTTGCCGTCGTCATCTTCAGGCGCAATTCCACATGCGGTCATGAGTGAATAACGGCGGGCGTAAGTTAATGCTGACCCAAATGCCTGCGGGCTATTTTGTGCCGCTGGTACAAAAATGCTGCCTGTTTCCATGTGTTCGCCTGATTCGTGCATAAACACCGTGCTAACAATGACGCCTTTGTCGCTTTGGTCTGTGTGTTGAATCAGTGCAATGCCATTGTCATGCAATGCGTCGATCACGGCTTCAATGCAAACGGCAAGGTCTGCGTACTTTGACCCAAAATACGGGTTGTCAGCCTTCTTCAGTGCTGGTGCAAAATTGCGCTGGGCTTGAACAAATGCTGCTGCGATTGCGGACATTACTTCACCGCCTTGTTGGATAAATGGCGAGATACTGCAATTTTTGTTTCGTCCGCCATTTTCAAGTCTGAAGGTATTGCAATGATCGAAGGCTGCGCGTTTGCAATGTGACGTCTGATTGCCTTACGACGTGCCATGCCTTCGCGCTTACCTTCTTTGAAGCCTTTGGCGTATCCGACGGCTGCTGCCATAACCATGAGAATGACGATTCCTACAAGGCGACCCAATGTTTGCGGGTCTAATAGATCAAGTACCATTTTGAATTCTCCCGATTCTAGGCGGTAGGACTACCACCTGAACTCAGGGTGACGCATGAACGCCGCGCGGTCAAGAACCTTGCGTGGGTGTCGGCGTGTCGATTGGCTTTGGCTTTGATTTCAGCCCATTACCAGCAAGTACGCCACCCAATGAACCAGTCAAGAAAATTGCTAGGGTTTTCAATAGATCGATAAATGCCGCGTCATTGGGTGCTTGTGCCCCGATTGGCTGCGTCACAAAAATCAGCGCATAAGTGATACCAATTGTGACGATCAAAAACACCATTGCCAGGGTTGTGCCAATTATTAAAATCAGCTGCGCGTGGACTTCTTCAGGGGTTTTGCGACGGGCTGGTTTGTTGTACGACTTCTCCAATGATGTCGTCAGTGCATGTTCCAGTAGGGACGCACTGCGGTTTTTGACATTCCGCGTTTTCCCAGTTGTCGAATTCTTGGCATTCATAACGTGTCCACCCCTGATACCCGCAGGCGGACAGGGTTAGTGCAAGTGCCCAAACCAACCCTGCCGCTGCGAATCTGCGGTTCACTTCCCCGTAGAACCGAAGGCTTTGTCGTTTGGATTTAACCAACGCAAAATGACTGGTGCAACTGCTGCCACACCTGCCATTGCAAGGGTCTTTGGGTCAGTCACGCCCGCCATGTATAAGGCAAGTGCTGCTGCCATGAATGAACGCGCCCATGACGCGATCAGGGCTTTGGCTTCGACCATTTTTTTGTCTCCTTCTTTGGCTTCGCTGCCGTTGTAGGTATTTCGATCTTTGGAAATTCGCCCTTGTACGGCACAAACTTTGGAATGCCGAAACCGACAATTTCCTTGCCTTCACCGTATGAACGAACCTTCACCATTACCATGCCGCCGTTGCGCTGGTCGCCTGTCCCGCTGGTGTTTCCTTCGATCGTCAAACATGTCTTTGAATCGATCAGCCCAACAACAATTCCAATGTGTGAAATGCGGTCAACGCCGTCATGTGGAAAGTCCATGAATGCCAGGTATCCCAACTGCGGCATGCCCGACCAGCGTTGAATTTCTTTGAATTTATGTGCGCCAATTGCAGTTGAAACAACTGAATGAATCTTGACCCCAGCCGTGTGGCAAACCCAATTGACGAAACTTCCGCACCAGGGCAAACCGTCTGCCTTTGTAAATTTGCCGTACTTTGTCAGGTTGTCGCCTTCTTCAATTGTGCCAACTTCAGCCGCTGCGACTTCGATCAACCTGGCGTTTGTGCCTTGTGGGTAAATCATGGCTTTGTTGGAAATTCTGCGTCGTCGGCTTTTCCGCCCTGTGCTGGTAGATCGCGCAATGCTTGACGATAAGCAGCCCACGCAACTTTGTCAGTTGGTGCGTCTGTGTGCATTGTCCAGTCTGAAGCAACAAGTTGTGCATTTCTCCACAATTTTATTTGTTCCCATTTTTGCTCATTTGTTGCATCAGGAAATGCTGGATTAAATGTAAATGTCATAATTACGCCTCCTCATAAGTGTAATTAAATGAAAATGCGTCACCGGTTGTCCAAGTAAATGGATTAGTTGATGTCGTTGGTGAATAAACGGCACTAGTACTACCTGTATGGATTGCCATTACTTCAACATTAACACCACTCAAAATTGGAAAACCAACGTAAATTGCAGTACCACTATCTAAAAATGCTGATGTTCCTGCTGAAACAGATCCAGGAACAGTATTTTTTGGCGAAGTAGGCAAAGAAACAATAATTGAACCAGTCACCGCACTTGTTGAACCTAAAGTAAAGCAAAACTCTGCGTGTACTAACTTTCCAACTTTGTTGTATCGTGCAAAATTAAGTGTGCCATTTCCAGGCGTAAAGTTTGCATAAGATGGTGTCCATGTACTAAATCCACCGCCCCATTTCAAGCCAGTTGCTTCTGCTGAATCTGCAATAAGCACTGTGTTATTTGCACCTACTGCTAGGCGGGCTGGAGTATCTGCTGCTGTTGCTGCAATAAGATCGCCTTTAGCATCCACAATTGTGTTTTGGATTGCGTTTGAGTCGTCTTGTGCAACCCATGTGAAATCCATGTCAGTGTTTGACGCCTTCGACAAAACCTGACCAGTTGTGCCGCCTTTAAGGTCTGCAAGTGATGTGTCAACGGCTTGACCAAATGTTTCAAAATCGGCTGGAAGGTCTGTGACCAAGTCAGTCGAAGTTGGCATTTGCCAGCCAAACGCGCTCGTAGGATTTGCCATGTTGTCCCCTTTGTTAAGTGATAATTGTTGCACGTGCCCAGTCAAGTGTCGGCGACACGCTTGACCAGGTAAATGTGTTTGCGATTTCGTCCCATTGCAACGCCTGCAATGAGTAAGCCGTTGGTGAAACGATCAATGAAACTGAAAGTTTGTTGTACCCCGCCTGAAATGACCAGCCTTCGACAAACCCCTGAAAGATCGAACCCATGTTGGCAGGTAAGTCGTTGATCGCCACTGGCTGCCCCATGAATACGTTGAGCAGGTTGTCTCGGTCTGTGTTGTCCACTTCAGGATTTGTCAGGTCAAATGTAATTTCGCTGAAGATAGCCTGCGGGTCTTTTCTCAATGCCAAATAGAAATCTGCCTGGTATTCGGCGTCCACGGTGTTTTCAAGTCTTGTCGAAATAATTTGACCAAGATTGCCGTACGTGGAAATTGAAGCCGCGTCGCTGGCATTGGCTTCTTGACCGTTTTTGTATTGAATCGTTATTTGGTTTCGTACGTCGCCCGCGCGGGTTTCCACACGCAACCCTGCTGCACGTGCCTGATTGGCGGTGAGATCGACGTATCCGTTCGCCGATAGGTATTGGCTGCGGTGCGTGGCGTCGGCGTAAGAAATTTGCCCCTGGGCGTTTTCGTAAATGTAACCAAGCCCCGAAGTTGCCAGGGCTGAAACCAGCGAATACACGTTTGTGCGTTCTGAAGATCGTGCCTGCAATTCGTATTCACCAGGGGTATCGATCTGACCCAACCCAGTGTTTTCGGCGTTTGCCCACGTCACGGTTGGGTCGTAATTTGCCCATGACAATGCCGCAGGGACTTCAGCCCAATTGTTGACCAGCAAATCAGTCAGCAATGACAAAATTTGGTCGCCGTCAAAATCCTTTGACAAAACCCCGTCGGTCAATGCTTTTTGAAGTCTGGACAATGCGCCCAATGCGGTGATCGAATAAGTCTGCGTAAATGTCGTCGAACCCACGTCGCGGACTTCAAGCACAATGTCAACCACACTGCCGCCAAAAATTGGGACGTACGTGCCTGATGTATCTTTAACTTCAATTGAAATGCTGCTATTGATTGAAACTGGGATTGTTGATTGGTCAAGGTCGATCAGCTGAATGTTCGCGTAGCCTGCTTGTGCCTGCTCATAAATGTTTGTGCGACCGCTGCGAATCGACAAATTCGCCAAAACCGCGTTGGTGTACGAAACACCGTCGATTTCGACTTTCCAAATTGGATTCCATTGCGTCATGCGATTTGCAGGTTAGTTGCGCCGCCTGTGCCGCGATAGTAGGAATTGTTCAACGTGTCCACGATCGTGCGTGCAGTGCCTTCCTTATCAAACGCACCAGTCACGGTCAGGTTGATTGTTGTGCCATTGTCTGCCGCTTCAGCCATTCTAAAACGACCAGGGTTGAAGTTGCTTGAAACAACATTCGTCGCAGCGGCAGCGGCAGTTGCAGCAACTTTGGCAGCCGTTGAAACACCGCCACCGCTTGACGTGGTTGTTGTGCCGCCCCCTGAAGGCACTGAAACTGTTGGGATTGACGGCACTGACGTTGTGACCGTTGGCGTTTTGATCGAAGGCACGCTGACTGTTGGCGTTGAAATCTTTCCCACGTTTGGCAAAAATGGAATTGCGTTATAGGCAGAAATCAATGCGTTAATTCCCGCAACCGCGCCTGAAATCAAACCGTTCAAAATCTTGACAACGCCTGCAATGACGTCAATGACACCACCGGCGATTTTGCCTGCAACCTGCAACGCCCCACCCAGTACCGTGCCAATGACGGGTGCAAGATAGGTTGCAATGTAACCGCCAAATTCTTTGAACGTGTCAAGGTTGTCACCAATTGCGTTTTTGATGTAACCAAACGCTTTGATCAAGCCGTTAATGATTGGTGTGAATGTGTTGACAATGATGTTGCCCAATGTCGTGATGACGCCACCAAGACCGTTGCCGTTAAGGCTGAACGCGCCTGAAAACGCATTGATCACTGGCAGCGCGTTTAAGTTTATGAAGTTGATGACTTTTTCAAGAATTGGCAACAATGCAAAACCGATTGTTTCTTTGGCTTCATTGAATGCAACTTGCATGCGGGCAATTCGTCCCGCGTATGTGTCGGCATTACGTGCAGCAGCCCCGCCGAATAAATCTGTCAGTTTGCTTTGAACCTGCGTGAAGTCCATTGTCTTTAATTCAGCAGCTGAAAGTCCAATGCCTAATTTGCCCAGCGCAGCGGTGTTCCCGTCGTACGCCTTGCCCAATGCGTTGGCAACTGTTTCAAGCGGCTTGCCTGTTGCAGTTGAAATGTCCAGGGCGGTTGAAAGTAAATCCTGTGCTTTTGTGATGTCGCCTGTTGATCGAACCAAGCGACCAAGTGCAGGGCGAAGTTCGTCGTCAGCAACACCAGTTGCCAATGACATTTGAAGAATTGATTGTTCGGTTGCCTTGATTTGTGCCTGTGTTGCGCCCGTTGCGTTTTCCAACGCCAACGCCAATTGTGTTTGTGCCTTTTCGTCTTCGATCGCAGCCTTGACGCCTTCAATGCCAATTTTGACTGCATAAGCACCAGCAGCAGCGGCGGCAGCAACAAACGCTGCGCCAACCATTTTGCCAACCTTGCCCATTTTGTCGCCGAAGGTTTCGACGTCCTTTGTGGCGGTTTTCAGCGATTTGTTGAGATTGTCAACGTCGCCAAGAATCGAAAGTTTAAGGGTACGACTGCCAGCCATTAGTCAAACTCCTTCACAACTTTGACGAACGCGTTTTCCCAACGCTTTACAATGTCAGGCTGGATTCTGCGCAATGTTGGATAGATAAACCAACCGCGGGAACCACGACCTTCACGACCTGACCACACTGGAAATTGCTTCTTTGTATTTGAACCGAATTCATTACCCGCCCACAACTGTTGCGTTGTGCCGCCGCCTGAAAATTTCTGTGCCGCAAATCCGTAGCTGATCTCACCAATTTTTGATGACTTCGAAACCTTTGCACCAGTGGCGATTCTGACTTTTGCAGTCTGATTTGTGTTGCTGGTCGCGGCTGCGTCGATCACGCTTGAACGCACAAAATCTGCCAATTCGCTGCTGATAACTTTTGCCTGGTTTGTTGCTTCTTCGTCCATTGCCTTGAAAGAACGGACAATGGCGCGCAATTCATTCTTGTCATAACTAATTGCGTCAGTTGCCATTTGCCTACCTTTCCAAAATCTCAATGACCGTCAAAATGTCTTCGGCACTTTCAAACTCATTTGGTGATAGCCCCGTTGCCAGGGCTATCTCCCAAACTATTCTGCTAAGGCTTCCGACGGGGTGGCTTTTGGGTTTGCTTCACCGACGATCACTTCGGAGATTGTCTCCGTCCATGCTTCGATTGGCTTGACTGGTTTCCCAGCGGCTTCGCGCTTCATGGCGTGATAGGCAAGAAATACCAAATCGGAAATTCCGATTTTTTCCTGTGCCTGTGAAATTGTGTTGCCCGTTGCCTTCTCCCATTTAACCCACTCAGGTGGCGCAGCCGTGTAAGTTATCTGCGCCCCGTCGTTGTATTCAATTGTTATTGGTAACTTCATTTTGTCTCCCGATTGTTAATTTCTAGCTGAATGTCTCAGTAGGTGTTCCCACTACGACAAATGATAGGTCAACGGTCTGCGCGTCAGGTGCTGACCCGCCGACTGCTGGGAATACTGGCATTACGTTGAATGCAAAAACTGCACCCGAAACCGCAGTCAGTGAAACCGCCAATGTTGTGTTTGGTGCTGATTCGCAGGCAGTCCACAATGCTTCGCACAATGAACCTGACGCGCCCCAGTCTGCCAGCATTGAAACGTCAAATGTCCACTGATCGTCAATGTGCTTGTAAGCCTTGCCGTCAAGCGTTTGGTATGTCTCAACTGTTGGTGAGTTTGCAAGTGTCGCACTGGTCGCCTGTGCGTCGTAGTTCGTGGACGCGATCGTCAGTGTTAGATCGCGACCCGTGATGATCGTTGTTGCCACGTTTTCTCCTTAGGTTGTCTGTGTGTAATGCGTTGAAACGTTGATGTCTGCGACAAGCATTGGTGACTGTCCAACTTCAAGAACCGTCGGCTTTTCGATTTGTCCAACAACGTATCCTGCGGGCATTGCCGCAAGAATTCCCATGATTAGTTTTTCCAAGTTATCGAGCGAACCTGCGTTGCTATTTGAAGCAACAATTGCCGTGATAGCAAAATTGAGTTCAACCTTGACCTGCGTTTTTCCTATCAATTTCACTTCCATGTATGGCGAATTTGGCACAACCACAATGGCAGGTGGAATCGGTGATTCAGGTACGCTCGCATAGACGTTGGCAGATAACGCGCTGAAGGCGTTTGCTAAGGCTGCGCGGGTGTCAGAAATTGCATTGGCGGGCACTTATTGAACGACCGTTTCAACGTCCAGGTAAGGCATAAGCAAAGTGGAAACACGATTGGTCAGGCTTCGTCCCATGCGGTAAGGCGTCGAAGTAAAGTCCACGCCCTCGATCTGTCCGCCTGCGGCAACACGTGACTGAAAGACTTCGACGCTGACTGCCAAAATTGCTGATTCGATTGGTGCGCTGGTTGCGTATAAATCAGCTGCTGAATAGCCCTGAAGTGTTGCAGTGCCCATTGGAATGATCTCGCGCAATGTGACATTTGATGAAGCCAATGCAGCGGTGAACGAATAAGGCGTTGCAGTCACGACGGTATGTGTCGCGGTGAATGGTGCTGGCAGACCAGTCACAATGACTGATTGACCTGCCACAAAATGATGATTTCTTTCGGTGTAAAAATACGCCACGTTGTTTTCAAGTTTGTAAGACTGAATTGCTGAAGTGTTCGCAAGCAACATTGGCAAAATTACGGCTTCAGCAGTGTTGATTATTTCGTCCAAATAACTGTCACTGTATAAGGAGACGCTCACGCCTAGCACTGTTCGCAATTGACTGGCGGTGACAATACTAGGCATGAGCGTTCCTTTCGATCGGCTGCGGCGAGATCGGGAGAACCCGCCGCATGATTAGTTTTTGTGGATTATGACTTATTCACACCAAATGCGCCTGCTGCGATCTTTGTCGCGCATGCACCGAATGAATAAACGCCCACTGTGATCGAACCGTCAGCGGTTGATTCTGCACGCAACTGGTATGAAGTTCCCTCGTACCATGTGTATGCGTCAGGGTTAATGATCAGGATTGAATCGTCTGTGTCTGTTGTCGCAGCAGTGTTTGCGGTGACGTATAGATCAAGACCTGCAACACGTCCACGAAGTGAACCTGGTGTTGCTGAACCTGGCTGGTTCATTGGGTTTGTCACTTCGTTGTAGATCGGACGACCTGAATCGTTGAGTGACATTACGTTTGACCACTGTGAAGTGTTCATAAGAATGTTGCGTGCAAATGGATTTGCAAGACCAGCAGTTGCGGCATAAACGCTTGCTGAACCACGTGCGACAACGCCAAGCAACTCAGCAGCTGTTGGGTATGTTGCAATTCCTGTTGCGTCAGCAGTTGCACCAGCAACAAGTGCGTCATTGACGTACTTATCCTGTGCCTTAGCCATGGCAGCCACCATGTTTCGTAGCAATTCGTCGTAGAACAATGGGCTAGTGCGTGTCAATAATTCCACGCTAAATTTTTGCTGACCCGCAAATTTCTTGACGTCCACTGACAAGAATGCACTGTTCTGATCTTGCTCTGTGAATGCTGCGTCTTCAGCAACAACGCCAACTGTTGGCATTTGTGTGATCTTTGGAATTTCAAAAGTCATTCCAGCGTCAGGCAATGTGCCGCGAGAAATTGCGTCGATTGACGGACGGATTGTTGTGCCTAGTCCGTTGATGACTTCAGTCAACTGACGTGTTGGGACAAGTCCCGCATTGTCTGTTGTGTTATCTGCTGCCAAAACGTACTGACGCGCTGCTTCGTCACCAGTTGCTGCAAGAACCTTGTTCTCTAGGTACTTTGAAGCGGTGATTTCGATACGCGGTGTTGCCTTCCAACCGCCTACTTTTTGCGCGGCTGCGGTTACTGACTGTGCGGCTTCTACCGTCTCAACGGCTTCCGCTTGTGTGACGGTGTTGTCCACTTCGTCTCCTTCGTTTGTTGGTGTTTCTTCCGTTTCAATTGTTGAATCGGAAACTTCGGTGTTTTCTTCTTCCTCTGTCGCTGCGACGGTTTCGACGCGGGCTGATCGAATGGCAGGTTCTGACGTCAATGCGACACCAGTCAATTCGCCCATAAGAATGCGAACCGTGCCGTCTTTCAATGTCTCGTATTCGTCAAATGAAACTTCAACGCTGAATCCGTCGCGCAAACCTTCTTGCGCTTCAACTAATGCGTCATTGCCCGCAGTTGTTTCAGCAATTTTGAATGTTGCGTCAATGCCTTTATCGGTTGACTCAATTGAAAGTGTTTTGCCGATACGACGTGTGCGGTCATGTTCAAGATTTAACAAAACTGGTGTTGCTTCGATTGAACCTTTTGCAAACTGCACTTTTCCAATTGAAGCGTTGCCAGTTTCTTCGAAAGTGACAATGCGACCGGTGATTGTGCGACTGTTGGAATCAGCCGCCGTAATTTGCATTGGTGTGATGACTTTTTTCATAGCAGCATGTCTTCCTCTTCGCGGATTTCCTCGACGTCCATTGCGCCGATTCGATTTAAGATTTCATAAACCTGCGCGCGCTCATAAGGATTGCCACGCAAGAAATCGTCAAGGTCAAATGAAACGCGGTTGCCTGCTGGTGTGAAATCAGCAAATGACAAACGTTGTTCAATAATTGACATGTAATTTCGGAATGCAAAATCTACAAGATCGCGACGCTTATCAAGCGCGTTTGAATAAGTAAATGATGATTGTTGTGAATCCGTGAAGTATGCAGGCAAACCGCATGCACGTGATAATTCTAAGGCAACGTAATTGCGGGCTTCGTTCAGCTGAAGATTCTTTGGGTCATAACCCAATGTTTCAAGCGTTACGTCAGCGTTCAAGAATGCCGTTGATTTGTTTGCACGTGCAGTACGCCATGCGGTCAGCAACTTTGAAACACGATCTGCTGGAAGTGATGTGCCGTTTGATTTCAAAACCATTTGTGGAATTGGTTCAACTGCAAAATTCATTGCAGCGCGTTCAAGTGCAGCCGCAGCCTTGATCGTACGACCTGCACGACTTAGCAAACCTTCTTGTGTGCCCTGGAAAACAACTAAATTTGCTGGATCAACGTACGCGCCGTCAATTGCGTATGACGCAATTTCATAACCCATGCCATTGGTTGTAATTGTTATACGTTCAGGTGCAATGCGTTCCATTGCGCGGATTTTGCCTGTGTCCGCGTAACGTTCCATTACGTACGCATAAGCGGCAGGGTGGAAGAACAAATCTGAAATTATCCATGACCAAAATGTTGAACCTGGAATGCGTGGGTCAGGTTGATTGATGACACGTGGTTGTGTGACCTTTTCGCCTGTTGCTTCGTTGCGTGTATGCATTGGAAGTGACGCAATTGTTTGAATGATTCCCAACGCACGCGCACACGTTGGCACGCTCATTGCTTCGGCACGCGAAGCCGTTATTACGCCACCGAATAGAAATAAATTTCCTACTTCGCTAAAATACGGCGCAATAGCAGCTGCGTCCACGTTGGCGGCTTCGACTGGAACGGCAGCCTCAACCTTTGGCGTGAATAGATCAAAAAATCCCATGTGCAAATTGTGTCAGGCTTATACGATCAAACTTTTGAAGTGTCAAGAACCCTGGTTGGGCGTGTCGTTTAATGACGGGAGTCGAACCCGCGTCTGCTGACCAATGGCTTCTGCATGCTGACCATTGGCGGCAGCCAGTTAAAAGTGAAAGCCCCGCCACTGCTTCCTCGATTAAACGAACAAGTCAAATGTATGACTCAACCAACCATGATGTCAAGATCATTCTCTGGACGTGTCGCAAAATGTGTTGCAAGTGCAACTGCCACTGCCCCACAAACGACCGACTGTGACGCCCTTCGTCCAATTACCCACCCGCCGTCGCCACGACGCAATTGAACCGCCGCCAAAACTTCTTCGGACAATTGTGCCTGACCACGGTGTTTCAAACGCCCTGAATTGATCGCCGACAACATTTCGTCACATGCCTGCGGATACACCCCGTCCATGTCGAAAATCGGAATGCCAGCAGGTGCAAGGCGCGCCGCAACGGCTGCGCTGGTTTTTCTACTGTAAAGAACGTATTCGGTTGGATACTTTCGGGCGTAATCTGCCAGGTCATTGGCAATTGCCTTGTCGTCCAATTGAAGATCGTTTTGCCAGGTGTGCAGCAACTTCACGACAAATTGTTCATTGCCGATTTTCTGCGCCCCGACCAATGAAGCGTGTCTTCGATCGGGCGAAAGATCGATCGCCAACCAGGTCAGTTTGTCAATGTCAAGGTCAGCTGATTTGTCCAGGCAGTTACCCCATGAAGCCGCGTCAACTGCGCTATTGATCGCCACAACCCAACGACACAACACTTCAGTCATTACGACGTCAGGCGGGTCGTTCAACACAGATTTGATGTTGTCAGGGTGGAACAGGTATCCCATTGAAGGATTTGAGTGCCGCGCGTTTTCAACGCTGATTTCGTCGGTTGGTGCTGACCATTCAAAATACCCAATGTCATCTTCAACGCCTGCAATGGAAGCGATTGCCCTTTCGCGAAATTTATTCAGTACCACGGAACTGGAATCGCCTGCGTTGGTATAACTCATGACCATTGGATTCTGTGCCGCCATAAGTGTGTAACGAAGCGACGCAAAACTTTCAATGTCGGTCATTTCGCGCAATTCGTCCAGGTGAATCGTCGAAGGTCGGGAAACACCACGGGCAGCCGAACCGCCCGCACGCACAATGAACCGATTGCCTGTAAGGGTTTCGATTTCTTCGCCGCCATGTTGCCAGCGAATCTTTTTAACCTGTTTTGCCAAATTGTCATTGCCTTCGATCATTTGAACCATTGCCCTGAATTGTTCAAGCGACGTGGACAGGCGGTGCGCCGAACCGATTTGCAGTTTTTCGTCCCACAAGAACAAACCGCCCATGATTCTTATTAGCTGCAAGAAACTTTTTCCTTGTTGGCGTGCCACAACGACACAATTGACAGGGGTCGCCCAGCGTCCATCAGACTTGACTTTATGACTGTGAATAAGCGCAAATTTTTGCCATTCCATAAGATCGACGCCTAAATCAGTGGCAAGGTCGATCAATTCATGCCCGCGTGAAGGTAAATCATTCAGTGGCGTGTGAATTCGTGGGGTTTGAACGCCAAATAAGGCATTTGAGGGTTCTGTGTCCCTACCCAAAACCGTTTGCAGCCCGTTTAAGCCTGTTTCGGTTGGTTGGTGACCTTCCAAGACCTTCTCAGTCATTTTCGTGGCTTTTCGAGTCGTTTGGGGGGAGAATCAAACACAGATCGGAAGAGCG
>ERZ869921.866-NODE-866-length-14903-cov-28.177330_pt1 | contig 14903 bp, 24 predicted proteins | sample MGYA00579310_ERZ869921 | MGnify/ENA primary metagenome ERZ869921 (study PRJEB32216, sample SAMN09231816) | wastewater metagenome | place: USA: Maryland | collected 2016-06-21 | study: EMG produced TPA metagenomics assembly of the PRJNA472060 data set (Reclaimed...
GGCCCCGGCACGGGAAGCCAAGGCTGCGCCAGTTCGGGGGCGATCAGCTTGTCGATCTGCGCAATCTGCTCCGGCGTCGCCTGCGAGAGCGCCGCTGTCAGATCCGCAAGGAGGTCAGTCAATCGCCCTTGGCCTTCGCCAGCATGGGCAGGAGGACTTGCGCCAGAGCCTTGGCGCGGTCGGTCTGGTCGGTTCCGGCGTCAGTCAGCGGGCGCTCAGGATCGTTCGCCAGCGTGATCTTGTCGGACCACTCCTCTTTGGCGCGGTTCTTCAGGCCGAAGATGATGACAGCAGGGTTGCCCTTGCTTTCACCGGCGGCGGCTTCACGCGCGCGGCTTTCCCACCATTCGACAGCCTTGGCCCTGCCGATCTTTACGGCCCGACAAAACTCCGGTTTGGAATTGTCGTCTGTCTCACTGGCCCAGCGCTCAACAGTGCGCGGCTCCACGGAAATCTTGCCCGCGAATGAGGTGAGCGAGCGGCCTTCCGCCATATGCTCAACCACCATGTCGCAGAAGGCGGGGTCATAGACAGAGGGCCGACCCGTGCCTTTCGGCTTGGTCATCGGCGTATCTCCTGGGTGCTGTAAGTTTTCCGGCTGTCGCGGCGTTTGCGTCAGTGATGCGCTTTGGGGAGAGCCGGTGCCGGAAATGGGTATCTGCGGGCCAAGCGTCCCTGGCTTCTGCTATGCTTCATCTGGCCGCCAGCCGCGCACTTCCACACGCGGAGTCTTTGTTTGGTCTGGCCCCATCAGCGTAGCCGCAGAATGGAAAGCCCCGCGCGGCTTGTGACCGGCGGGGCGGAATTTCGATGTCTAGGAAAGAGCGCTAACACGGTTTGCATGGGGTGTCAATCCCTGTCACCCAACTCGTCACGCCGCCTCCTTGGCTCTCGCCGCCGACAAGACTTTGCACCCGTTCGCGAGAGCCAAAGCCGCAAGCGGTGACGACAGCGCTTCGTCGCGCAAGACCTGGGCGTCGAACCACGCGAGACCTTGGTGCCCGATCGACGCCATGAGCTTCTGCCTTTGCGTCTCGCGCCGCTTGTCGAACTCCCGCAGCACGTCGTCGCTGTCGGCGGCCGGGCGTGTGGAGCGGCCGGAGGGAGCGCCGGTGAGGCAGATCGCTGGCAAGGCGGCGCGAGGCATTCCCTTGAGCGCACGCCAGGTCGTGTCGGTGAGCGCATAGCCGTAAGCGGCGTCGTGCTGTTCGCGGGTTAGAAACCCTGCGAGCGTGAGAATGCCAACGGCATAGCCGGCCATCGGGTTTTGCGCCTGCTCACGCGTGAGGCCGAACAGCCGGCAGCGTGCTTCGAGCGCAACCGATCGGTTGGCCGCTTCACGTTCGGTCTGCGATGGCCGGACGGTTTTGCCGGAGGCGCCGCGTTTCGGAATGGGGATGAGAAGCGCGGCCATGCGGTCGCGCGGGTTCGTGGTCTTACCCATGCTTGGCACCTCGGAACCAGAGGCACCAACAGGTGTTGGTCGTCGTCATGGCAGCTCCCCGAAAGAAGCAGCCGGCAGGGGTAGGCGAAGCGCAGGGTGAGGATGCGCGAGGGAGGGTTAAGGAACGATGGCGGCTATGGCTCGGCGCGCGCGTAGGTTTCCTCGTCACGATAGCGTTCGTAGTTCGGGTGCTTTCCCGCCTCACCAATACCGTCAAGGCGGCGGCTATTCGGCTTCGTCAGTCGGGCGCTGATGTTGAAGTACGGATAGACGCCGCGAATGTCGGGATGCAGATACGCAGCGACTTCGACGTCCGATGACGAGACGTACCGCTTCGCCCAGTTTTCGATGATGTGTTTGAGCGGCCGCTGCTTCTTCGAGGTGCCGACGGTTTTGACTTGTGCATCGAGCCACTCGTAGGCGATGCGGACACAGTCGTCGTGCTCGTGGCGATGATCGCCAGGACGGGCGTAGGGCTTGGCGGCTTTGGCGGTGGCAATCTGGGCGGAGGTCAGCATAGCGGTCTCAAGGGGGTTAGGGGGTTACAGCGGGACCCTACCCACATATGTGGGTCTGGGTGTGATTTATTGGGTTAAAGTCTCTAGGTGACCACCCCTCCGTACTAACCCCTTTTTCTCTCTTTTTTTCATCATTTATATATATAAAACAAAGAGATAAGAGGGGGAGGTTAGTGCGGAAAAGAGACCCGTACTAACCCTGTCCTAACCCCTGCCTGACTGCGCCGTCGAGGGGGTTAGTGCGGGGCGTGGGAGGGTTAGTACGGAGGTCAATCCCGCACTAACCTATACGTTGTGACTGGAGGGCCGCCGGCAGGATTGGGGTTCTTGACCTTGATTTCTTCGATTTGTTCGCCCGCCGTCGCGAGCGCAATGACGCTATCGAGCGCCCGCTTATCGAGCTTGCCATCGATCTTCCGATAGAGCGCCTTTCGCGTAATCGTCCCGGCATCCTTGATGATGTTGACCACCATTTTCATGTTCGACTGGTGCTCTGTTTCGGCGATGTGCCGACGGGCGCCGTCGATCATCGTCTCGGCGCTTTCGAGCGCGAGGGCGCGGCCGATGGCGAAGTCTTCGACAGTGACGACGGACGAGAAACGCCCCGCAGCGACGATCGTAGCGACCCGTAGGGCCATCTCGGCGGTTCGCTGGAGATAGTCCTCCTCGTCAGGGTTATGGTCGCCACGGTCCTGCACAGCGCGCGCAAACGTCAGAAAGGCATCTTCAGCGCCAGGTCCCCACGAAAGCGCGCGCGGGTTCACCTCTTTCGCGACGGAGGCGACGTGTTCCAGCGGGGAGCAAAGCCGCTTCATGCCGTCGATGATGCTGTCAGGCGGGCGCAGGCGAGAATGCTTCGGTTCCTGCATATGCGGCCTCGTCGTGTTCTCGATAAGCAGGAAGCGATTGAGCAGGCCATTGGAGATGTCGGCGCCGGTCAGATGCTTCCAAAATTCCTTGGTCGTGCTGACGCCAAAGATTGAAAGGCCCGGAGCGGTGATTACGTCCGACGCGATTTGCGCATATTCGGACGTGAAGAACGGCCCGAAATTCGTGCCCCAGAGTTCGCGGAAGACCTTTGACATAGCACGCTGGAACGGCCCTGCCTTGTTCGACAGCATCATGCCGCAGAAGGCGCCGAATTCATCCATCGGGCAAAGCGCGATGGGGTTGCGCTGAAGGCGACGCACGATCGCAGAAGCGGCCGAAAAATCGCCGGGTCCAGTCATTTCGGGGAAGCCGCCTGCTTTCAGCAGAATAGCCGTTGCTTTGAGCGGGTGTTCCTTATTGCCGCCTGTGGGGCTAAGGCCCACGGCATAGAGTGTCGTTTGACCGTCGCGATAGGGTGTCGCAATCCTGCGATTGATAATTGTGCCGACCACTGAAAGCGCCGCCAGAAGTGAGAGCTTGGGCTGCGGCTTGATCGCGCTTTCCGTGATCCATTGGGCCATCTCGCCGACAAGTCCGGGAACGGAAAGATCGGGAGATGGCGAGGCCGGTTGCGGAACTGCAACAGGTTCAGGCACCAACAGGTGTTGGTTGGGGACGACTGGCGCGCGGACCGCAGGCATGAGCCGGTCAGACAGCCATGCGAACGCGGCGTCGAAGTCTTTGCCAAGCGCGGCCATGACGAGATCGAGAGCGCTGTAGGTCGCGCCAGTCCCGAAGTCCTTGATGCCCTGCGACGTGATGGAGAGGTTCTGCTTGCGCTGGGAAACGGGACGGCCGGTCGATGACGGCCGGAAGCTGGCGACAGCGTGATAGCCGTTCGACTTGGGCTGCGTTTTCGGAAGATCGAGCGCCGGCACCCACGACATATCGCGGAGCGCCAAGGCGTTGAGCTCGGCGAACGGCGTGTCGGCTTCGACGGGTGCGCGTTCCTCACGGAGCCGCGGCGCGGGCGCGTCCGGCACATATCGGCTGGCGGTGTCGAGAAGCTGTTCCAAATCCGACGTTTCGATGTGCGGCAGGTCGGCGATCGCGCAAGGACCGTTCAGCCAGGCATAGACAGGCCCGTCGGGATGCACCGACGGCGGCATGACAGTCTGCCGGGTTTCATTGCCGGTCAGGATATCGATCTTGCCCATGGGGCCGACGCTGAACTGCTGGCTCTTGGTCGAGAGCGGCGCGAGGTAGAATGCGGTGAAGCCCTTGGCGCCTTTCTTGCGCATCGGAGAGACGGGGATTGTCCGGGCGAGCTCGTCGAGTGTGTCGGGGTCGGTCACGTCGAAATCGACGGCGACAAGCTGGCGATCGCCGACGCGCGTTCCCAGAACGACGCCGACATTCGCGTCCGGCCAGTTGCGGCACCAGATGCCGGTTTCGAACGGTGTAGGGGCGCGGTCGCGATACTTGGGCCAGCCGTGTGCCGGCTTCCACGCCTTGCCCCGATAGTCGCCGGGCGCCTTGGCGCGAGCCATGATCGGGATGCACGAATAGCCGAGTTTCGCGAGCTCGGGATATGCGGAGGCAAAGGGCGAGGTCATCAGAAGGGGATTTCCACGCGGCTGAGTTGACGGCGCATGCTGGCGGCGTAGCCGTCGAGAACGTGACGCAGGAACGTGGAGAATTCCTGGGGCGTGAGCGCGGCGAGATCGGTTTTGTTAAGGCCGTCCAGATAAGCCCCGGCCGCGTCACCGCCGGCCAGAAGCGCCAATTCCTCGTAGGTCGTCAGATGCGAAAGCGGTGTGTCGGCCATGAGCCCCCCGGCTGATTGGCAGGTTTCGTCGGCGCAAACCCAAAAGGCCGCGCGAATATCGAAGAAGCCGCGGATCGCCTCGCGCGCAGCCGCTGTCCGGCCGCAGATGCAGCAGAGATCAGGACGGCGGCTTGAGCGGGCGAACGTCAGCGTCATGCGGCTTGTGTCTCCCGGCTTTCCAGAAGCGGCAATGCTCTGGCGTCTGGAGGATCGAACCGCCGCTTGGCGACTTCGAAATACTTGCCGGCTTTCCGCACCATGATTTCGGTGGGGCGGCGGAGCTCGTTCGTGCGCCGCATGGCTTCCATGGTGTCGCGGGGAATGCCGGACTGCCCGCGCGCGTGCTGCTTCCACAGGAAATGCGCCTTCTCCTGCGCGTAGCCCCCATGTTCGAAGCACCACCATTCCCGGTGCTGGAGTAGCCCGCACTGATAGGTGACGCGCAGGCTAGGCGGGCTGCCCGCCTTCTCATGCCGGGCGTAGCCGACATGATCGACACGCACCCATGTTTCGGCCGGCTTGGCGCCGGAGAGGACGGGCGCCGTATCGGCCCGGGCTTCATGCTTGGGCTTATCGGCCGGCGGCGGGTATTCGTGGCCGCATGTCGGGCACTCCCGGGCAGCGAGGGCGATCATTGTCATGCACGACGGGCATTCCTTGGCCAGCGCCTGCCCCGGCTCCGCTCCTGCTTTGCCGTTGCGCGGTGGCTCGACGGCATCGACGGGGCCGTGGGTGCGGACATTGCCCGCGAAGTCGAGAACGAGGCAGTCGGTCTTTCCGGGTGCGGTGCGCGTGCCCCGGCCGAGCATCTGGACGTAGAGGGATGTGGACAGCGTCGGCCGCAGCATGGCGATGAGGTCGAGGCCGGGATGATCGAACCCGGTCGTCAGGACGTTGGCGTTGGAGACGGCGCGGAGTTCGCCGGACTTGAAGGCGCGCAGGATGCGTTCGCGTTCGCCTGGGTGCGTCTGCCCCGTAATCGTCTCGCAACGAATGCCGCGGCGGCGCATGGCGTCTGCGACATGGTGGGCATGATCGACGCCGCAGCAGAACAGGAGCCAGGAGCGGCGATCCGCGCCAAGGTCGAGGATTTCCTCGACGGCCGCAGCCGTCAGCGCGTCATCGTCGGCGGCGGCCTCAAGCGCGCCGGGCGCGAACTCCCCGCCCCGACGGGCGACGGACGAGGTATCGATACGCGCATGTGTGCCCTTGGAAACGAGCGGCGACAGGAAGCCGTCGGCGATGCCTTCGGCAATGCCGTAGCGATAGACGATCCTGTCGAAGAGCCCGCCTTCCAGACTGCCGTCGCCAAGACGATAGGGCGTGGCGGTGAACCCGGCGACGCGCAAATCCGGCACCATGGCGCGCAGCCCGTCGAGGAGCTTTAGATACATCCCCTCACCGGAGAGCGGGACGAGGTGGGCTTCGTCGATCAGGATCAGGTCGCGCGGGCCAAGGAGCGCGGGGCGCCGGAACACGGACTGGATCGACGCGAACAGGATCTGGCTGTGGCTGTCGCGCCGGCCCAGCGATGCGGAGTTGATGCCGATCGGCGCCTGGGGCCAGACCGACAGCAAGGCGCGGGCGTTCTGCTGCACAAGCTCGCGGACATGGACGAGGCTAAGAATGCGAAGATCAGGAAACCGGGCGATAAGTTCACGCGCCAGTGTGCCGATGACGACGGACTTGCCCGTGCCGGTCGCCATCTCGACAAGCGGGTTGCCGCCGCCATGTTCCCAATAGGCGGAGACGGCATCGAGTGCAGCGGTCTGGTAGTCGCGGAGGGAGGTCATGCCGCCTCCGTGTCAGTCCAGAGATCACCGTTGGGCATCTTGTAAGTGACCGATGGCGGCTCGCTGGTGGCGTCCACCTGTTCACCCGGCACGAGGTCCGGCAGATAAAGGTGGGCCGGGCATCCTTGCCGCTGTTCCTCCAGCGTCAGCACCTTGTCCCAACGGGCGCAGTGCCAGGCGGCCTTGTCGCTGTCGTCGATGATCGCCGTGGCATTCAGGCACGACCGGCAAGACCGCGGCGCAAATGCCTTTTCGTGACACTGCGGCCGCGCCGGGCAGTAGTTGCAGAGCCACGCCGCTTTTGACGACGGGTCGTCATGCAGCTTCGGCGGCGCGCGCTCGGCTTTGATGACGCGCTCGGCTTTCGCCATGATGCGGGTCGCGGCGCCGGGATCATAGTGAACCCGCTCGGCGTGGAGCTCGTCGGTGTTCTTGTTGACCGCCAAGTAGAGCGCGCGCGAATGGCCCCGCAGGTGCATATAGACCTGCATTTGCGCGAAGTGCGCCGGTTTGGCCTTTTCGACCTTGTCCTTTTGGAGCGCCTTGAACGATTTCTCGTTGTGGGTCTTGCACTCGATGACATGCACGGCGACAGGCGCGCCGGGGATGTTGGTCGCTTCTCCGTCGAGATGGCCGCGAAAATGGCCGCCGATGGCGGAGACGCCGAACTGCTTGCCGGAGGATGGGTCGATCTCGTCCACCTCGCAGCCGATCAACCGGAGGTAATCGAGAAGACGGGCTTCCTCACGGTGGCCGGTTTCAAAAAGCCGCAGCTTGCGGCCGTCGAAGCCTTCCGGCTCGTGGCTCCAGCGGAAGCCATACCAGAGCTTGCGCTCGCACTCGTCACCGATGACGGACGCACCGAGATAGCCGCGGCGCGCGTCGGTGGGCTTGCGCTCATAGGCCGCGTCAATCGCAGCAGCGATGTGTTCGATGGGGTCAGGTAGCGGGGGCATGGCACCCCCGTGCGAAATCAGGCATCGTCGCGGTCCTCGCGAGACGTTGAAAGACGTTGAGATGAGGGTGGGCGGCGGGTTTGGTTTCGAGGCTACGCCCGCCGCCCGGCTAACTCAGGCGGTGGCCCGAGCGCCCCAAGGGCGAGGCGCAGCTGGCTTCGTCGCCGCAGCGGCCGGCTTCGACGCCGCCGGCTTCGACGGCTCGTGCGCCGAATAGCCCTTCACCTCGTTCTTGGGCGAATAGCCGGCCTGTTCCTTCACCACGAGCCGGACATTGATCGGCCGGTTGTGAAGCTCGTCGCTGTCGTCGATCGCCGCGAGACCCATGGCGTCGCAGATCTTCGCGAGGCTCTGGAGCGCGATACGCTGCGCCGTATCGTTCGGGTTGCGGATGTTGAGCTGTTCCCAGAACTTGCGGCCCTCGAACGGTCCCGCCAGCACCTGCCAGGTCAGCTTCAGATACTCGCCGGTCCCGGCCTTCGTCGGCCGCATCTCGCTTTCGACCACCTGCGCGAAGTAGTCGCCGGCCGGAAGCGGCTCGAACTCATCCGCCGGCACGGTGTTGCGGTCGAAGGTTTCACCAAGTTTTGCCATTTTTACTCTCCTAGGGTTTGGCCTTAAGCGGCCTGCTGCGATGCGGGTTCGGTGTAGCCGGGCAGGTAGGGCGCGAGGGCGTCGAAGCCCTTGCCCTTTGCAAACATGATCTTGCCGGGCATGTCGTAGCGGTTCTTGGCCGTGAAGCCGGGCCGTCCGTCGGTGAAGATCCAGCGGGACTCGCCGCCGGTCGCATGCGCGCGGGTCTTGTTGAACCCGGCGTCTTCCGTCTTGATCGTTTCGTCCTGCTTGATGAACAGGATCGCATCGACCTCATCCTGCACCAGCGCGAGCGCCCGCTTCTGCAAGCGAATGTCGAAGCGCGAGTAGCTGGCGCCCGTCGGGTTATCGACGCGGTCGATGGTCGAATGCGCGATGAGGACGATCATCATCCCGCGCTCGCGGCGCAGATAGTTCAGGCCCTCGAACAGTTCGCGCCAGACCACGTCGGCGGCGACATAGCCCTTGCCGTAGCCGGGCTGCTCGATGTCCTTCCAGTTGTTGTCGGCGCATGTTTTCGCCCAGACCAGCGGCTCCAGCTTGTCGAGGCTGTCCAGCACGACGGTCTGACGGTCGTGTTCCTCGCCGGCCAAGGCCGCGATGGCTTCGACCACCTGTTCGAACGTCGTCAGGTGACCGAAGGACATGACGCCCTCGCCGCCCGGCGTGCCATCTTCGACCTGAAGGAAGGCCGCGTTGGGGAATTCGGCCGCCAGCGTCGTCTTGCCGATGCCGGGCGTCCCATAGAGGCAGATGCGCGCGGGTAGCGTCGCCTTCACCTGCCGCAGACTTGCAATACTGAGTGCCATTCAACTCTCCTTGTTGCCATCCTCTCCTCTGGGTCCGGTGCGGCCGGAGCGGAGTCAGATGGCGGTCTGCCGGGGTTATCCCCCGGACCCCGGCCGCACTGGTGACTGTGTCCGAGGCGAGGGAGCGCGCTGTGACCCGCGCCCCCTGCCCCGCGCTTCGCTTGCCGCTGCCGGCTGCGAAATGATGGAGACGACGGCGCGCCCTTTCGGCACGGCGGCGTCCCAGCGAAGGCGAATGTCCTGACAGTGCTTGTCGTCATCGACGACCCCGCAATGCTGGAGCAGATCGGAAATGGCCTTCTCGTTGTTGCCCAAGTCGCGGCTCGCGTGCGGGCGGCCGATGCGAACGTCGAGCGCGTAGAGACCGGCGATGCGCTTCGGCCCGACAAGGCTCTTGAGTTCGCGTCCGGCCGACAGCGTCCATGCGTTGTATTCCGACGAGCGGTGCATGATGTGGCCGGACCGGCGCCAAAGGCGATTGGCCGAAGGCGGGCACGGGATTTCGGCGGTGATCTCGATGGTGTTCATGTGCCCACCTTTGCCGCTTCGCCGGGCGCCTCAAACGCACCGCTCGGCTCGTCGGCCTTCGGCCACGCCACCCCATCCCGCACGGCCGCATCAACCAGTCGCTGAACGGCAACCGCCCGCGACGCGCCTTCAAATTGCTTCAGATAGTTCTCCGCCTTCGCCGCCATCTCACCGGCCAGCGTGACGCACTGCCCGCCCCAGCAGAGGTGCGTGAAGGTCCGCGTCGTCTCGGAGATGAGGTTGCCGGTCACAGCGTTTCGCTCGCGAGCGTCGCCGCAATCTCGCGGTCAATGCTCTCAACGGCGGCGTGCGCTTCGCTCATTGAGCGGCCCCCAACAGTTGTGTCGTTTTTCCCAAGCGACTGTCGCATTCGTTCCGTCCTTCATGATGAGGACGGAGGGAAGGTTTCAGGTGATAGGTGATCGAGTAAGGAACATGCTTCAGAACCGGCTTGGGCGCGCCAACGCCTTCAGCCAGCAGATCTTGCGCGGAGTATCCGACGCCCCATTCGGGATGGATACGAACGCCGAGGCGGGCAAGAGCATCGCGCGCCCGGCTAAGCTGGGTCCGCACGATACCGCGCGGAGCCAAGGGGCCGCCGTCTTCCGGCTCGCCCCACAGAATTTCAAAGAGCTGGTCGTGGCTCAGGATCGTCGGCGCATTGGCGCACAGGGCGAACACGGCCATGAACGTCTGAGGGTTGAATTCCTCGACGGCATCACCGCGCCAGAACATATGTTCGGCCGGGAAAGCGATCAGACCGGGAATGCCGCGGGTCATTGATCGCCCCACGGTTCGGCATGGGGATCGATTTCCGACGGCGCCTTACGCGCCAGCCAGATCAGACCGGCGAACGCCAGAATGCCGAGCGGCACCAAGAGCGCATAGAAAGGACTCATGCTGCGACACCCGGAATGAGATCGCCCGCGCGAAGCCGCTTGCCCTGCTCTTTTGCGGCCTGAACCAGCCGGGGGATGTGCTGGACCGGGATACGCCCGTCTTTCCAACCCGCGACCGAAGGCTGTGTGATACCAAGGATGTCAGCGATAGCCGCCTGCGTTCCGAAGATGCGGACAGCCTTTGCAACGGGGGTGGCGTCGGTGTTCATGACGCCTCGATATAGGTTCAACCTATCTTTGTCAATAGGCTCAGCCTGTGTGACCTATATCGGCTCTCCCGATAGCCTTTTGTCATGGCAATAGGACAGCGAATCAAACGGCGGCGGCTCGATCTAAAGCTCAAGCAGCATGAGCTGGCGGCAGCGGCCCCCTGCCCCCGCAGTCGGCTCAGGACTCTATTGCTCCAAAACCGGCGAAAGCATCACCGGAAGCACAAAACAATGCGCCTATAACTGCGCCGGGTCGCCCGCGGTACAGACCGTGGCGTCCTACGAATTGTGCCCAATCTCGATCACGAGATAGGCCGGACACATTTTATAGGCTACGCCTATTGACATAGGTTGGGCCTATGTTAGGTTGCCTCCATCACCCCGATGGAGCGGCCAGTGTCCGACAAATACGAAACCCACGACGACGACGAAGCGACGTTCCCAACGGACGCCGAGAACCGCGAGACTGAACGCGACGCCGCGCCGTATCGGGAACTGCTCAAGGCCATCAACGCCGCGCGCAAGCTCGCGCAGGCCATCGGCACCTCCGAAACCAAGTATCTCGACGGCCAGCTCGCCGACGCGATTGGCGACTGCGCCCCGCTGAATGCGCTGATCGACTTCGACACCTACGCCGACGCCTTCTCCGTCCGTCAGGCCATGGACGCCATCGCCACCGATGCGGCTGAGGCCCGGAAGGCGCGGCCCATTCTGCTGGCGTCACCCACGATGCAGGGGCGGGCGTGATGGCTGACCATGTTCCGTGGCCCAAGCACGCCGATGGCCGCAACTTGCGGATGGGCGAGATGACACCGGAGATGCAGCGCATCCAGTGGCAGCAAGCAGCTCAGCGCGTGAAGGCGAAGTTTGAGCAGCCCGCGATGCAGGCGGCCATCACAAAGGTTCTGTCCGGCGAAACGGATGGTGCAGCATGACCGTCCATCACCTCCCCCGCCGCCCTCGCGAGATCGAAACCATCGGCTCCACGCTGATCCAGGTTTCCCGCGAAGGGCTGGACGCCAAGGAAGCCCGCCGCCGCCTGATCGCGTGCGGGATGTCTGAAGTCGGAGCCGATGCGCTGATCGAAAGCGCGGGCCGCAATCTCGCGAGGAAAGTATGACCGCCCTTTTTCAACCAAACGGCTGGCCCCTCACCGACATTCCGCCGGGCGAGCTGCGCGGCATGGCGCGGATGCGTGACGAGTTCGGCGCCGAAGCCAGCGCGGCCGGCGACTATCGCGGCGCCGAAGCGCACTGGCGCCAGGCCGAAGCCTATCGCGACGCGCTGCGTCAAAGCCCCCGCCCGTAAGGCCCTGACCGGATTGGAGATGAGAGATGATTTGTAGGCTTCTGACGTCGGACGAGGTGTTTGCTACAGCGCATAGGCGCTGGCACGAAACCTACGACACGCGGCCTTCGGATGCCCGCTTTAGCGACGGGCGGACGACCGAGGAAGTTTGCGCGCTTGTCGATAAGGCGCTGACTGCCGAGGCGTTTGCGAAGGCTGTTGGCAATAAATCGTGGACGCATCCGTCGTGCGATATGTGCGGCCAGACACCGCGCGTAGTGGTGCAGATCAAGCACGAGTGGAGCGACAAGCAGCAAGACTTTTGCAAAGCGTGCCTGTCGCAAGCTCTCAAGCTGTTCAGCGTCATCTCAGATGCGGATGCCACCCCATGACCGCCGCGCAGCCGAGGGCGTGGACGGAGGGGCCTTGGCGGGTTGAGCGCATCGGAGACGCCACGCTGTATCTGGGCGACTGCCGGGAGATACTGCCGACGCTGGGCAAGGTCGATGCGGTGGTGACTGATCCGCCTTATGGGATTGGCGTTGATCGCGTGATGGCAAAGCAGTCGGGCACTCAATACGGGCGCGCCGCTGCTGCCAAGCGAGAATATCAAAGCACCGGATGGGACGACGCTCCGCCGTCGCGGGACTTGCTCGATCTGGTGATCGGGGCGGGCGCTCACGTTGTCATTTTTGGCGGCAATTACTTTGAGCTTCCGCCCGCGCGGTGCTGGTTGATCTGGGATAAAGAGAACGGCGACAACGCGTTCGCTGATTGCGAAATGGCGTGGACCAATCTCGACAAGCCCGTGCGCCGGATCTCGTGGATGTGGAACGGTATGCTTCGCAAGGGGCAAGAGGCGCGGACCGCTCACCCAACACAGAAGCCCCTTGGCGTCATGGAGTGGTGCTTGGGGCAGATCCCCACGAACGCCCGCACGATCCTCGATCCATTCATGGGTTCCGGCACGACTGGCGTCGCCTGCGTGAAGCTCGACCGCGCGTTCATCGGCATCGAGCGCGAACCGTCCTATTTCGACATCGCCTGCCGCCGGATCGAGGAAGCTTACCGCCAGCCGCGTCTCTTCACTGAGCCGCCGCAAAAGCCCGAGCAGCTTTCCATGCTGGACGGTGCCGCATGACCCGCACCCACGCCGACATCATCGCGCGCCTGGACGAAGCGGTAGAGAGGGAGGGGAAGTAGATGGACCATATCTGCAAGACGGATGGCTTTTCGCCTCTTCAAGGCAAGCCATGTCCCGCCTGTGTTGGCGAGGTTGCCGCAGTCATTGAGGCTAACCCCACCCCACCCGCAGTCGATGTGGCCGAGGGGCGCAGGCTGTTGGAGAATGCCAATGCGGCCCTTGCTGCCGAGAAGGCATACGAGATCAGCAACGTGCAATGCTACGAGACCGTGGCCCTGTATCAGATCTGGGCGTTCGACAATGGTCCTGCCCTTCTCACCGCCGCCGAGCAGGTCGCAGCGATGAGGAAGGCGTTGGCGAAATACGAAGGCGTCAAAGCTGGCGACTGGTTTTATCCCGATGGCGATACCTCATCTGAGGCTTGCTGCGACAACGTGGATGAGGTGCTGACCGAACGCTACGAGGCTCAGCATGATGGCTCAGCGATCTATGTGATCGAGCGCGCGGTGAAGTTGCCAGATTTGCACGTCTCCGTTCGTGTGTTCAGCGAAGAAGAGAAGGCGGCGCGCGGTAGTGACGATGATTACGTCGCCAGCCTCCATCTGACCGCAGAAGAGGCCCGCACCGCCCTCGGTGCTGCGCCATGAGCGGGGAGACTTGGAGCGTAAAGCGATTTCGCGTTGAGCCGCTTTCTGATGGGCGCTTCCGCGTGCGCCAGTGGGATGGCCTGACGTGGCGAATGATTGGCGACTACTGCAACCGCGATGCAGCGTTTCGGAGCATTTCCCCATGACTGACACGAGCAAATCGCTTGATTTGCAAGCGCACCCAATGGGTGCATCCCCCGCCGCGAGCAAGGATGCGCCGACCGATGAGGCGGTGATGGTCAACATTGCAGGCAACGCGCAGGACTTGGAGCGCGCGAAAGAACACGCTCGCCTGTTGCTCAAGAGGGTCGCAGCCGGGCCGGTTGGCGATGGTCTGTCGCACGCCGAGTATGCGCTCCTATGTCTTTACGCCCACGTCGCCACGCTCACCGCGCAGTTGGAGGCGGAGCGGGCGGAGTTCTCAGTAGATCGAACTTGTAACGGAAACTTACAGGTTGGCGAAGACGAGAGCGTTTTGGCTCGTGAAATTGATGTCGTGGTTGTCGCCAAGAAGTGCGTTTATGTGGACGACCACCGCATTGCAGGCAGCAAGCCGTATGTGAGCGAAAACCTTCCACAACACTCACTAAAAACCACCATTGAACATGCACTAGCGCCATTCAGTTCAAGCGTTCTTATGGCGGCGCTTTGCAAAAGAGACCCCGCACTCCGCTCTGAATACACCACAGCCCTCACCCGCGAGACGGCGCGCGCCGACGCGGCTGTGGCGGAAGCGAAGGCGTTGAGGGAGGCGGCGGAACAGGCCTACGGCTACTTGTGGGTCACGAGCGCGATGGTCCCGAAGGACGATCCTGTTTCCTTGGCGCGCAAGCGGTTGCTCGATGAAATCGGCGGCTGGAATAGCGCCGGGCAGCGTCGCGGGATTGCGTTCGCAACTGACCAATTTGAGGTTGGCCCCGATGGCGTTCGCCCGAAGCGCGCCACGCTCGCCCAGCCCGCCGCTGATGGAGGTGCGACGTGACGGAGGATCACTTCACCGGCTCCGTTACCCTGACGGACGGGCGGCGCGTGGCGCTCACCTCAGCCGAAGCTGAGGCTCTTTGGAAGGGCGCCATGGAAGCCAAGGCCAAGCGCGCCGCCGACATGCCGACCGAGCGCGATGCCCTGGAGGCGATGCACGCTGCGTTCACGCGGTTAACCGAACTCGGATGGCGCGACGCAACCTACTGCCCGAAAGACGGCACGCCGTTCCTCTCCATCGAGGCAGGCAGCTCCGGCATTCATGAAACTTTCTACGAGGGGACGTGGCCGAAGGGTAGCTGGTGGGTTCACGACGCTGGCGATCTGTGGCCCTCGCGCCCGTGCCTCTTCAAGTTGAAGGCCGCCCAGCCCGCCGATGGGGGGAAGTGATGGCGA
>ERZ869921.867-NODE-867-length-14900-cov-4.176356_pt1 | contig 14900 bp, 19 predicted proteins | sample MGYA00579310_ERZ869921 | MGnify/ENA primary metagenome ERZ869921 (study PRJEB32216, sample SAMN09231816) | wastewater metagenome | place: USA: Maryland | collected 2016-06-21 | study: EMG produced TPA metagenomics assembly of the PRJNA472060 data set (Reclaimed...
TGCTCGAGGGCGCCGCCCAGGTCGCCACCGGGCGCGTCCCGGCCGACCCGCGCGGAACTCGCCCGCGTCGCCCGAGTCCAGCCCCCGACCGAGCCTCCCGCCGCCCCTCCCGCGCCTCCTGGCGGGTGACAGCGCGCGCCGGCCGGGCGTAGGGTCCGCCCATGTGGCATCAACTCCTGAGCCTCGGGCTCCAGATCATCCTCGGCGTGCTGAGCCTCCTGCTCGCCGCCTACACCCCCTCCCTCCTGTCCTGGGCTCGCGCCCACATCAAGAACAAGGCCGCCGCCGAGGCGTTCGCCCTGCTCTCCGCACGCATCGCGGTCGGCGTCGCCGCGAAGGCCGACACCGTGCGCAAGGCGAAGGACCCGCTGCACCCCGAGGCGGGCGACTGGACGCCCGAGCGCGCCGGGCGCCTGCTCGGGAGCGTGATCACCGATGCGGTCGCCGACCTCCCGGCCCAGGCCGCGGTGATCCGCAAGGGCCTCACCGACGGGCGCACCATGGACGCCGTCCTGCGCGCCCTCGCCGAGGCCGAGGTGGAGAAGCTCCGCCGCTCGGCCCCGATGAACATGGCCGCCATCCTGACCGAGACGGTGCGGGTCGAGGGCGGGACGCCCAGCAGCCCCGCGGTGGCGACCGCGACGGCCTCCACGACCACCGGGCCGGTGCCGCAGTGAAGGCGCCCCTCCTGCGCCTCCTGGGTGCCTTCCTGCCCCTGCTCGCGCTCGCCCTGGTCGCCGGGGGATGCGCCGACCCGCCCACGCAGCACAACGAAGCCCGGTACGGGGTCGTCCGTGTGTTCGTCGCGCCCGAGTGGCTGGAGCTGGACAAGGTGCAGATCCGGCAGCAGCTCGTGAACCTGGACGCCCTCGGGCCGTCCTTCGTGGAGGCTGGCGAGGGCGGGCGCTCCACCGCGCGGGTCATCGTGCAGCCCATGACCTCGGGCGCGGGCTGCTTCGCGGACGCCGCGCACTGGATCGTGGGCACGCGCATCGTGGAGATCGACCGCACGTGCATGGTCAGCGAGAGCTCGTTCCGGCAGGCCGTCGGGCACGAGGTGGGACACGCGCTCGGGATGCTCCACATCTGCGAGCGCGAGGGCGACCTCCCCGACTGCTCCCCGGTCGGCTACGGCGACGCCATGATGGGCCCGCGCCTGCGCCCCACCGACGACGCGCCGGGATTCACCGAGGCGTACACGGGCGCCCTCGGCTTCGACGAGCCGACGGACCTGGACCTCGCGGAGTTCCGCCGGGTGTACGCCGTCGTCGAGGTGCTGCCGCCACCCTCCGCGGCGCGGGATGGAGGTGTGCGATGAACTGGTTCTTGAATCGACTCTGCATGGTCCTGGTGACGGCGCTGATGGCGGCGGGCGCGATGATGGCGTGCTCGGGCACGGTCTCCACGCAGTCGTCGGTCGCGCACACCACCGCGCAGACCCTCAACCGCGCGCAGCCGGTCTGGATCCACGCGATGCAGGACGAGGCCACCAACGCCGTCAACCAGGTCTGCCCGGGCGACGCGGGCAACTGCGCGGCGGCCCCGATGCGCGCGGCGGCGGATGCGGTGTTCGCCCGCTGGTCGCCCGTGGTGGCCGCGTGGGAGGGGACGCGCATCGCGCACGACGCATGGCGGCTGCAGCTGGAGCGCTGCCGCGCCGACGCGCACGCCTCGGGGTGCGAGGGCCCCGCCCTCGACAGCCTCTCGCTGGCCCTGCTCTCGGCCACGCAGCAGTGGCGGTGCGCGGTGCGCTCCGACGCCATGCGCCGGCCCGACCTCGACCCCTTCCCCGGCACGCCCGCGTGCCCCCTCCACCCCGACGCAGGAGTCCCCGCCGATGGCCGATAAGACGAACACCGCAGCGGGCATCCTCCGCACCACCGAGACGATCTTGAAGGGCGTCGGCAGCACGTCGGCCCTGCCGCAGCCGTGGGGCTTCGTGCTCTCCGCGCTGGAGGCCGCCGCGGGCCTCGCCGCCGACCTCATGGACCGGGGCCTGGACCCCTCCATCAAGATCCAGGAGATGCGCAGCGCGCTCCCCGCAATCGATGCCGCGCGCGCCGAGGTGGACGACCTGATCGCGCAGAAGTCGGCCCGCCGATGACGCGCGCCCTGTACGTGGTCGCCGGGGTCGCGCTCGGCGTCGGCGCCACCGTCGCCGTCTGGTGGGCCGTGGTGACCGTGCACGACGTGCTGCTGGCCGCCCCGCCGCGTTGACCCGTCCCGCCTCCCCTGCGCATCCTCGCGCGGGTGCCCCTTCCCCCTCCCGATGATGTCGTCGTCCTGTTCACCGATGGGTCCGTGCGGACCTTCGCGCCCAGCGACGCGCCCACGGGCCTCCCCGAGCTGGCGGCGCTCCTGGAGGACTCCCTCGCCACCGTCAAGGATCAGCCCATGCCCTGCCCTCCGATGAAGTTCGTCCCCGCCCCCGGCCTCGCGCTCACCTGCTACGCGGGCGGCCCGGCCACCAACATCCTCCAGGCCGTGAAGCTCTCGGCCACCGCCGTCGCGCTGGCGGACATCGTGACGCTGCATACCACCCCCGACCGCTCCGACCTCGCCGCGGTGGCCGAGGTGCGGCGCATCAACCCGCGGGCCCGGGTCTGGTTCGGCGCGCCCTTCAACCCGGTGGTGCGCCTGCCGAAGGCGAAGGCCCTGGAGACGGTGGCCGCGTGGGCGAGGCTCTGCGTGGAGGCCGGGGCCGAGCTGCTCGAGTTCAACGGCGAGGGGAACGAGACGAGCCCCGGCGACTGGGTGGGGAACACCGACGCCGAGCGCGCGGCCCTCGCGGCGCTCATGACCGAGCTGCTCGCGGCGGTGCGCGAGGCGGCGCCCGCGCTCCCCCTCGGGTTCACCTCGCACGACATGCCGCGCAGCTTCCGCGTGCCCTGGTCGCAGGTCCTCCGCGAGCCGCTGGCCGTCCACCGCCCGCAGCACTACCCCGCGGAGCCCGGCCGCAGCGTGGGCCTCCAGGAGCTCCAGGACCGCGTCGCGCGGTCGCGGAAGCAGTGGGACGCCCTGGTCGCCGCCCGCGCCGTCGACGCGCCCTTCGCCCCCTACGGCGCCGCCTGGAGCCCGTACCTCCAGGGCCACGGGCACGACCTCGTGGCGACGGTGTGGGGCCTCGATCAGGCGCCCATCGGCTCGCTGTGGGCCAGCCCCGGCTCGTGGGACGAGGGCGGCACCACCGCCCTGCGCGCGATGCGGCAGCTGCGCGACGAGGTCGGGCACGCCCCCGGCGCCATCGCTCGGTGGCAGACGAAGCACGGGCTCGACCCCGTGGGCACCCTCGGCCCGAAGTCCCGCGCCCTGCTCGGCCTCCCCTCCGCCCGCTAGAATAAAACGCCAGTCCCCGCCGCGGTTTGGCGACAAAACGCGTGGGGGGCCTGTGCGTCCTCCATGCTCGCCGTGTATCCCTATGTTCGTCCTCGGCGCTGCAACAAGCCGAGGGCGAGGAGACCACGATGAACACCAACACGACCGACACCGTCACCCTCACCCACGCCACCCGCGGCGACACCCTGGACGCCGCCCTGGTGAAGCTCGGGGCCGCCCACATCATCGTCCGCATCGGGGAGGCGGACGTGCGCTTCACCCGCAAGACCGGGCTGCGCATCGGCGGCGCCCACACCCGCGGCATCGGCTACGACGACTGGATGATCGGCGCCGACGCGCTCCAGGCCCTCACCGGGGAGGCCGCCGTCCCGAGCCGCCAGCTGCCGGCCGCCGAGGCCCCCGCGGTCGAGGCCGCGCCCGAGGCCCCCGCCGCCCCCGCCGCCCCCGCGAAGCGCAGCCACAAGAAGAAGGCCCCCGCCGCCGCGACCCTGCCCGCCGAGTCGGCCGAGACGCCCCACGGGGTGCGCGCCCTGTGCGCGGGCTTCACCCTCCCGCAGACCCACGCGGCCGACGCCGCCACCGAGGGGCGCGCGGTGACCTGGGACGAGTACAGGGCCGCGTGCGAGGCCGCCCGCGACGCCGAGCAGGCGCCCGTCGCCCCCGAGGCCGCCCCCTTCGTCGCCCCGCCCGCCGACGTGTTCCCCACCGAGCTCCCCGAGATGGAGGAGCCCGCCCCCGCGGCGGCCCCGACCACCGCGCCCGAGGCGCCCGCCGAGGCCCCCGCGGTCGAGCACCGCGACGCCATCCAGGCCCCCGCGCAGGGCGCCGAGACCCCCGCGGAGTTCCTCGCCGCGGCGCGCGCCAACACCGCGTCGCTGGCCGCGACCGACGACCCCCTGGCCCTCGCGGACGAGGCCATCGCCCTGCTCGGCGCGGTCGACCCCGACCCGATGGACGTGCTCTCGCTGATCGCCCGCGGCCTGCGTGCCCTCGCCCTCGGGACGGCGCCCAGGACCCCCGCCAAGGCGCCCCGCGCCGCCGCCCGGGCCAACGCCGCGCCCCGCGCCCCGAGGGCCGCCGCGGGCCCCCTGGAGCTCACCGAGCGGCAGACCGCCGTGGCCACCCGCGTCGGCGCCAACACCGGCCGGAAGGCGCGCGCCGCCGGGCGCACCGAGCCCTTCACGGTCGAGGACATCCGCGCCCTCGACAACTCCGAGTTCGTCCAGGTGCGCGAGGTGCTCCAGGGCCTCTGGCTCGAGGTCGCCGCGAAGGCCGCCACCGAGGCGCTGGCCGAGGCCGCCCCCGCGGCCCCCGCGAAGGAGCCGAAGGCCCCCCGCGCCCCGAAGCAGGCGCCCGCCAAGAAGGAGCGCCCGGCCAAGAAGGCGAAGCCCGCGCCCATCACGGTCAACAGCCGGGTGGACATCAAGCCCGCGATGCGCGCCGAGTACGCCGACGTCGTGGGCGAGTCGCAGATGGTCGGGCTCGTGGTGCTCTCCATCACCGGCAAGAGCGCGCGCCTGCTGACCAACGCGAAGCAGACCCTCCCGAAGGTGGCGCTCTCCGACCTCGTCCTCGCGGGCTGACCCCGCCGCTCGTCGGGCCCCCGACGTCGCCCCCGCGGCGGCCTCGGGGTCCCCATCGAGCGACGGGCTGCACCCCGCGCCGCACCAGGAGGACACCGGACCATGAACGCCACCACCGCGCGCGCCGCGCGCCCCGACGCCCCGAAGATGATCGCCCTGCTCGGCGACGCGCCCGACGAGGCCGGCGCGATCGTCTTCTGGAACAGCTCCAACGCCTGCACCCGCCCCGCCCTCGCGGGGGCCTGGGTGGACGCGGGCCTGGACGGCAACCTGCTCCCGCCCGACAAGAGCCCCGAGGTCGCGCTGCGGGAGGCCGTGGACGACGTGTGCACGCGCCGGCGCTTCCGCCGCAAGGCGCCCGGCGGCGGCTGGGTGGTGGTGAACGAGAGCGAGACGGCGACGGCCCTGGACTGGCGCGCGGGCGCCACCTGCACCCTCGACAAGGTGGGGCGCCTCACCGTCGCGTTCCCCGGCGACCCCGCCGCGCGCAGCCCCGAGGAGGACGCCCTGGCCGCCGACCTCCACGCGTCCTACGACCGGCACCTGTGGGAGCTGGACGGGGCGACCATCACCGGGTGGCTGGTGAACCTCGCGCGGTCGCTGAACGCCGTCGCGCTCAAGGACACGGGCGGCGTGTACTTCGTCCCCCGCGAGGGCCTGCTCCGCTGGCGCACCATGGCCGCGGTCATCCAGGCGGTGACGGGCTCGGCCACGCAGGAGATCGCGACCGTCCTGGTGGAGCAGCACGCCGAGCGCATCATCGCCGCGATCGTGTCGGCGGTGGAGCGCGAGGCCGGCGCCGAGGCCGAGGCCATGCTCAACGAGCTGGCGGACCCGGAGGCCGAGCTCGGGAAGCGCGCCCTCGCGACGCGGGCGAAGAAGCTCGGCGAGCTGCGCGCGAAGGTGGCGTCGTACGGCGCCCTCCTGGGCCAGAGCATGGACACCCTCGGCGGGCGCCTCGAGCAGCTCCAGGCGGCCCTCCTGAGCGCCACCCTGGCGAGCGGGGACTGACCATGCGGGTACAGAGCAACGGCGCGCCCTGCGAGCGCTGCGGGGCCGTCCTGGCGCCCACGGCCGACGCCCAGCAGCTCGCGCGGCACCGGGCCTCGCGGCTCTGCTCCACCGGGCCGGAGCGCGCGCGCCTGGGCCGCCTCGGGTTCAAGGTCGTCCCCGAGGAGGCCGCGCGCTGGTTGAAGGCCCAGGGCGTCGTGGTGTGCGAGGCCGACACGAGCCCGATGGAGTCGGTGCAGGGCTTCACCAGCGTGCCCCTGCAGACGTGGGTGCCCGCGTGGGCGGCGCTGCTGGCCGAGGCCCGCGCGGACGTCACCCGGCTGGTGGTGCGCGCGGCGGTGTGGCGCGCGGTGCGCTTCGACGCGCTGGGCGAGGCGCTGCTGACCCTGGAGCGCCTCGGCGGCGCCGACGCGGTGCGGGACTACCTGCTCAACGACCCGGCCACCCTTCGCACCGCGGTGGATCAGGCCGCGACCCTCCTCGCCCTGCGCGGGTGGACCGATGCGTGACGGGAACCCCCTCGACGACGGCCGGCGCATGGTGACCGCCTCGCGGGTGATCGCGCGCACCGCGGCGAAGTACGCGCGCCGGTTGAAGGCCGACGACCTGGAGGGCGACCTCGTGGGCGCGGCCTGGGTGGAGCTCCTGGAGAGCGCGCACCGGTGGGACCCCGAGGTCGGCGGGTGGGAGGGCTACGTGCTGACCATCGCGGGGCGCACCGCGCGCCGGGTGCTGTACCTCGCGCGCTCGCCCGTGAGCGGGAGCCCCTGCCGGGCGTCGAAGTGGAGCGCGGGCCTGCGGTCGGACGGCGAGGAGGTGCTGGCCCTCCACGCGAGCCCCGCGCAGGCGCCCGACGCGTACGCCATCGATGCGGAGTTCATGGACGCCCTGCGCGGCGCCCTGATGGACCTGCCCGGGTGCGAGCTCGCGCTGGGCGTGCTGCTGGATGGCGGCACGGCGGATGAGGTTGCGCTGGCGCACCGCGTGGACCCCTCGCGGGTCCGCGAGGCCGTGCGCGCGGCGAGGGAGCAGGCGGTGGCGACCCTCGGGCACTTCGCCCCGGGTCACGTGATGGAGCGAGGAGACGAGTCATGAGCGACAAGCTGAACGAGGCAATGGCGAAGCGCGGGATGGTCCCGCTGGTGGAAGCGGCCGAGCGGGGCGGGTACACCGCGCAGCACCTCGGCCGACTGGTGCGAGGGGGCGAGGTCGAGGGCGAGCAGGTGGTGCGGCGCTGGTTCGTGTCGCTGGCGTCGCTGGCGAAGTACGTCGGCCCCGAGGCGGCGAAGGCCCTCGGCCTCGCGGTGAAGGGGAAGGGGCGCTAATGGCCCGCCCTGGATGCACCCTCGCGTGTGCGCAGTGCGACCGCGCGGCGAGCCAACCCCTTCGCTACATGCGGGACCTGCCCGAGACGGCCGAGCGCGTGGGCGCCACGGGCATCCCGCCCGGCTGGGCCATCATCGAGGCCCCGGAGAACCCCGGCGAGCGCGGCCCCCGTTACGTGCTGGTGTGCGGTTCGGTGTGCGCCGCCGCCTGGGACGAAGAGGTCAACTCGTGAGGCTCCAGCGGGACAACCTCTTCGTGCGCCTGCTCGGCGCCACCGACGACGAACGCGGGTGGGTCAAGCGGGTGCTGAACTACGACATCCGCGGGGCGGGCTCGCGCTACGGCGGCCAGCCCTTCGCGGTCTACGACGTCATGAACGACCGCTTCCCCGCGGGCCTGCTCCCCGACATCGGGCGCGCCGCCCAGCGGGACGAGGTGGCGCTGGAGGTCGTGGACCTGCGCGCCCCCATGCCGACCCCCTCGGGCGTCGTTCCCCGGTGGCTGGATGCCTCGCAGCTGGAGGCGATGGAGGCCTCCATCAAGTTCGGCCGGGGCATCCTCCAGCACGCCACCGGGGCGGGCAAGACGGAGCTCTTCGTCGCGATGGCCGGCGTGGTGTGGCCCACCGAGCCCGCGCTGTTCCTCGCGCCCCGCGCGCAGCTCGCCATCCAGGCCCGCGAGCGCTGGGCCCTGCGCGCCTCGGAGGGGCACGTCCCGGCCGAGGAGACGGGGCTGCTGGCCGAGGGGGAGAAGACCGTCCGCCGGGTCACCTTCGGGACGTTCCAGACGGTGCACGCGGGGCTGACGGCGGGCGTCCCCGCGTGCCTCGCCCTGCTCGAGCGGGTGGTGCTGCTGGCGGGCGACGAGTGCCACACCGCGGCGGCGGACACGTTCTTCCCCGTGCTCATGGGGACGCCGCGGGCGCGCCTGCGCTTCGGGCTGAGCGCCACGCCCCTGCAACGGCACGACGAGCGGGGCGTGCTCACCCTCGGGGCCTTCGGGCCGGTGATCCACAAGGTGAGCGCCCCCGACCTCGTGACCACCGGGCGCCTCGTGGCGCCCGTCATCGAGATGCACGCGCTCAAGCAGATCGCGATGCGGGCGCACCCGCGGGACACGGCGCCCGGCCGGGTCTGCACCGGGTGCCCCGCCATCGACGACGAGCCGTGCGCCGACGACTGCGCGACGATGGACCCGCGGAGCGGGATCTTCCAACGGGTGTACCGGGAGCTCGTGGTCGAGAGCACCCCGAGGAACGAGCTGCTCGTGCAGCTGATCGCCCAGGCCCCGAAGCCCGCCCTGGTCTTCGTGAAGAACCTCGACCACGCGAAGTACCTCGCGGCCATGCTCGCGCGGGCGGTGGGGAGCGTGCGGGTGGTCAACGGCTCGAAGAGCACCGCCCAGCGGGAGCGCGTCGTCCAGGAACTCCAGCGGCACGAGCTGGACGTGGCCGTCGCGACCTCCGTGTGGGAGGCCGGCGTCGACATCCCCGAGCTCCGCACGGTGGTCAACGCCGGCGCCGGGGCGTCCTCCATCCGCTCGGTCCAGATGCTCGGCCGCGGGCTGCGGGGCGCCGAGGGGAAGGACGCCGCCCTCATGATCGACATCCTCGACCAGGGCGAGCCCAGCCTGGAGCGCCACGCGCGCCAGCGGCGCAAGGCCTACAAGGCCGAGGGCTTCGAGGTCGTCGAGCGGTAGGGGCGCCCGCGCCCCCGCGGAGGCGCCCAGGACCCCCGCCAGGGCGCCCGAGGCGCCCGCCCCGCCCAAGTACCCGCCCCCGGCCCCTCGGGCGCCCCCGGGCGCGTTCTGGAGCCCCCCGTACGAATTCTCGGCGGGGTGCCCGCGGGGCGCACAACCCCGGTCCCGGGAGTAAGGGAGGGGGGTAGGGGGGACGGGATCGAGGGTGCCTCCCCCTCCGGGGCGGGGGTCGAGGGGGTGCGCAGCGCCCCCTCGGACGGAGGGGCCGAGCGAAGCGAGGCGCCCGTCCCCGGAGCGGAGCGACGGGGACCCTCCCCCGCACCCGATCAACCCCGAGGGGATGGGCCTCCGACGCGTGCGTGCACGCGCATGAGGCGCGCCCTTCGGGCGCGTACGCGGCCTGCGGCCGCGGTCGTTTGTTTCCCGCGCCTGCGGCGCGGCCCGGAGCCGGAGCGGAGAGCGATGCACGACGATCAGATGGAGCCGGGTCTCGGCGAGCAGGTGCGCGGGCGCGCGGCGCCGCCCCCGGAGCTCGGGTGGGGACACACCTGGGCGGTGGTGGGCGCGGGCATCGTCCCGCCGTACCCCGGCGCGACGTTCCTCCCGCCCCCGGTGCCCCCGCCGCCCCCGCGCCTGGACGGTGCCGACACGATGGACGAGTGGTGCGCCCTGGTCCTCGCCACGTGGGCGGCGGGCGTCGCGCGGTACTGGCCCCGGAAGCGGGTCCGCGCCTACGCCCACGACGCGGTGGCGCCGGGGGGCAGGCAGCGCGCGGCGCTCGAGGCGGCGTGCTGGGCGCTGTTCGAAGAGCAGGCGCCCCCCGCGATGTGGGTCCGGTTCCAGCTGGACGGCTGGTTCCGCCACCCGCCCGAGGGGGTGAACCCGCGGACCACCCCGATGCGGTGGCAGCTGGCCCTCCACGGGCCGAGCATCCGCAAGCACGCGGCGTGGTTCCAACGGGAGTCGGGGACCTACGGCGTCGCGCCCGTGGGGTTCGGCCCGAGGCGCCGGGCGCTCCTGCACAACCATGGCCGGATGGTCGACGCCCTGGTGGTGAGCGCCGCGGAGACGCCTGACGCGATGCGTGAGGTCGTCTCTCGGTTCTTCCCCCCGGGCGCCTGGGAGGCGATGGTGCGCGCGGCGCGCGCCGAGGCGGCAGCGATGCAGGAGACGTTCAACGTGCAGATGCGACGAGGAGAGTGGCCATGGTGAAGCGCGGCGACGAAGAGCTGGTGACCCCGTACAACTTCGCGCCGCGCTTCGAGCGCGCGGTGGTCTACCTCGCCTGCGGGGACCTCCGCTTCTACGGCCTCGGCGGGCACGGGCTCGACCCGAAGGCGCTGAGCACCGGGCCCCACAAGCTCGCCGTCGAGGCCGCGCAGGCCATCGCCCGCGACATCGGCCACGGCCCCGGGAGCAGCCTCCTCGTGGTGCAGCGCCTGTCCCGCTGGCGCGCGGACGGCAAGGTCACCCACGAGGACGTCCTGGCCGTCGACGAGCTCCTGGAGGAGGGCGACGCCGCGCACTCCACCCTCAACGTGGACGCCATCCTGAACGAGCTGATCCCCGTGCTCCGCCAGCGGATGCAGGACGCCGCCACGCGCGACCTCATCGACGCCACCGCGAAGAACGACGACGAGGGCATCGCGCAGGTGGAGGACGCGCTCGCGAAGGCGCGCTCGCTGGGCAAGGTCGAGAACACGCTGGGCACCAAGGTGTCCTCGCACTCCTTCGAGGAGATCACCCGCGCGCGGTACATGGACCGCCTCCCCCTCGGCGTCGCGGAGCTGGACGTGCTGCTGGACGGGGGCGTCCCGCGCGGCACCCTGACGGTGGTCCTCGGGGACCAGAAGTCGGGCAAGTCGATGTTCTCGTCGCACGTCACGGCGAGCGCGCAGCTGCGGCGGCAGTTCTGCGCGTACGCCTCGCTCGAGGTGCCCCGCCACGCCATCCTCGCGCGCCTCAAGTCGAACCTGACGGGCGTCCCGATCAACACCCTCCTCAACGGCGACACCGCGCAGGCGAAGCAGGTGATGGCCGAGATCGAGGACCGCCTGGGTCCCTGCTACGTGAAGAACTTCCCCGCGAAGGCCACCACGGTGGCGCACCTCCGCTCGTGGGTCTCCGACCTGGAGGCGGCCGAGGGGCGCAAGCTGGACCTGCTCGTGGTGGACTACCTCGACAAGCTCAAGCCGCCGAAGTCGATGGACAAGGAGGGGTCGTCCTACGCGGGCACGGGGAACGTCTTCGAGGAGGTCCGCGTGTGGGCCGAGCAGCAGGGCTTCTGGTGCTTCTCGCCCACGCAGTCCCAGGGCCGGGGGCGCGACCGCGGCAAGCACAAGGGCGGGCAGGAGAACACCGGCAGCACACGCGACGTGCTCGACATGGGCGACGAGGCCGACAGCGTGGAGAAGTCCCGCGTGGCGGACCTGTTCCTCACCCTCAACCCGCGCGACGAGGGGCGCTCGATCCTCTTTTACGTCGCGGGCTACCGGCACGGGGTCAGCCGCCGGGCCACCCCGCCCATCCCGGTCGACTTCACGTGCGGCCGGCTCGCGCCGGTGGACCTCTCCGCGGGCGCCGAGGAGTGGTGATGGCGTTGCGCGGCGAGGACGGCGGGGACTTCCTGCTGGGCTCGCTGTTCACGGGGATCGGTGGGTTGGACCTGGGCGTCGAGCACGCCACTGGAGGCCGCGTTGTCTGGCAAGTCGAGGTTGACCCGTTCTGCTCCACCGTCCTCGGCCGGCACTGGCCCGACGCTGTTCGACATGGGGACGTCCGCGCCTGCGGCGCCGTCCCATGGCGCCACCACCTCGCCCGCGTCGACGGGGTCATCGGCGGCTTCCCGTGCCAGGACCTCTCCCTCGCCGGGAAGCAGGCGGGCCTCGCGGGTGAGCGCTCGGGCCTCTGGCGCGAGTATCGACGGGTCGTTGCTGAGCTTCGACCCGGCTTCGTCTTCGTGGAGAACGTCCCTGGGCTCCTTACCGCTGACCGGGGCCACGCCTTCGGAGAGGTTGCGGGTGACTTGGCCGCGCTCGGGTACGATCTCGCGTGGGACCTGTTCCGCGCATCCGACCTGGGCGCGCCGCACCGCCGGGAGCGCGTGTTCCTTCTGGCCCACCGCCGTGGCCTCGTGGAGTGGTGGCGGCAACCGGAGCGGCTACCCGGGGGCGCCCTTCCGCCCCTCGCTGGCGGGGCTGGCGAGGTCGGGTTGGCCGACGCCGATGGCCTCGGACGCGGACGGCGGGGCGGCACACCGGGACGGCGGGATGAACCTGCGCGCGGCGGTGCTCGAGTGGGCCACGCCGACGGTGACGGGGAACAACAACCGCAAGGGGGCGTCCCCGACCTCGGGCGACGGGCTGCGGACGATGGTGCAGGCCGAGTGGCCGACGCCGCAGGCCAACGACGCGACGCGGACGGACTGCCCCTCGGAGCAGCGGCGCAACACGCCCTCCCTCGGGGCCGCGGTGCGGATGCACCCGACGCCGCAGGCCGCGGACGCCAAGAAGTTCGGCGAGACGCCGGAGGGCTGGTCGAGGCGCGCGGCGGCCAGCAAGGCGCGCGGGGTCCACAAGCAGGAGTCGCTCGCGGTGACGGTGCACGAGGGGAGGAAACCCGCGGGCCCGGTGTGCCCGCTCAACCCGGCGTGGGTGGGCGCGCTGATGGGCTTCCCGCCGGGCTGGACGGACACCGCTGGCCCGCCGGCCGGGGCGAGGCGCCGCACCCGTGGGAGCCGCCGCGCGTCCTCGCCCGAGTCCACAAGCGGGGGAAGCAGTTGAAGGCCTACGGCAACGCCGTCGTGCCCATCGTCGCGTCGGTCGCGTGGCGGGTGCTCTTCGAGCGCCTGCTCGGGGGCGGGTGATGGACGCCGACGGGTTCCGGGGCCGGAGCGCCATCCGGGTCGCCGCGGCCCTGCGCACCGCGCGCCGAGGGGGCGGCGGCTGGTGGGTCGCGCACTGCCCGTTCTGCGTGGAGCGGATGGGCACCCCGGCGCGCAAGGCGTCGCTCGGGGTGAACGAGGAGACGAGCATCTGGAACTGCTTCCGCTGCGGCGCGAAGGGGTGCCTCAAGAAGGACGACGCCCGCGAGTTCAAGAAGCGCGCGGCCGAGAAGGGCGGCGGCCGCGAGAGCACCGAGAACCCGTACCAGCCCCCGGAGGGGTTCTGGCCGCTGGCCGAGGAGACGGGCGCGACCGCGGTGTCCCTGGAGGGCGCGCGGGAGTACCTCGAGCGGCGCGGGGTCACCCCCGAGGTCGTGAGGGCGGCGCGCATCGGCGCGTGCGCCGTCGGGAAGTACGCCGGCCGCATCGTGATCCCCGCGCTCCCCGAGCCCGGCGCACAACCCCCCCGTGGACCGTGGTGGGGCTTCGTCGCCCGCACCTGGGGTCCGAAGAGCGCCGTGCTGCACCCCTACCTGTACCCCGACAACATGCCCCGCGGGCACGTGCTCTACAACGAGCGCGCGCTGGACGAGGTCACCGAGACGCCGCTGGTGGTGGTGGAGGGCGCGTTCGACACCTTCCCCGTGTGGCCCGATGGGTGCGCGCTGTTCGGCGAGACGAGCGAGGCCCAGGTGATCGCGCTCACCTACGCGAAGCGGCCGGTGGCGGTGGTGCTCGACGGCGACGCGTGGCGCAAGGGCGTCGGCCTCGCGCGGCGCCTCGCCTTCGACGGGGCGCGCGCCGGCGCCGTGATCCTGCCGCCGACCCTCGACCCCGATCAGGTGCCCGTGCGCGAGCTGCGCGAGGCCTGCTGGGAGTGCATCGAGCGCGGCGAAGTTCGGTTGTAGGCGCCATCCCGGCGCCGAGTGAGAAGGGACGAGAACATCATGGGTCTGTTCGCAACGGTGAATCGGTTGGCGGGGTCGGCGGTGGTCCACGGGGTCATGCGCCAGTGCGAGTTCCACGAGGGGAGGCTGACCATCGAGGGCCTCACGCTCCCCGAGGCCATGGCGGTGCTCACGGCGCTGAGCTCCGACACCCTCGCGGTCGCCCGCTTGAAGGGCGTCCTGCCCGAGGTGCCCGCGGTCGCCGCCCAGCGTGGCGACGTCCACGTCCACAACCACGCCCCCGCGCCGCCGCAGGCGCCCGAGGTGGCCCCGCCTGCCCAAGCACCCGCCCCCGCCCCCTCGGCGCCCCTGGCGGCCCCTCCCAGCGCGCCCAAGGGCATGGCCCCGGAGGCCGCCGCCGCGGTGGCGAAGTTGGCGGCGGTCCTCCCCGAGGCCGAGGCGCCCGCCGTTGACCCCGCCACTGACCCGTTCACGCCGCCCGAGGCCCCCGCGGCGGCGCCCGCCCCCTCGGCGCCCGAGGCCCCCGCCGCGGAGGTCTACCCGACCGACGTCACCCGCGCGCAGACCCTCCGGCCGGTGGTGGGCTGGTTCGGCGAGACGAAGGGCATCCGCGACCTCGCCGCGATGATCGAGGCGGTGCGCGCCCTCGCCCCGCACTGCCCGCTGGTGGCGAAGATCATCGCGACCGAGAACGACAAGCTGAACGCGCGGGTCGAGAAGACCATGACGACGCTCGGCTACCTCTGACCTCGGGCGCCCGCCTACCCTCGCCCGCCATGCAGCGCCTGCCGCTCTACCCGACCGACCCCACCACACCCTTCGACGACACCGCGCCGCGCCCCCGCGACCGCGCCTGTTCGCTCTGCAAGCTCTCGCAGGCCGTGCCCTCGGGCGCGCGCTGCGGGTCGAGCGTGGGCGAGTCGGGCGGGGCCACGGTGCTGTTCGGCTGGTTCGACGCCACCGCCGCACAGAAGGAGGCGCGCAACATCATCCAGGCGCGCGCCGTCGAGGGCGTGCCCGTCGCCTGGGACGCGGCGGTGAAGTGCCCCATCCCCGCGCCGGTCGGGGACACCCCGGCGGCGGTGCACGCGGCCACCGTCGCCCTGGTCGAGGACGCCGACGCGGTGGAGCGCTGCCGCGGCTACCTCGTCGCCA
>ERZ869921.868-NODE-868-length-14877-cov-10.482121_pt1 | contig 14877 bp, 31 predicted proteins | sample MGYA00579310_ERZ869921 | MGnify/ENA primary metagenome ERZ869921 (study PRJEB32216, sample SAMN09231816) | wastewater metagenome | place: USA: Maryland | collected 2016-06-21 | study: EMG produced TPA metagenomics assembly of the PRJNA472060 data set (Reclaimed...
AAACTTCTTTTCGCGGCGGCGCTTCTTCGGCATGGAGCGCAGCTTATGATTCGTTACGCTAATGGCGTCAATCTAGAGTCATAAATATTAGATTTTCTAATTATTGGTGGCATGCATTCGAGGCTAGACCTTGAACTGTTTCCGTGGAACATAGATTCATGAATTCGCTTTGTTCTACCTGTCATGTTGATACCGTCAGACTAATAGGTCAGCGCACTTGCGCCAGCTGCCACGCCAAATGGATGCGTGAATACCGCAAAACACATCCTTTATCAAAGTCACAGCGCTTTAAGATGAATTGTCGCAGTTACGCCAACGTATATCAGCGCAGGGGTAAACTAATTAAGCAAAATTGCTCAGATTGCGGTGGTCCTAGCGCCGAGAAACATCATCCCGACTATTCTAAACCTCTCCATATTGTTTGGCTCTGCAAGAAATGCCACAGGGAAAGACATAGTAGGAATTCTACTATAAGATAGGAATACGCATTTTTCTGTTTACGTGAAATTTGTCACCTTAAAGGTGCCGGCATACGCATGAGAAAAATCCTGATCGCGACTCCGCTCCGTGGCGACATCCCGAGCTACTACAACAAGATGTTGATCGAATTGTTCTGCGCGAAAATCCCGGACATCAAATTCGCGCACGTCTATCTCGGCGGCTGCTCGGTGCAGTGGGCGCGGGACGAACTGGCGGCCCTGTGCCTGCGGGACAATCTCGACGAAATCGTTTTCTGGGACAAGGACGTGAAGCCCACGATGACGGACTGGATGACGCTCTTGTCGCGCGACGCCGATGTCGTGTGCGGCATTTATTCGCGGCGCGGGGTTGACACCTATTGGCACCTCGTCGGCGACAGCAAGAATCAGGAAACGCGGCCCGACGGCCTGATGCGGGTCGAGAAATGCGCCATCGGTTTTTCCAAGATCAAGGTTTCGGTCTTCCGGCGACTGAAGGAATTTTTCCCGGAGCGCGTCTACTGGCGGGCGGACGGCGGGGCCGAGCCCGCGCAGTTGCAGGAACTTTTCCCGATGGGGATTCGCGGCCCGAACAGCTACGAGGGGAAACTAAAGCGCATTCGGGCCGCGATAAATTCCAAGGATGCCATGGGCCACGACAAGGCGGACGCCCTCACCATGACCCTGATCCGCCAAATCCTCGCGGACGCGGACTACTCGACCAATCAGGTGCGGGGCGAGGATTTCTATTTCTGCGAAATCTGCCAAGAGGCGGGTATCCCGGTCTACGCGGACCCGAGCCTCATCATTTCGCACACGGGGGAAATGGACGCGCCGATCCCGACGGCCAAGCTCTTTGAAATGCTGCGCGAACCGTGGCGGCAGGACGAGGTGCGGGCGTTGCGGGCGGTGGCTTTCGGCCCGAATGACGCTGGATTAAATGCGACCTTAACCGAAGAAATTGTCCCGACATGAAACCCGGCACCAAGGCCAAGCGCCCCTACCGCACGCCACAGCAGATGGACGACCTGCGGACCGCCATCTGCGACGCCCTGTCGAACACTGGCGACCTGAAGCCGCTCGCCATCGATCTAAAAGGCGACGGCCTCGACTATAAGCAGCGCTACGATTATTTCCTTTCCATCGCCCACCGCCTCGGCTGGCGCAAATACTTCCTTCTGCCGCATGAGTGGGCCGAGGTGAAACAGCTTCGCCGGGAGCGACGCGCCGCATGATGAAAGCCTCCGATTTCAAGCCGGGCTGGATTTACGTTTTCGAGGTCGAGTACGCCGGGATATTCGAGGCTGAATTTCTGGCGTTGCTCCACGGCTATGCCGTCTGGTCACGGCCTTTCATCTTTGGCGCTGACGATCCAAAAATGCCCCGATTCGTCGCCTTGGGAAAAATCCTTTGGGCCGAACCAATCGCCCTTTTCACCGATCAACTTTCACGCCTCGATTACGAGCGCATTCTCGCTTCCAAAAATGACGCCCCGCCCGCTTCCAAGTCCTGAAATCTACGACGGCATCCTGTCGCTCGACCTCCCCGACGACCGTCAGGGCTGGCATTCGACGCACGCCATCTTCGGCCAGCTCCTGCAAGAGACCCAAGCCCGCACCGTCGTCGAATGCGGCTCGTGGAAAGGAGCCTCGGCCCTGCACATGGGTTCGCTCCTGAAGCGCGAAACGTCGCCCGCCCTCGACTTCACGATTTACTGCTGCGACACGTGGCTCGGCGGCATCGACCACGAATTGACGCAGCAGAACCCGACCTCGGTCCTAAAGCGCGAGCGCGGATACCCCGTCCTCTACCAGCAATTCCTCTTCAACGTCGCCAAGGCCCAGTTGACGCAGCACATCGTCCCCGTCGTCCAGACGAGCGTCAATGCGGCCCGGCTCCTGCGCGCCCACCGCATCGTGGCGGACCTCTGCTACATCGACGGCTCGCACGAGGGAATGGACCCGTTCCACGACATCCTCGCGTATTGGCCGCTACTCAGGAAGGGCGGCATCATGTTCGGAGATGACTGGGGGTTCCCGGACGTGAAGGCGAGCGTCATGCGCTTCCTCTGCGAGACGAAGCTTTATCACCGGCTTGAACTGGTGGACGATAATTTCTGGATCATCAGGAAGCCATGAACCAATACGGCCGAAAAATTTCCATTGTCGCCGGTCGAGAACCATTCTGGCGGGACGTGCGGTTCTGGATCGTCGAAAAAAGCTGGGACCCGGACAAGTCGACTCACCATGTCGGCGAAGTCACAATGCATCCGGTGAAAGAGGGCGATTCACCACCGCCCACCGTCACGCTGAAGGACGAGCAGGCGCAGCAATTCATGGACGAACTTTGGCGCATCGGGTTCCGTCCGACCGAGGGAAAAGACGATTCCGGCCAGCGTGATGTCCTTAGCCACGGAGAGAAATTTTTAGCACTTCGTCCGTGCATGAGAAATCAACCGGGTCAGATAAATAGCTGACCTCGATTTTCTGGCACGGCAATGTCAGGTTCACGGTCACGCCATTCTTGACCATGGGAATGGTGATGCTCCCGGATACCGCCTTAAATAAGGTGACTCGCTCGCGGGTGAATCCGGCTTCGGCAATCATGCTTTCCCAAGCCTGATAATATCAGACCGTCCATGGCAAGGACTCTTTTATCGTGCCCTCGGCTGATTCTCCGGCCACTCCACCTCCGCCCTCTTCCTCTCCGCCCTCTCCATGTACGACACTACGTCGTCCATCCGACCGATCATTTCCTCCCAGCTCCCTCGGCTCAGCGTCACGAAATGCCACTTGAGCAGCATGAGGAGCGCCGTGACGCCAATCCCGAACCCGCCAAGGAACCACCAGAAGTTCTCGGCCCTCACGACGCCACCCCCAGCGGCAGGTACCGCGCATCGTCGCCCTGCACCAAGTCCAGCCGGCACCGCAGCACCGCGCCCACGACCAGCCGGTTACGCCCCTTCCAGATCGAGCATTTCCGGCCCACGCGTCCGTCCGCGCCCACGACCGCGCCCTCCATGAGCCGCTGGTTCAGGACGTAGCCCACGACCTTCACGTCGGCCTCCCTGGGCCACAGGGCGGCGCTTTCGGGCTCGGATGTGGCCCTTGGCGGCGCTTCAGTCAAAGCGGCGACATAAACGGCAGCCCGAGTTTCTGAGCCTGTCCCACCGCTCACGACCGGAAAGCTCAGGCCCACCCGGTATGTCTCATTCGCGTCAGCCGCAGTCGTCGATCCGCCTTCAGGCTTGAACCATGCAGCCACCGAAGGACCGCCAGCCGTCACGGTAATAGACTCAGGCTGTTGGACACCAGCAGGTTCAGCGCTTTGTTCGGTAGGAGCGCACTGCGGAAAATTACCTGAGGGGAGGGATTGATTCGTAATTCTAGGCGTCGCCGCATCGCTGACCCCCTCCCCCCCGGCGGTAGCGCCTGTGCCGCATAATCTGACTGTCAGACTGCGTAACTCCTCGGCCAGCCACGACTTGTGCTTGTCCAGCCAATGTCCTTCCGTGTTGCGGAAGCTGCGTTCTATCGTCTTAAACCCTTGGCGTGCAATGGCTTTCCCGGTCTTCATAATTGGTAACTTAACATAATGATGATTGTGCGTAGCGTGTTCCGAAAGTGTTTGTCGCCGTGCTATTTGCGAATCTGTCTGCTCAAATCGCTCGATCACAGATGCAAATGCCCGCTCGTTTTTGCGTCCGTTCGCATCAACGTATCCGCATGTTTCAATTAGTTCGCAGCTATTTGATGGGGCGATAGATCGGTCCCTTGTTCCTCGTTTCAACTCGCCAGAAGGGCCGAATTCGGGTGTTCGGCGGCGGGGCTCATGGCGTGACTTAGGGCACTGGCGGGCGGCAGTTGGATTGCCTTCTTGCCATCAAGGGCCGAGAGTAGCTCTTCGCGGGACAAGCCGTAGAAGTTGTTCACTTGCTGGTTTACGGCGGTGGTGAGAGTCTGGGAGCGGGCGTCGAGGGCGGCGGACTTGTCGGCGACGACGGAGAGGGCGTAAGCGATTTCTCCGGGCTTTAGTTCGTCGCGGCGGGCGCGCAGCTCGGCGAGGAGTTCGGAGCCGGCTTCGCGGAGTTGGGCGGCGAACTCGCGACGCCATTCGTCCACGTCCATGCGAATGCCGCGGGAAAGGAGCTGGCGGTCATCCTCGGAGAGTGGTTTCGAGGCTTGGCGGAAGGTCTTTCCGCCCATGGCTGCCTGCACGATGGCAGGGATGAGGGCTGCGCCGTCAGTGGTTTTCTTGTTGCAATCCGCCATGAGGAGAGACGGGCGACGGGCGTTTTGGGTTCAGTGGATCGGTTGCCTTGGAACGAGTATTAATGGGGAGCGGCAAAATTTGCCTGTCAATCTTATTCGTATTAGGAGCGCTTATCCACGCGCACCCAAGACTCGATGGTAAACCTGATGCCGTCTTGGTTCTCGACGCGGATAGAGCCGGGACTGTGAACGGCAATGACGGCGACGGGGCGGGTTGGGCCGTAGGTGTGTCCGTGGAGTATTCCACTCGCGCATCTGCATCCTGGGGGCAGGATGAGGCTTCACCTGCTTTCTTACGGGCTTGGTTGGCATTGTTGTGAACCGCGTTCGGATTGACAACCAAGCCATGCCGACTAGACATAGTCGTGTACTGCAAGGATTGGCTGTAACCCGAACGCGGAAGTGTTTTGGAAAAGCCTTTAATGAAACCGCTCGGCTCGTACCCGAGCGGTTTCGCTTTTCCTGCAAAAGAACAAGAGATTTAAAGCTACACCGGGGACTCTTCCGCGTCCGGCGTCGTCACCTCAACATCATCCCCCTCGTCATCGGAGTCCGACGAACCAGTTCGAAGCTATCGTACTAACGCTTGAGGCGAATATGTTGGTTTTCGGCGCGCAACTTGCGGCCGTTCAAGTGACCATGCTAACAATAGCTCAGAAAGCTGGCGTAACAGAGATAGAGGGATTGGGGGTAATGCAGTTTTATGAGAAGACGATTTCGCAGGCCCGCGAGGAACTCTTGTTGAGGCTGGAGAACACGAATCCTTCTTTAGCGGCTTACATTCAAAAGGAACTCGACGGGAGACAGAAGAAACCGACTTCGCCGGAATCCGGGGTAACTTAGTTTTCATTTACTGAGTCAGGTGAGTTATCACCCTTGGCGAGATAGGCGCGGCCCTCGTGGGCGCGCTTGTTCCAGCAGGGGAGGACGAGGGAGCCGAGGGTGGTGGTCATGTTAAACCGCAACAGTTGGAGGCCGCGCAATTTCATTACCCAAATCGCGCCATAGATGAAGGACATGCGGATGCAGGTTCACATATTCGCTCTTCGGGGGATGAAACTGAATCACGCATTCCGTGTCCTCCCAAAACAAATCTTTGAGCCAACACATCTCGTCCCATGATGGGCAGCGCTCGCCCTTGTAATCCCGACAACGAGCACTCACATGCTCCCAGCGGACCTCATCGGAACCACAACTGGCAATGACCGTGAACTGCATACTGCCGCGCGGAATGACGAATGCTCCGAATTTATCGCCCGGATTGCTTGGCATCCGATCTTGAAAAGCACGGAATTGGTTGAGGTGGTCAAAGGAGGTTTTCATTTTAGGCCGGTTCGAGTTGTTAAGGAATCCTTGATAACTGGGTCATTTCGCAATCCTTAGCAGCTCTTGGCGGACGGTTATCGGGATTTCCCCCCAAGGCATTTCCTCCCAAGCGGCGCGGTCGGGAAACTGGTCGCGCGGCCATGACGTTGCAATCAATCTCGGGTAGTCGAAGGAGGGGAGGGAATATAGGCGGTTCACGTGCTGGGATGGGTGGGAGGTATGGGTGGGCGACGCATCATGCGTGGGGAGGGCTCGGTCGGCCTTGAGGAGCCACTTCAGGAAGAACCGGCGGGTGAAGCGGCGTCCGGGCTGGTTCTTGACCCAGAGCTGGGCGCGGGCGAATTCAGCCTGAACGTCTATTCCGCTATTTGCGGGCGATTCTGACAGGGTTTTGAGCCATTCGGCGTCGGGGAGGGTATCAGATGGTGTACTTGCCTTATTTCGGCGTTTTAGTGCGGTTTCCGCCTTCTGCTGGGCCTGCCAGTGGTCGAAATGACGCTGGGCGATGTCCTTCAGGATCGCGGCGTTGATCTGGCCGAGGGACTTGAGGCCGTTTGCGGTCAGGTAGTCCCGAATGGCGGCGACAAATGAATCGGCGTAGGTCATGGATTCCTGTGGCAATGCAGCTTCCAAATACCGGCGCTAAATCCATTCGCCCAAATCCCTGCCTCGCGCAAGGTGACTATCCCGGTGTCAATAACGCCGAGCCCGCAAATACGCTCGTTTAGCTTCCATGTTTCGCCCGCCTTGGTGGTGTCCTTGAACAGCAGATTTATGCCGTTGGTATAATAGGTTTCGCGCAGACTCCCGTTGGAACTAGCCAAGCGAAGTCGTTCGCGCGTACTACGAGATAATCTCCACCCGTTCATGGCTTACCATTTTTGTTCGGATTTGACGCAGATTTCCACGAACGTCGATTTGTCGGGAATTGCGATCTCCGGGTCATAGGCGTTGGCCGTCAAGGTGATTTCGTTTTGGCGGACGGGGTATTTCTTAATGAGCCAGCGAACGAACTTGGAACTGGCGTAACGGGAATTCTTAAGTTCCCATTTCACCCATTGCCAAGGGCCATCTGGGAAACTGACCGTCTTTACCGCCAGCTTGCGCGAGGCTACCGTAGCCAGAAGCGTAAGCACCATATGGCGTGAGGCTTCGTCGCGAATCTGCTCAAACTGGAGGTCGGATGCGAAACTGTGTAGGTCCATGCGGTATTCCATGATCCATTTGCGGCACTCGAATTGAATGCGTTTCATGTCGAGGTCGGCAGGGGTGATGAAGGCCGATGGGTCGAAGTCTCTGGTGCGGGATGATTTTGGTTTTGGCATTGCGGGATTTGTATTGATTGAGGATGCGTTTGAAGGGGGAGAGAGGGCACAAAGAGTCCCAGTTTGCTAGGACTCTGAGTGAACTGAGGATTCGTCCGAAGTATGGAGCCTGAGTAACACGTTTGAGCTATGCTCGACCAGCGGCGATCCCTCCGAGTCTAGGCTGTTTCTCGTAGCCCATAGCTGAGTGGGTGGCAGTCCCCGAATGGTTAGGCCTACGTCTCCCGGTTGGGTATCCCTCGGCCACCGCTCCTTCGCTGGTATTTCGGGCCGCCTATCGCGGATGCCGCCAGCTACACGCTCCATTCGTCTATTCGGTAAATGAAGAAGCCCGGCGATGCGGCAACATCGACCGGGCTTCATTAAAGTGAGGAGGTTGACCCCGACCTCACAGAAATTGGACCTATGGTGTTGCCGCACCGCGAAAGAACAACCGAATTCGCATCAGGGAATCCCTGATTTGTCCATAAGAAAATTACGCTCGCCCAATCTTGGAGTCCAAGTCCGCGCCGTGTTTGATGTCTTTTGGCAGTCCGACCTCAACCTCCTGTTCGATGCGCTCGATGAAATTGTGCTCGTTAATCCAGACAGTGACGCGCCAGCGACAGGCGTTGAGCTTCACGCCATCAGTGACGACGCGCACCTGCGAAGGCCTAAGCGCATCGACGTAAGCCAAAGCCCTGTCATCCCACTGATGCCCGTGCAGGAATTGAAGTGGCTCAATTACCGTATAGCTCCGTCTTGGGAATGGCTCGAAGTCCACGCCAATAGAACTGAAGTAGTCTTTATGGGTTTTCACGCGCGCTTTTTCTTCCAACGCGCCCGGTTCGCCGCCAGCGCAATCTCGCGCCGACGCGCCTTGCTGAGCTTCTTCGCCCGGGCCTTTCCGCCGCTGCGCGCAAATTCTTCGAGTGTCATCGGCGCAGGGTAGAAACGAGGCGTGCTTACTTGCAAGTTTAATTTCAACGCGATTATTTGAGAAATTGCTTGCAAGCACGCACGGGATGCTATCCACTCGCTGACGTCAGAGGCAATCACGCCCGAGACGCTTCCAAACATGAATGACTCCCGCCGCAAAGAAATCAATAAGGCCATCGGCTTTCTCCAAGAGGCCCAATCTCTTTTGACCCAAGCTCAGTCCGACGAACAGGACGCTTTTGATAACATGCCGGAAGGCTTGCAGGCATCCGAGCGCGGCCAAGCTGCCGAGTCTGCCGCCTCTTCACTATCCGAAGCTGTCGATTCATTGGAATCGGCTATCAGTTCTGCGGAGGAATCCGTCGCTAGCTAAATCCTTCCGGCAAGACTCGCGACGCAACCTTGGCCTAGGCGCGGGACCGCCGCAAAAACCTTAACCCACCATGAATACCGAACGCCCAGAAACACCCGCTGGAATCCAGTCGTTTGAATACAAGGTCATCGCCCCACTCATCATGGCCCAAGGTGTTGGTGATGGCAAGACCACGGCCTGCCTTGTGGCCCAAGCCGCCACCATCGACGCGCTCCGCAAGGGCCTGACCCTCACCACCCCCACCGACAACTTGGAATGCGCCTGTCCGCTGCTTCGGCGCATGGCCATCGCAGGCAACGACGCAAACTGGTGGAAGTCGAATAAGGAGCGGACCGAAGTTCTCCGCCCGATGATTCCGCTGCTGCTGGACAGTCGCGGGAGTTTGGCGCTCACGAAACGCCGGGCCGCGCGCTACTCGAACGCAGTCATTCACGAACTCACCCCGCTTAGATTGGAGTGGATCGCGAGCCACACGAAGGACGCGAAATTGGCGACGGAGATTCGCGCGGGCATTAAGACCATTGAGGCGATTGCGCCGATCACAGACAGAGAATCGGCGGTAAAAGCCAGAGGCGAACTATGGGGGCTGAAGTGCTCTGCCTCTGCCTCTGCCCATGCCCATGCCCATGCCTCTGCCTATGCCTCTGCCCATGCCCATGCCCATGCCTCTGCCGATGCCTATGTCTATGCCTCTGCCTATGCCTCTGCCTATGCCTCTGCCGATGCCTATGCCTATGCCTCTGTCTATGCCTCTGTCTATGCCTCTGCCTATGCCTCTGCCTCTGCCTATGCCGATGCCTATGTCTATGCCTCTGCCTATGCCTCTGCCTATGCCTATGCCTCTGCCTATGCCTATGCCGATGCCGATGCCGATGCGGAAAAACAACGGCTAAAATACCGCGATGCTTGGGTGACGTTATTCAAGGAACTGGCGGCGATGAAGGAATAACATGACCGCCGTCCAATACCGCGCCGATCTGCTGTGCCGGGGATTCAAGCCCGAGGCAGCCGAGAAAATTACCCGCCGGGCCTTCGCGGTCATCCCGCCTGCTGGCATCGGTCGAATTGCCTATTATTTCCGACTGCGCCGCATGGGGCTAACGCCCAAACAGGCAGGTCGGTTGGCTTTGTCGCTCGGACTCTACGCCCCATGAACGAAATCATCCAACCAAGGCCCGTCACTGGCGAGGTGAAGCGTTTCCGGCCCGACACGCTGCGCTACTGCGAACTGCTTGCCAAGCGCCGCGTCGGGACACTCACCTTCGTCGAGGCGACTGAACTGCTGGCCCTCGAAGCCAAGTTTGATTCGCGACACAACATCCCATGAAATCCAAGAAACATTATCGCCTCATGGTCGGCCAAAAATACTGCACGTTGAACCACGAGCTGCACGCCGATGGCGTCGCCATCCCGAACGCAAAAACAATCGAGGACGCGGCAGTCATTGAGCATGTCAACACAGCCAATGCCATCATCAAGCGGCCGCATAATCTGCGCGATGAAATCAGCAAATCCATGTATGCCGACTGGCCAAAGTTCGCGCCGATCAAATTTTCGGGCTACGTCGAGCATGAGGAATTTCAAGTTCAAGAATAACCCATGAAAACCAAAGTCTACCCGTCCTATTCCGCCTTCCTTGACCGCGCCGACAAATCCGAGAACGGCGTTTCTGAATCGTTCGCCAAGCTGCATCCTGACTACGAAAAGCAGAACGAAAAGAATGAGCGGTGTTGGGACTGCTCCGACTGCTACGGCTGCTCCGACTGCTCCCGCTGCTCCCGCTGCTACGGCTGCTCCGACTGCTCCGGCTGCTACGGCTGCTCCGACTGCTCCCGCTGCTCCGACTGCTCCGACTGCTACGGCTGCTCCGACTGCTCCGACTGCTACAGCTTGAAGAACGCCAAGCTCAGCGCCCCAAAGGAAGGCAAGTCGTGGTTCGACGTGCCGGTAATCCCGAACATCCACCAGACGATCTTCAAGGCCGCCAGCGAGCCCGGCGCGCTCAATATGCGCGACTGGCACACCTGCGACACGACGCATTGCCGCGCGGGCTGGGCCGTATTCCTCGCGGGCGAAAATGGCAAGAAACTGGAAGCGGCTAGTTCCACGCTGTTCGCCGCGATGCAGATTTATCACGCCTCAAATCCTGGCATCCCGGTTTCGCCTGTCCGCTTCTTCGAGAAGAACGAAGTGGCGATGGCGGACATCGTGCGGTGCGCCGAACTGGAAGCGAAAGCCGCCAAGAAATAACTCATGAAACAAGACCAACTGACCACTCCCGCCGCGACTGAGGCTCTTGCCGTGCGCAGCGAGCCGACGACCCTGCAAATCCTGCAAAAGGTTGCCGACTCCGGTCTGACCGCCGAGAACGTGACGGCCTTCCGCGAACTCGTGCAGCTCAAGCGCGAGGAGGACCAGCACCAGAACAAAATCGCCTTCAATCGCGCGTTCTTCGCGCTCAAGAAGGACGTGGCGACGCTCGACCTCTACTGCGACAAGGCCGCGCACGACAAAAGCGGCAACGTCATGTACCGCTATTGCAGCGAGTCCGAAATCATGGACGGGCTCGACCCGCTGCTGATGAAACACGGCTTCACGATGCTCTTCGGTCAGACTGCGGCCAACGACCGTCTCGTTGCTGAAATCACCCTCATCCACGAGGAGGGCCACGAGGAGAAGCGCAGCTACGCCGTGCGCCAAGGCTCGACCAATGCGGCGAAGGACGCGACGCAGGCCGACACAGGGGCCACCACCTCGGCATGGCGGCATCTGGTTACGAAGATGTTCGGCCTCAAGTCGCGGATTTCGGATGGCCAGCGCGATGACCTGAGCAAAGAGGGCGAAATCATCAGCCCTGAGTGCGTGCAGTACCTCAAGGAGCAAGTGAAGGACACGGGCAGCGACGAGGCGAAGTTTCTGGCCACGGCTGGCGTCACCAAATTCGAGGAAATCCGCGTTGGCTCCTACGATGTGCTCGTGCGGATGCTGACTGCGAAAGCGAGGCGCGCGTGAAAATCGTGGATTGCGTCCAAGGAACCACGGCATGGTCCCAGGCCCGTTGCGGCGTCGTGACGGCCTCGGAGGTTGACGCCCTTGTAACGCCGCTCTGGAAAACGCGGACGGGTGAAGGCGTCGAAACCTACCTGTTCAAGAAGCTGGCCGAGAAGTCGCTCGGCTACGCGATGGACACGGGTTCGACCCTAGACATGGACCTCGGCCAGATGGCCGAAAAACTGGCGCTGCCGTGGTTCAACTTCATGTACGATGTCGAGGCGCGGAGGGTCGGTTTTTGCGTCAGCGATTGCGGGCGCTATGGGTGCAGCCCCGACGCGCTAGTAGGTGATGATTCGGGGCTGGAAATCAAGTTCCCGACTGCGCCCGTGCACCTAAAATACCTGCTGGCTAACCAACTTCCCGCCGACTACGCGCCGCAAGTGCACTTCTCCATGTTCGTCACAGGGCGGCCCTCGTGGACGTTCCTGAGCTTTTCCCGCGTTTTCCCTTCGCTCGTGGTCCGTGTCGAGCGTGACGAAGCGATTCAGTCGGCCATTAAGCAGGCCGTGGATGCGTTCTACGTGAAGTTTGACGCGAAGCTGGCCCAAATCACCGCGCTGAAAACCGCCGAGAACGCGAAGCGGGCGGGCAACTGACTTTAACCATGAAACTGAACCCGTCCCGCTTCTCCGTGCGCCAACCGCCCGCCGACTTCACCCCGCCGTCCCGCGCCCGAGACTTCTGGCTCGCGGCTGCTGCCGTGGCGATCGTGCTGCTGGGGGCGGTGGTCGAGGGGATGAAACTTTAATCCACCCGAAAGGAAACTAAGCTATGAGCACGAAAGGCACCCCATGACCGCCCGCAAACGCAAGGTGAAGGCGCGGGTGAGCGACACCGAACTGCTCAACTGGCTAATCAAGATAATCAACTACTCGGGCTCTAGGTCCATCGAAGATGTAGTTTGGACTTGTCGCGAATGGCGTGGCGAAGACAGCAGTATTTTTTTCGACCGTCCGACGATCAAGCGCATGATAAAGAAACACACCGCCGCGAAGCCCGCACGCCGATGAGCACGCCGACCGATAGCGAACTGCTGGATTTTTTGGCCTCACAGAGACCGATCATCACATGCAAAAAACACAAATGGCTGATGGCTGGAGACAGTCGCGGCTGGTCGAGCGGGAACGATTTTAACTTCATCAACTTCGCGGAGAACACATCGTTTCGCAAAGCCCTGTCCGCCGCCCTGCTGTCCCAGCGCGCGAAGGAGAAAACTTTATGAGCACGAAACTTCAACGTCCTATCGAATCATATCACGTCTGCAACCCAAAGGCGATGGCTCACGACATGAGTGACAATGCCAAGCAGTTTGCCTTCGCAGATATGAGGGCGGACGTGCTGGCGCTATACTTTGAGAACATCGCATTGAAAAAACTTCTGGCAATCGCGGCTTATCCACGGGCTGGAACCGAAGAAGAGACAATGACCATGCTGCAATTCGCAGCAAAGGTTCAGCAGGTTATTAGTCACGAGGAGGCAGTTAATCTATGAACCCACGCCCACCCCAGCCCGACGCCGCGAGCGCGGAAGCGTTGCCGCATGAATTGCCGCGCGGCGTCAGCGTCATTATGTACCGCAATGGTCATTTCGCCATCAGCCAGCGGCTCAACGTCGAGAAGCACAAAGGACTCTATCAGTTCGCAGGCGGCCATGTTGAACATGGTGAAACGACCTTTCGCGCAGCCCAACGCGAACTCATCGAGGAAACCGGCCTGTCGCTTCTCGCGGAACGCTTCATCTTCCTCGGCAAGACCGGCCCGCTGACGGGCTACAAGGGAGAGCAGTATATCGGCCACCGTTTCGCGGTGGTGCTAACAGATCAGGAGGAACCGCAGCGCACGGAGCCCGACAAAGCGACCGCTTGGACGTGGTATCACGCCGACGCAATGGTTGGCTTGGCGATGCTTCAACAGACGCAGAATTTCGCCTACGCATTTCACGCTGGATATAGCGCACTGCGCGCCCGCCTCGCGACGCTCGAAGCCGAGAACGCAGAATTGAAGCGCAGCGCCAAAATGAGTCTTAACAGCTATCTGGACCAACCATGAGCGACCAACCTGCAAGTGATACGCCCCGCACGGATGGCCAATGCCTTTCTTGGAATCTTTCCGACCGAGAACTGCAAAAAGCCGTAGAAGGAAAACGGCTCGGACACAACGGCCACGACATACAAGGCAAGGTGGTTCTGGCCGATTTTGCCCGCACGCTCGAACGCGAACTCGCCGCCCTGACCGCCGAGAACGCCCGCCTGCAAGCCGAGCTGAAACGCTCGAAAAGAAACGAAGCAGTTTGCCACTGCGGGCAATTGATATCGGCGCACACGATGGGCGATGGACACTCACCAATTCCATCGCCGGAGCTGTGCTCCTATGCAGAGGATGTCATTCAACTCAAAGCCGACCTCGCCCGCAGCAACGAGGAGCGGGAGAGATTAGAGCGTTATCTGGCTCTCAACAAAGAGGGCTGGAAAGAAACGGAGCAAGACCTCGACGAGGCCCGGCGCAAGCTCGCGGTGGCGGAGAAGGAACGGGACAAGCGCCAGGAGGACAGCGACACGTTCCATGCTCTCGACGAACTTGTTTGGGCGCATTCCATGGAAGGAGACGACGCCTACGAGGTTGAAGATGTTCTGGCGTCCCAACTGAAATCGCTCACCGCCCTGCGTGAACGCGCGGAGAGGGCGGAGACTTCCTTCGCCAACCTTCAAGTCCTCGTCAAGCGCGGCGAGGCGCTTGAGGCCCAAGTGACCGCGCTTCAGGCGCAGGCGGCGAAACTGGCGGAGGCGCTAGCTGAAATTGAGGCCGAACTAACAGAGGTGATGGCCGAGGATATTGCCGAAGGAGCCAACCCGTCCCTGCGAATCAATCATCGTCTTAACAGTGTGAGGAATGTTCTTCGCTCTTACCGTGCCAGCCTCCAGCCCCAGAAAACCCAGCCCTGACCCCGAAATTCCATGAACTATTATCCAGCTCCCTCTGACATGACCGAAAACATCCTGCGCGAAGAAATCCGTCGCCTGACACTGCTGCTGAATGCCGGAAATGCAACCGCATCCGAAGCCTTCCGCTTGAAGGAATGTCGCCGCTGCCTTCAGGAAATTGAGGACGTTAGGATGCATATTCCCTGACCCCGAAAACTTACGAGACCCTTCT
>ERZ869921.869-NODE-869-length-14838-cov-12.469864_pt1 | contig 14838 bp, 26 predicted proteins | sample MGYA00579310_ERZ869921 | MGnify/ENA primary metagenome ERZ869921 (study PRJEB32216, sample SAMN09231816) | wastewater metagenome | place: USA: Maryland | collected 2016-06-21 | study: EMG produced TPA metagenomics assembly of the PRJNA472060 data set (Reclaimed...
TCTTAAGGAACTTCATCTTCTTTCGGTCTGCTGGACGCCACCACCCCTTGACCTCGTAGACTGTGTACGGATTGGTTTTAAGGAACGGATCAGTGAACACGAAATCAGGAAGGTAGGAGCGTTCCTCGACAACAGAGTAGTTGATACGGAAGGGTTCGTACCTGAGGTTGATCTTGGTGTGGTTATCCAACCAGAACTGTTCCTCAAACTTGGACCGGAACTTGGTCTTCTTTCCCTTCATCCTTCGGCGTTCACGGCCAGCCTTAGCCACCACCGTATTGATGATGGTGCCTACCTTGGTAACGGACTTACGCTTGGTTCCTACCTTGTGCTTGATGTTCTTTAGGGGGTTACGCAGACTCATGGGCTAAGGGTAATACGTCCAAGAAGCAGCAGTGTACTCTCGGTAATTCTTAAGTTCTTTGTCTATTACAGATTTGGCATTAGATTCGGTTGAACAAGATTGAAAATAGTTCCAAAAAAACAGTAGGTTACGGTATTGTACAATAAACCTTCCGTCAATAAAAGCATACCTAAACCTAGGCTCAAAAAGTTTATGGAGTATACGCCTAATCATCTAGTAGTACCTCCGGTACGTCTGGTTCCCGTTCCACATGGCTCAGGTATTTGATACCGTTAGCGTATTTGAAAGCACGAAGGTTGGGAAAGCACCCCCCACGGACCTTGAATGGACACATCCCACACAGCCTGTTAATCTCCATGTTACCTCCCTTTCCAAAGGGGACTGGTTCATAGCACAGTTCACTAGGCGGTGTGTCCCGTTCAACAAGAGCCTTTACGTGTTCAATACGCTTTTCTACCTCATCCTTGGTCTTAAGTCCAGTGTCACTATCAACAAGACACATAGTCAGTTCACCTGAGGACTTGTCCATCACTAGGAAAGAACCGCTCGCGTTGCTCGCTCCGCTACTCACTTCGTTCCTAGCTCCCCCATCTGCGTTAACGTAGAAAGAAATCTGGTCCTTATATCCAAAGGGGTCTACCTCAGGGTTGGGCATAAGGAACTCACCTGTCTTGAACTTGGTGAAGGAGTAAGGGGCGGCAGATTTTACATCTGTTAGAACACCATCAATCTTGGCGTCCATAGACCCCGTGACACCGCCAAGAGACACATCCCTTTGAAAGTCCTCCACGGTGTGCCCTGCCAGTTTAACCAGCAACAGAACAAGCGCTTCGGTAAGTGATCCGAAAAGAAAAGTAATCGGGCGGTGAGAAACGCCTTGGGCTGTAGTCCCGTCTGTCTTAGCCATGAACCACAGCTTTCGGTCAGGGGTGCCTAGGATGGACGGCCTGATGCGGAACTCCTGTGGCTGTGTGCGTTCAACGAGAAACCGCGCTACGATACTCTCACAGGCGTCCTTGAACTCAGCAAGAGCCACGGACTGTTCCTCAGGCTTAAGGGTATCGCTCTTAAGTCCAGAGACGTATTCGTAGATGTCAGGGATGAGAGTAGAGATGTGTGACATTAGACCTTATTTAATACGCAGGGGGAAAAGGTGTGGTCCTCACAAATCCGGTAACGCTAAGTCAGGTTGACTAGGGCGGACTTGTCTTATCCACAATTCAAGGAAGGACCACCCGGGCTGGGAGAGGTGAATGGTAGGTCGATCCTAGAGGGGTTTACTACTACGCCTTCTTCTTAACTACGGTCTTAACCTTAGGCGTCTCGGGTAGAGAGTCCAAACCTTCAAACGGATCACTGTCATCATCCTGTTCTTCCGCCCTAACCGCCCCTTGGACAACCCGTGACGGGGCAGAACCAACCGTGTAACCCCCTTCAATCTTCTTGAACCCGGCTGGACCACGATTGGAACCCTCAGGAGCCTTGTACTCAACAAGGTCAATCACCTGCACAGCTTCAAAGGTAGGCAGCATAGGACGGCGACCGGGGGTTGGAGGTGTCTTACGGTAGTCAGGCAGGGCACCACGGATAGAGACAAAGGACTCGTTACCAATGAGGATAGTCGATGGCATCTCATCGCCATTGGCATCTACCGTCTTGGGCTTACGGCTGAGTTCAGTCGTCTCCTCGGTGATCTTGCTTTGGAACTTAATCACGTTGTCATGAACAACACCCTTGTAGGTGCGTTCCCCGACCGTGATCTTCATGGCCTTTAGGGCAGCCTTCACTTCGTCAATGCCTTTGTAGGTCTTGTTCTCACCAAAGACACTCATCTCTGACCGCTCAGTAAGCTGGAGGTCCGTACAAAACATCGGAGGCTTGTTGAACTGGATATCAGCAGGCCGGGGTTTGTTGTTGAACATGAAGAAGGCGTTACCTGTAACCGTAAAGCGTGCCCACTGATTCTGATTGTTACTCAATTGTATCCTCCATTTACATGTGGAACCTTGATTGGTTCACCTCTAATACCCCACTACATAAGGTATTAAATTCCATAATCAAATAGCAAGACTATTTGTAGTTGTCAAGTCTATGTTAACTCTTTGATTTCTTTGTCTTTTTGCTGTTAGGTCCAGATAGGCTCTTCTTTGAGCCGCCATACTTAATCTCAGCAAACTTACGAATGATCTTAGCAATCTTACCAAAGGAGTAATTACCAGAATCATTCATGTCAGTCAAACCGCCCCAATTGGTATGAAGTCGTGATGAAACTTCTTCCAACACTGATTCACCAGTACCATCTGTGAAACCAAAATAGTTTTGGACCGCACACGGGGCGTGGCCTAATGAACCAAGATACTCACCATTTGCAGTCCACTCAGACAGCCCCGAAACATCACAAGCAACCCCGAGACAACAACGCCCGTTATCTGCGTCACGAAGTCTGTTTCCTATCTGCTTATACTTACGAGACACAAGGGCATCAGCCCATTTGTTTAGACGCTTGTAGTACACACTCTTATTCACAGCCATGTTTAGTCCTCCTTTCGCATCTACGATGCTCACCAACACCTATCGGTGTTTTCCTTTTAATGGGTTTCGGCCCACGTCAGTCCTACTTTGTAGTCAGCGTCCAGTGGTGAAAGAGAACCAAATCTTTCTCCCACACCTCTTACGATAGTCTTAAACGTCTCTCCAACTTCTGTAGCAAGTGACTTATCGCATGTCAACTGGTCTTCATCATGAGGCCAAGCACGAAGGGTAATGCTCTTTCCAAACGTGTTGACAAGTTCAACCATTGAGTGAGCGATAACACACTTTTCAAACGATTGCAAGGCCCCCGCTAGGGCTAGATGCTTACTGAGAACTGGGACCTTTCGTCCATCCAGTGCAACGAGATAACCTTGCTTAGCCCACTGGGGAATAAGTGTTTGCTTCAGTTTACGCACACCCGGAACTTTTTCCATAAACAAATCAACAGCTTCACGGCCTTCTTTTTCACCACCGCCTAGAATTGATCCTAGTTTAGGGATGCCAGCCCCAAGAAGAAACGCGTAGATAAACCGCTTGGAAACCTTTTTCTCGACACCACCAAGATACTCTGCGTGAACAATGTGCATATCCACAGCCGAGTCACACACAAGGTTGATGTAGTCCCTGTCTCCTGCGTAGTGTGCAAAGGCTCGGAGTTGAATGGAAGCTAAGTCCATCCCAACAAGAACTTGATTAGGGATACGAGGATCAGCGCCCCAGCAATCACGGCACTCGTATCCATAAAGACCTTCAATCCCCATAAGAGGTTGTTTTGTGATCTTGTCTTTTTCAACTGAAGGGATGTTGGCGAGGTTCGGTCTTGCGTGCGCCGCTCGGTGTGTGTGGGCACCGATAGACCTAATCTCCCCATGAACGTAACTGTTGCTGTCCACGAGGTCCAGCCACTGGCTTGCCGTGCGTTCACGGGAGCGAAGCATAAGGTATGTTCCAAGAAGTTTTACCTCATCCGGCATCCCTTCGTAGTCCTCGGGCGTCATCTCATCGGCATCAAACTTAGGGTTCCCAGCCGTGGTGAACGACTTGGGTTCCCACCCCACTCCGATAAGTCTCTCTACGCGCTGTGTTGGGCTGTCAAGGTTGAACTCCCTGAACTCAATAAGAGAAAAGGGACCACCTACCGTCTCCGCATCTTCCGTGACACACTTTGTCTGAGCGCGGCTATACCCGCCAGCCTTTGTAGGCTTGGGATTAATCTCCCGTAGCAGGTATGGCTTGGGACCAAATACCGACCGAATATCCCTTTGAATCCTATCAGCTTTCGACTTGGTTTCAACATAGAGCGCCATAGCTTTTTCTTGGTCAAGGTAAAAGCCCTCCTTGTGCATGTCACTAAGCACCCAGCTAAGGTCATGTTCTACGGCCTGTGCTTCTTTACTGCATCCACGGAGTTCCCTTAACACGGCCTTAAGAATCAACAGATTCAAATAAGTATCTGATTCATTGCGGGTTTTCATGGCATCTGAGAACTGGGACCAATCAGAGTGTTCCTGCTTGAACAGTCCAAATCTACGCGCCCATGCGTCCACCGAGTGAGCATTTTTCGCCCCGGCAGGTATCTCCCTCGCACTGTTGGCCAGCCTACTCATAATCAGCGTGTCGCGTATCTTACTGCGTTCGACTTTAATCTTTAGCAGTTTCTCTGCTAGGGCGCAATCATGGGCGATAAAGTTGTGACCTACAACAAGGGAGGCATCCTTGAACATAGCCACGATTGCTTCGTTGACTTCATCAGGTCCGAAGAACAAACGGTTATCTTGGTTGTCTAGTTCGATGCATGACATACACCAGAAGCGGGTGGCCTCACCTAGAAGACCGTCACTTTCGGTATCACCGACCCAGCGTTTGTTTTTGAATACGGACAAAACCTAATACCTACAGATAAGAGCGGCAGCGTTCCCACATTGCTTCGCGTTCTTGGTTGGCCTTGTTTACTTGCGCCACAAGAGAGGTCACTTGGTCCTCAAGGTCAAGGATTCGCTGTGATGTTATAAGGTCTTTGTGTGCATCTACGATTTTACGGCGTAGTGCTACCGCCCCTTGTTCAAACAGTTTACCGTGAATGATTGGGTGCCAAGAACCGATGTCTCGTGCTGCTCCATAGGCTGGACTATCACTGCGTCCAGTCCAACTACCTTCCCTACACCCAAGGTATTGCTCCATATAGTCTTGTCGGCCTTCAAGAATAGCCTTGATAACTTTACCTGCCATCTCAACGACATACGCAGACAGATTGGAGCCAAGGTCCTCCTTAATACGATAATCAAGGTCCGTCTCAATTTCGTACAAAAAATCTTCTACAAATTTCTTCAGTCGCTTAAGACCATCCTCCTTAATTGTTTCGTCAAGGATGTTACGAAGAGACTCTTGGATGTCATCAGTAATTTTGCTCATGTTCAAATCTCCGTTGGAGTTGGTTCTTGTTCAGTCTCTGTGCGTGTCAGTTCAGCAAAGAACTCGTCTTCTCCGTCCACAGGAACCTCAGTAAATGAGTACTTATCGTTATCCCAATATAATTTTGTGGCTGGCCCTGTCAAGCCCGTTTTTCTACTCTTAAGTACACGGACTGTAGACAGATTGCGCTTGCGAATTTCGTCATGTTGCCCATTTCGTTCAATACCAAGCACTACGTCAGCAAGTTGACCGATACCTGCACTGCCCCGCAGTTGGGCAAGAGAGGTAACACCCCCGTTCTCGTGACCGTCCTGTCCACTTGGGCGTTTAAGGTGGGATACAAGCACAATGCAAATCCCAAGTTCTTCGCACAGCTTACGGAGCCGTGTCATAATCTCGTCTAGGGCTTTGCGTTCATCCCCGTTCTCTTGGCTGGATACGATGATGGAGATATGGTCAAGGACAATATAGGACGCACCCCAATTTACTGCCATGAACCTGACCTGTTCACACACTTGGTCAAGAGAAGAAGAGCCAAAGTGATCCCAGAACATCCAGCGATCAGACTTGAACACCTTATCCCAAGCCTTTAGAATATCGGTCTTGTCTGTCTGTTCGTAGATGTAAGGGTTGTTGATGTTCCGACCCATCTCGATTGAGATAAACTGATAGATAGATTGCTTGACTGATTCCTCTAGGAAGATAGCCCCAATCTTCTCCGTGGTTGTCTGATACAGGTTAAGCATGAGGCTCTTGACCATGGCCGTCTTGCCGACGCCCGAGCCAGCAGTCACTACAATCAGACTGGGTTTATAGATGCCCCATAGAATCTGGTTGAGGCCGGACCAAGGATAGTATGCGTCAGGCTTAGGGTCGTATTCAGAGATAAGGTTTGATGTCTCAGATGAATAGACAAGACCGTCAGGGCGATACGGCTTCTTGTTGTTGAACCACGCCTTGCGGAACTCCTCTTCCCGTCCAGCCTTCAGATACTCATTAGCATCCTTGAGGCTTAGGTCTAGGATAGACACCTTCACTCCTGTACCAAAGGATCGGGCTAGGGCCTTGGCTCCCTTTCGCCCCGGCTCGTCGCTGTCAAAACAAATCACGACCTCTTCAAAGGAAGAAAGGAACTTGATGTCCTCTTGGGAAAGGTTCTTTGCTGACTCAGCCCCAGCCACAATGGACACAGCAGCGTACTTGGACCCGAACATCTGATACACAGCCATTGCGTCTTCCTGTCCCTCGGTGACAGTGACAGCCCTGCGTGACGTTCCATCCTTGAACAACTTGTTACCGAACAGACCAGACCTACGGGCATCCCCGTGCCAATAGAACTTCTTGTCCTGCGTCTTCTGCTTATACCCAGTCAGGTTCCCGTTGTAATCGTAGTGAGGAAAGAAGAGAATAGACCCATCCTCAGAACAAGTCACCCCGAAGGCGTTGAATGTTTCCTCGGTCAGTCCTCGACCCCAGTGGTTATCTCCGGGGGCGTAGTCGTTAGGCATTTGTACTGCGCTAGAAGTGTTCATAGACTCTCTATAGGCTTTCTGTTCCGTGAAGTCAATTACAGTTGAATCTTTATCCTCGTCCCAGATACGGCCACAATTTCCGCTGAAGCATTTGTAATACGAATGTCCCTTTGGGTGCTGAAACTTGGTCACTGCGTCTGAGGAACCACAGTGAGGACAAGGAATGTGGTATTCTAGGGGTTTGCCGTGGGGGATTTCCTTAGTTTTCATTCGGCTCTTCCGTCCGCTCTTCCACGCGGTCCAGTTCTATAGCGGTCATATCGTTTCCTTTGCGGCGTGGGCGCGGAGAGTGGCGAGGACTAGGGCGAGCGCGGGCGTGGGGGCTTGGGTGTCAACATGGTCAAAGCTGCGCCCTTCCGGTCCCTCTGGTCCGAAATAGCCGGAGAGTGATGCGTGCGGGCCATGGCAAGGATCAAGCGGGTGCATACCCGTGACGCTCCAAAGCGCTTCCGGCAGCAGCGCCTCGGTGAAGGCGACGGCGGCGTCTAGGGAGCCGTCTCGCACGGCGGCGATGAAGTTCAGGAACAGCGTGGTATCGGGTGAACCAAGGGCTGGCCTGAAGATTTCCCTCCAGAAGCCAAGCGACGTAGGGCCACCAGCCTCCACCCTCTCGATCAGAGCAGTCAGAGACTGCAACGTCCCTCCGGGACTAGGGGCGGCGAGCGAGGGCGTCATGGGGTTAGCCGACATTGAATGCACGCAAGATGACGGTTGGCTCGCCATCGGCGGCGGGCTGGGCGTTCTTGGGTTTATCGAGGCAGGCACCTCTTAACGCCTCCCGTTTCGCCTGCGGCATGGTGCGAATTTCTTCACCCGCCCATCCGTGATAGGCGTGCATCCCGCTCTCGATGCTCCAGACACGGATGTAGAAGCGGCCATCAGGCTCGCGCTCAATGTCGATCTCGTGGCCCTTGTGTGTGCCGTTGAAGTAGCCGCGTCGGCTTTCGATGATCCTCACGTCGCACCCCCATCGGCGGCGGGCTGGGCGAGCGTGGCGCGGAGTTCTTCGATCTCAGCGTGCATGTGGCGCGGCACAGCCCACATCTCTTTGTTCGGCGGCTTCTTGCCACCGTAGGTCGCAAAGGGACTGCCAACGTCGAGGACGGCAATCTCGCCGTGCTTCAGGATGCGGCCCAAAAGCGCATCGGCGGACTTCACCGCCTCCCTCAGCGCCTTAGCTTCCGCCTCGGCCTTGTCGGCGCGGGCAGTCTCGGCGGATAGGCGGGCGTGGAGATCGGCAATTGTGTCTAGCTTCGCGAGGATGTTGTTGGCGTGCTGAAGCGCAGCGTCAGCCCATTTCGCCCGCTCGGCCTCTAGCTGCGTGGTGAGCGCGGTGACGTGGGCGGCGAGGGTGTCGATGCACGTCTCTGACGGCATGTCGGGATGCGTCCCTCTCGCTGCACGGCGCTTCATGTCGCGGGCAACTACGACTGCGTAATCCATAGCTTTGCGCGGGATGAAGCCTTCGCTGTAGAACTTGAGAGCAGTCTTCAGCCTCTCCGCCTCCCTCACGGCGGCGTCCCGCTGTTCGTTTGCACTCACAACCTGTTCGCGAAGGCTCACGTTCTCGGACGCGGCGCGGAGAAGGGCAGGAAGGTTGTTGACGGCGAAGACGATCAGCGCGGCCCGCGCTTCCATCTGCGGCCATTCATCATACGAACAGTAGTTTACGGCGAGCGCGCAGACTTCCTCGTTGTCTGCATCAACAACGCAAGTGTCGTCGGTCGCGGCGGTGCGCCACGGCAGGCTCGTGACCTCCGCCAACAGCCTTCTCCCCTCAGCGACATCGACGGGGGAAGCACGTTCGTGCTGGTGCAAATCATTCGATTTGCTTGTGGTGGGGTTAGGCATTGGGGGCCTCCTGTTTCTCAATAGCTTCGTCCAGACGCGCGATAGTTGTGTTTAGCAACGCTGTGATGTCGGCGCTCCTTGCGGAGCTTGTGGCTGAGGACCGGGGAGGGAGGATTTCGGGATCATCCGCATGACGCGTCCGATTGGCGTGAAGTAGCCGCTGGCCCGACGCCCCACCCAGTATGCGAGGTCTGTCCCGTCAACACGGCTGAGGTGCGACGTGTCCCAATTACCGATGTATCTCCCCCTCGGGTAGCGACGCGAAGGAGGCCCATAGGCGGCAGCGGCGTATTCTGCCCGCGCAACTGGATGCTCCTGCATCAGCCACATCTGCTGACCGGAACTGCCGTTGGACTTTTCGATCACGCGCCACGCGGCGTCTTGATCTTCACAGACCTCCAAATCGGCATCGAACTGCGGTTTGGCCCACTGCGAAGTCGGGTGCTTCACAGTTGGAAATTCCGTTTCAGTCCCCATCTCTCTCTCCTAACTCTGTGCTGCGCGCGGGGCGCGGGGGATTACCGTGTGTATGGAAGTTTCCACCTCAAACAAGAATAAATATAGTGAATGAAGCCATGCAGATCAAGGCTACACACATAAAAGTGACTGCCTTATACAGCGTGTCGTTCTCTTTTTCAAGGTGTGTGATACGGTCTTGAAGGGCTTCTGTGTACTCGTCATAGTATGGAGGCATGTTACAAATACTCCTCTTCACCGTCTAATAGCATTTCGTAATGACGATAATAGATATTTGCGTGGGGTCCATACCGTTCCATCAGACGTTTGAATTTCTCAATCAACTTATCAGCTAACTCTTCTGTTGAAGAAACAGCACATGGGTAATCATTTCCCATAATCACATACACTTTTTGCAGATTATCTCTCATGTTCACTAACCTCAGTCCTTCGTTGATGGTGATGCACAGATAGTCCGGCACAGGGTGTCAAGCCTGTTGTAGAACCGCACAGCCTCAGGCGTGATACGTCCAGAGTTGATGCGCCTTAGCGATTGCTCCTCTCCGTTGATCCACATCTGATACGCCCTTCGTTCCTTTTGAGACATACCAGATAGATTTAGGGGTGATCGTAGAAAAGTCTTGTTATTCATTCCTTCGGACCTTCCTGAAGCATCCTAAAAAGTTCCTTAAGTCTATACAGGATTGAAGCGTCTTTACAGTGCCTATCGTATTTGTAAAGAATGTCTTGAACGGTTGTGCTGTCCGTAATTCGCGTAGTGAAATCGTTAAAGGTAAGAAAAACATCGCCCTTCATCTCTTGTTGGTGTTTCTTTGCTGCTATAGCTGCATCAGAGATGGATGTTCCAGCATAAGGATCAACAACATTACGTATATAAAATCCCTGTTTAATCATTTCTAGTTACTCCCAAGAAGTGCTTTGGACGCGGCGGACAGTGCCGATCTTAAGGTAGATTGAGATGGAGTCAACCCCCGGTGTATCTCCTAGGATTGCATCTGCGTGGTCCCTAGCTTGCTGCTCAGTCAGGTTAGAGGGAAACTCAAAGGCGTGAGTCCCATCCTTCATGGTCTTTTCAATGACCCAAGAGTAGGTTTCAGACACATATTGAGAATCCCTTATACCTTGGACCATCTTAAAATTAGCCTCTTGGTAAGCCATGAAATTATCTAAGTCAGCCTTGGTCTTGGCTTCCTCAAGGTCACTGCCGGTTAACATGTCTATTTGTTACTTTCATGTTTGAGGGTTGGGTAATCCGCAGGCTGTGTCCGTAGTCCAGTCAAAGATATGTATACGGGCACAATCTGCGAGAGTCAAGGGCACGTCCCTAGAATTTTTACGAAAGAAGAAAGTTAGTTTAACTTAGACTCCCCCCTATAGTGCAACCAAGGGGCTAAACACCTAGGCGAGAAGGTAATATAATTTTAATTATACCTTAAAATTTGAATTAATCTTAGGACTGCTCCCAAGTTCGCCTTGGCTGTTCCCTATGGGGTAATCCCTTGGATTGGCAAGTAGGGAGCCTCAAAGGGCGTTTCAAGGGGTAACGATGTAACAGTCATCATAATTCGTGTTTATCCTTTTGATTCAATTAGTTATAGGGGAAAGTTAAGGTGGGGTTCCCGACCCGATGGGATCACAGTGTGTTACACATCTGAAACAAACAGACTAAAGGAAAGGGACAACAGTGCTGACCTATTCCTTGGGCCGGGTGAAATACTTCATTTTCTTTTCGGACCTTTCCTTACTTCGCTGTTAAATATCTCCAAAGGAATCGAAGGCTTCGTCCAGACGTGTATCAAGAACGTCCAGATAGTCCCTTAGTTCGGTGAGATACCCAGCTAGGTGTTCCATTATATCTGCATCCGTGACCTCCATCACATCCCTTAGGAGGTTAAGGAGGCCAGAGCGCACAGCCACAAGGCTCCTGTTGAGGCGTGTCAGTTCACGTTCAGACCACCCACGAAAGGGGTGATCCTCGGGCAGATCGTAGGGGCCGTGGCCTTCGTCTGGCGCGCCGTGGCGTGTGAAGTCATCAGGGTAGGGCATTAGAGATAGCCCCTTTCAAGGTAAATAAGAGATTCCATTACGTTACCACGATACAAAAGAGACTTTACATGAGCTACCATAGGGTCTATGTCCCTTTGTTTTTCATCTAGGGCTTCTTCAAGCCGTGCGTTATCCTTTCGCGCGCTGGCTAGAGAGTCTTCCAGTTCTGTGACTTCAACTTTTAGTTGGTCAATCGCATATTGGTAATCGTCAGCCCCATTTATTTTCGTTTTCTCTAGGGCGTTCTCAAGCAGATCGACACGGTAGGACCACCACCGTTCCCGAAGGGCGTTATATTCGTCCTTAGTTACAAATCGCGGGGGCTTGTACGTCTGTGAGACGCTATCCCATACGCTGTGGCGTGCAATGGATTTCTCCGTCTTGCGACCAAGTACCCAATTACTGCCCCAGTGCTTTGAGGCAAATACCTGCCAACTGTCCATGACTAAATCTCCGTTTGGTTATAGATAGTTACAGCGTTTTCCATGTCGTTTGTTCTGGCGATGATTTGTTCATCAAGTTTAATTATATATTCGTATTTGAGAGGGAGATAATACAGACTTTTGAGCCTATTATCGGATTCAAAAGCAAGTTGAATTTTATTGCTAAGAACGTCTATAACATCCATAACCGTAAGTTTACGCATGTTTTACACCTTTTCCGTGTTACTGCTCAATTAGCTGGCAAAATCCGCTCGGCTAAAACCTCAACACGAACATAACCGTTACGGGTCCGCTTTTTTAGACGCTTCTCTATAAACGCTTTAGAGTACGTGTTGCGGGCCTTGGATTCCCCTTGTTCAAAAACTTCTTGGGCAATCTGGTGAAGAGAGTACATAGCTCGGAATTGATTTGTCTCATCAAGTATATCTAGAATAGGTTCTGCAATGGCGGCTGGAATCTTAAGGACATTTCGTCCTGAGCCATTTTCAGCAAGAAGTACATAGTCCATAATTTCCCCTGATTGATAACGAGATACAGCTATAGCAAAGGAGTGCGCGCGGTAACACGTGCCCCTGCTCCAAGACATTTCTTTTCCGTTACGGGGTCTATTCGTGTACGGAATAACGCGGCTTTCTCTGTCCTTAAGCGGTCTAAGGATAATTTCAAAAGGACTGAAAACCCCTCCCCGCATTTCACGGAAATTAGCCTCTCTTTCTGCTGTTGTGTCTCCGTAATTGTCTTTCAAGTCTTTATGATGAAAAATCACGATAGTTAGACCTTCGGTTAGGTGTGAATGACAGACGTTATCCCAACGTCCTTGATAAGTCTAGCGCAGCCGGGGCATGGCATGGCGTTACCCATGTGATAGGCCTCTCCCTTAGCTTCCCTCTTGGCTCTAGCCACATAGAGAGACGCCTTAGACCAATCCTCGAATCCCGGTTCGCTACGCTCACCCCGCCCTCGCTTTGCTCCGGCTATCCGCATTGCCCCTAGGATAGCGTCCATCTCTGCGTGTATATAACCAGAAAGAGGGTTATACTTCTTAGCAAGGGGGTGTGTCTTCATGGAGTTGAAACCCACAGAGATTATTCTCCCTCGTTTGTCACACAGGATAGCCGCTATCCGTGCCCGAAAGACAGGAGGCCGCTTGCACGCTAGATCAAATGCCAGTTGAAGCACGGCGGGACTCACAAGCGTTTTTGTTTTGTGAGTCCCAAATAATGTCAAAGGACCAGCGCCCACTAGAGGTTAGGCCTATGACGCAAACGTGTGACCATTTGCAGGATTCACCTTCAATGACGCCTTTTGCAAACCCGATAGCTTCATCCTTGTTGCTGAAATCCTTGTATGTGTCCGTAAAACCCCCTGAAGGGTAATAGGTGTCACCGTAGAAACACAGAAACAGCATAGGCTATCCCTTCATTTAAGGGCAAAGTTAGCGCGCACGTCCAAGCCAACCTTAGCCGGATTTGAATCTAGGTAGTGTGCTTTGGCTTCCCGACACGTCCTTGCCCAAGTTGTTGAACACAAATATTCGCAAGTGCCGTCAGGCCGTTTCAGCCATAGGTCAATCTTGTGATAATCCCGCTTGTTACCGTAAGACATGAATCACTCTCCAAAGATAGGGTAAGAGGGAAACCGGGGGTCATCCCCCTTCAGCTTCATAATGGATTCAACGTATTTGTAACCAGCCCCGTTAGACTTGGCTGCTACCTCGTCCGCTGTGGCGTGCTTTGGAAAGGCGTTGAATACGTCCGGGGATACCTCCCAATAAGAGGCCCTAGAAGTTGTCTTGATGTGTCTTGGGTAGGTCACAGGGAGTTATCCTCATGTTAAAGAAAAAGGGGGTTTGTTAACACGTCCGCTTTGTCATGTTAACGGATTGGTTCACCGTACCACACAGAATCGCCAGCCTTGCGCCAGTAATCGCTTGACGCCTTGTTAGGCAAGCCAAGGGAACCTCGTGCCATTTCTTGGGCCACTTGGGCGCGGCTTGCATCGGCCATCCAAGTTACCCAGTTATAGTACCACATTTCAACTGTGGCGTTGCACCCACAGATAAGCACGTCAATGACGCGCCGCCCTTGCGTGTCAGTGTAAGGGAGCCCCTTAGCAGGGTTCGGTAGATTTTCCATAGGTGTCATTCCTCGTTCCACGAAAAAGCAATTTCAGCCCAGTCAACGTCAGTGTAGGACTCACCGTCAGGAGTTTGACCCGGCATGACAGATTGCACCCAGTTAGAAACCTTTACAGGGGTCCAATAGTTAAGGGTATCGCCTTGCATGGCTTGTTTGGCTTTGTAGAACCCATAATCGTTCTCAATCCACAGGTTGACATTCCATGTGGCACGATTGGTCCATCCGTTGTAATCGCCCATGTTTGGTTCACCTCTCACCCTTAGATCAGTCCAGAGAGGCCCTAGGGGTGTGTGCCTAGGGCTAGTCAGGAATGAGCCGAAACCTAGTTAGTAACCGCCCTTGTTTGTGTCACAGATATAGGGCCACACGTCCCGGCTTGTGTCAACGTCAAAGTGGCAGGCAAGGTTCAAAATCACGCCTGTTTCAATCCCGAAGACATCCAAGTCAGATCGCCAGTCATACCAGGTGCCAGACACCGAGGCGCACAAGGCGTCACCAACTGTTAACCCCCTCCGGTCGCTGTAGTGCCAGATTGGCTTAGTTTTGAGATTCAGACACATGCCCCTCACCCCTTTGCCCGAGCTTCAATGAAATCCAGAATCAGGGACGTTTCCCGGCCCTTAGCTGTGTTGAAATAGTTCTCTTTTACGTGGTCCCTATACTCCGAAAGGGTGAGGGTGCGGCATCCAACGCGGATCAACACATCGTCCGAATCTTTCAAGGTGAAAGCGTTAAATATGTACCCATCCGAACGAGAGACGGCGCAAAGATGCTTGTTTAGGGTGTGTTTTTCGATGGTAGCGCCAAAGAGGTTAGCGCCAGAGAGGTCAGCGCTACGGAGGTCAGCGCCCCAGAGGTGAGCGCTACGGAGGTCAGCGCCAGAGAGGTGAGCGCCAGAGAGGTTAGCGCCAAAGAGGTCAGCGCCACAGAGGTCAGCGCCACGGAGGTGAGCGCCACGGAGGTCAGCGCCAGAGAGGTTAGCATCATAGAGGTTAGCATCATAGAGGTTAGCATCATAGAGGTTAGCAAAATAGAGGTGAGCG
>ERZ869921.872-NODE-872-length-14748-cov-16.926904_pt1 | contig 14748 bp, 16 predicted proteins | sample MGYA00579310_ERZ869921 | MGnify/ENA primary metagenome ERZ869921 (study PRJEB32216, sample SAMN09231816) | wastewater metagenome | place: USA: Maryland | collected 2016-06-21 | study: EMG produced TPA metagenomics assembly of the PRJNA472060 data set (Reclaimed...
ACCATGATTGGTTATGTGATAACGGGCAAGTGGTGGAATGAGTAAGAACCTCACCCAAGCCCAGCTTGATAAACTCTGGGACCGGACCAAGACTCAACAGACCCTGCTTGTCAGCGACTACTCTTCACTCGAAATCGGTATCCAAGGGGACTTTTGTTTACGGTTATTCAATGACCCGCAGCTAGTCCACGCCTACGACGCCCAGTTTCCCGCGAGGAAAGAAGACGCTGTAGACCTCCACAGCAACAACGCGCGTAACGTCTTCGGCAAGTGGCTCGGGTGGACCGTCCCCGAGAAGATGAAGGTCAAGGACGAGTACGGTAACAAGAAGGAAATCGTACCGGAGTACGCCGGCCAGACGGTGGACAACATCCCGGTAGCCCAGTTCAAGAAGCACCCCTTCGGGGAAATGCTGCGCGACATGATTAAGGCTATCTGGTATGGCCTGGCCTACGGCAAGGGAGCTTACGGCTTCTCTACGCTAAAGGGCGTTGATGGCAAGATGATTGGTGAGGACCGCGCGCAGGAGATGGTCGATGCTCTCCTGAATGCTGTCCCCGGCATGCGCAAGTGGTTCAAGTGGGTCGAGAAGTTCGTCAGGAAGCACAATGGTATTTACTCTCTTGGTGGCCGTTGGTGCGACCTTTCTGATGAGATGGAGTCTGGGGACGAGTGGCGCTTCAAGCGTGCCTTCCGCCGTGCCTTTAACTTCCCGATGCAAGCCACTGGCGCGGAAATCATTGGTGACGCCATGGTGCGAGTCATGCGATGTCGTCTGCTCAAGTTCCTGGGATTTAGGACCTGCCTTCAAGTGCATGATGAGCTTGTTATGCGAGGACCCAAAGTTAATGAAGCAGATGCTCTCGGACTCCTCGTTGGCCACATGCAATCAGCTACTGCAAACGGAACGCCGCTGCTGTTTAAGCCTAAGGTTAGCGGCGGAAGCGCTGCAAATTACGGTGCGGCAAAGTAAAGGATAAGCAAGGATGATTAAATGGTTGAAGTCTCTCTTTACGTCGCATGCGACCGGTGCAAAAACAGCCGTACCAGCTACAACGGGCACTTCTACACGGTCGGATACCGAATTCTCTGCGGAGATTGTCACCATTACCTCGGTTATTCCCCACCCGAGCGCCGACCGGTTGGAGATTTGCCGCTTCGAGATGAAGGGCCTGGGGGAAACAACGTACGAAGTGGTGACGCAGAAGGGGGAATTCCAATCAGGACAGTTGGCGGGGTACTTCTCGGTCGATTGCATCCTCCCTCTGGCTCATCCGGCGTTTGCGTTTTTGTCCTCGCGCCTGGATGCAGCTGGCAAGACGCACTATCGGTTGCGGGCAGCAAGGCTTCGTGGTGTGTTCTCCCAGGGATTGTTGGTCCCACTTAGCAAAATCAAGGGCGAGTCCCGAGAACTGCTGGCTGCTGGCGACCCTCTAGCGGAGCTGATGGGCGTCACCTACCACTCTCCTGTCGTGAAGGGTGGAGTGACCAGCCAGACGGGAGCACCCCAGAAGGTCCAGAAGCAGCCCTGCCCCATTTACACCGTGGACAGCCTAAAGAAGATGCCCCGGCTATTCAGCGAGGGCGAGATGGTTCACATTACCGAGAAGATTCACGGCACGAACTTTCGCTTTGGCTGGGTGCGACGTAAGATTCTTGGGGTGCTGCCTTGGGGGTGGAAGTTTGTGGTCGGCTCTCACCGAGTCATGAAGGGCGGCAACCAGACGGGTCACTACTACGGCACCGACCTATGGCAACAGGCAGCCGACTCTATGAAGCTGGCCGAGAAGACGAAGGACTACAAGGGGTACGTGTTCTATGGCGAGCTTTACGGCTACACCCACAACGGGACGGCGATTCAAGACCTCACGTATGGCGTTAAGCCTAATGCTGGGCCTGCTCTTGCGGTGTTCGATGTCCGCAACGTGGAGAACGGTACGTGGCTCTCCCCAGGACGCCGGGGATTCATTCTCGTTGACATCGAGATTCCGGGCGTACCTGTCATCGACACTGCCGTGGAATGGAACCCTGCGCTCCTTCAGTTGGCTGAAGGAAAGTCCACGCTAGATAATGGAACCGTTCGTGAGGGCATTGTAGTGGAGGCGATGGAGTCTCCTCGCCGCAAGGCTAAGTTTGTTTCCCAGGGGTACCTAATGCGAAAGGGTGCGTAATGGCGGCTATGTCTGATAATGCAGCGGATACTGTATTTAGGCGTCTGGTAGGGCGGTTTGAGGGGCGAATGATGGCTAAGGCCCAGGAGGTTCTGGGTGATAACCCTAACCCTAGCGAGGAGGCCGTAGAGCAGCTGGATAAGGAGATTGGCCCCTCCATGCTGTACGCTGTGGCTTGCGAGCTTGCTTATCTCCAGTCGCGCATCGCTGAGCTAGAGCGGGAAAAGGCGGATGTCAACTAAAGCAGTCCCCCCTGGTGCTAAGCGTAATTGGGTAGAGCTGCTGGACGCACCTTATGACGGGGACCCCGAGGTAGTTGTGGTGCTGTGCCCAACCAATGCTCAGTTTACGCTTCGGTTCACCCCAGACAAGGGCAAGAAGATGGTCTGCATGGAGGTAGGAGAGGAGACGCTGGGGCTGCAAGTCATTGAGCCGCAGGTGGACCTCTACGAAGCTCAGCGGCTATGCTTCCAGGCTATGAATGGTAGGATGGCAACCCCGGCCTACATGGGGAGGTTGTCCAAGATTCCACAGAAGTTTCTGATGAGCGAAGATTTCAAGCCTATCGCTTTTTTGCGCGGCGCCATGAGTGCCCCTTACGCTAATTTGCGGCGCGAGATGAGCAAGTATTCTACACAGGAGAAGCAGTGAACGACAAGATTATGATTAGCCGGGAAAGCGGAACTGACAAGAAGATTGTCGCCCACATTCAGACCTTGCTCAACAAGGCGGGGTTCCCGTGCCACATTGACGGTGATTTTGGACCCGAGACTGAGGGCGCGGTTCGCAACTACCAGCTCGCTAATGGTCTCCATGTAGACGGCATTGTGGGTGAGAAGACTATCGACAAGCTGGCTGGCACCAAGCTGGAGGAGCAGCGCACGGTATACAAGCCGCCCGTTCGTGGTAAGGTGGTTGCTCGTACCATTCCCGAGAAGCTCCAGTACGCGCTGATGAGCGTCGGCGCTCCGGTCACCTACCACCTCGAATACCCTAATGGCGGCACTGACCCTGAAGCACAAACTGGACCCGCCGACCCCGAGACCGGCTTTTGCGACTGCTCCGGTTTCAACGCTTGGGTGCAGGGGTTCGACCGCCTCCAGAAGACCTTCAAGTACTGGGGTGGCTACATCAACACCGACTCCAAGATTTACGAGGCCGAGAAGGACGGGGTGTGGTTTACCACTATCGACCCGCGTGATGCCCAGGTCGGTGACATGATTGTGGGCGAGTCCTTTATGGACACTAGTGGCAGCGAGCAGCACAGGGTTATTGGCCACGAGGGTACCATTACTAGCGTCTCCACGTGGCAGGAGCTGATGGACTTGCCGGGCACCAGCTTCCTTGATTCCATCCAGGTGGTGCACTGCTCTGCTCACAACAAGAACCTCAACAAGGGCAAGAGCGCTATCTGGAAGACGAGCGGTGCCGTGTGGAAGCGCTACAAGAAGTGGCGCGTCGTTCGCTTCAACGCTGAGGCCGTGCTGGCGCTTCGTAAGTGAGAGTCGCTGTATTGCTAATGTGTGTGGGGTTGTTCTGCCTAGCCGCGGTGTGCGTGCTGGTTTGCTTCTCCCCCGCGCTCCTCATTCTCAAGACGCAAAAATAGCCCCAACCGAGTCCTTCGGAAGGGGCTTTTCTTGTATCTAGAGCTTACTTGGGCTCGACCTTGGACTTCACCAGGTCAACGACCGGCTCAATCTTCTCACCCACCTCAAGCAGCTTGTCATCGACCGTGGTCTTAGTCGCCTTCGCGGACGCGCGGAGGTAGGTCATGACAGCAGAGTAAATAGCAAGGATAACGATAATGACAGTAGTAGACACGAAGGACTCCTATAATTTTTGGTCGCCTTACACGTACACTAAGTACAGTGAACCCAGCAACACAGGTTACGTAGTATCTAAGCTAGACGAAGCCCGAGGAACAATGACCCTCAGGATTAAGCGCCACAAATGGACTGCCTACTGGATGATGTACCTGGGATGGACCCTTTGGTATCAGTACGAGCCCGGTCTCCATATTAGACGGACTCTCCCCGACGGCGGCGTCGAGCGATGGACCGTGCCAAACGAACTTCTTTACGCGGAGCCTTCCCCGGTCGGGGCAGAGACTGCGCCACACTCGGACATTTCTCAGGGAGAGGCCAAAGCCCCGCCTGAATAAGTAGCGCCCTCACAGTCCCATGCGGATTGCTGAGGGCTTCTTCGTTTGTGCAGCGAACAACCTGCCAGCCGAACTTCTCGTTCATTACATCCGACCGGTCAGCGTCTTCGATAATCTTGGCACTGCGGCGATGGCTACTGTCATCAACCTCAATCACAAGCTTTAGCGTAGGCAGCAGAAAGTCGGGGAAGAACCGGAAGCCGTACAGGTAGCCGGGAAACTGCGTGCGGTAGGGGACGCCTAGCGCCGCAACAGCATCTTCGAGAGCAAGTTCCGCTGGGGTGCCTTTGTAGAGTTTGCCCCACCGTCCTGCCATGGGGTTTCCCCCTCCTTTCCAGGCCATGCAGTCCTTAAGCGAAGGTGATTTCGCCCGACCCCTCGATGGTCAGAGCAATACCAGTACCAGCGCCGCCGACCAGGAAGTCAGCGTTCGTCATGTAGATGGGGCCCGGGATATCCACGTAAGAGTTAGCCGGAACGCTCTGGCCAACACCACCGATTTCCGTACCCGCCGCGTTAGCGCCAGTCGCGCCCTTGTAGAGCGAGAAGGTGGCCGCCAATGCCGTCTTGTTGACGATGCGCATGCGGTTAATCTTAATCAGCGGCTGGCTCAGTGAGAACCCAACCGGACCTGCCAGTGAAGTGACGTTGCCGTTAAGGATGTTCGTGGTGGGAGTAGTCGTGAGAGCAACCGGACCAAACGAGAAATAACGTGCCTGCATTGTATTCCTTTACCAAGAGATAACTGTAATCTGTCCACGACCGCCAGCGCCACCAGCCCCGCCTGTACCTGTATTAGAACCGCACCCGCCGCCACCACCGCCACCTCCGCATAGCCCTCCAGCTCCGCCAGCGGCCCCGTTAGTGTTAGCTGTAACAGTGCTTCCACCTCCGCCACCACCTCTACCGCCGCGGGAAGTATCCCCGTCAACTCCGGCTGTTCCAGCTGTAGGAGTGATTCCGCTAGCTCCAGCGGCACCGCCACCTCCACCAGCTGCAACACAAACCGCTGTATTGCCGCCGTCCCTCGGGGCTACCACTGTTGGTGTAACTGTTGCTCCACCTCCGCACCCTCCTCCGCCGCCACCGTAAACGGAAGTACCGCCCTGGCCATTAGCCGGGACGTTAGTGTGGCCACCACCTCCGCCGCCTCCCTGCTCAGCATACCCACCAGCAGAGGCAGTAATTCCTCCGTTGGCGCCGTTTAGGCCAAAGGCAGTGAGGGTTCCGACAGCAGTGCCTGGAAGTCCGCCGATTCCAGCCGCGGTAGAGCCGCTGGTGCCCGCGTTGTAGCCCCCGCCACCCCCGCCGCCTCCAACTGCCGCAGCAATTTGGCCGCCCTGACCGCCGCCGCCTCCTCCGGCTTGCTGCCTGACGACAGTACCGAAAGTGCTCGTGCCGCCGATGCCGCCGTTTCCGCCGATTGCGCCAGACGCTCCAGCAGTGCCAGCAGTTCCGCCAGCTCCAACTGATAACGATTCCGTAGCTCCGAGGTCTGCTGCGCGATAGGTCTTTTCAGTACGGGCTCCACCTCCACCTCCACAGCCTCCAGTGCGCACCACGGCGCCAGTTTGGGATGACCCGCCGCCACCACCGCCGCCTCCACCGTACATGATTACGGTTACGAACTTCGGGGTAAACGATACCGGCTTTGTCCACGTACCGGCGCCCGTAGCTGTGAAGTGTTGCACGTCAGGAGAGTATGCAGCACCAGCCGCTCCAGCTGGCCCAGGAGGACCCGGCAGACCATCTTCTCCGTCAACACCATCAATTCCATTAAGACCAGGCGGACCTTGCGGGCCCTGAGGTCCGGTAGCTCCAGCAGAACCTTGGATGCCCTGGGGACCAGTAGGACCTGGCAAGCCCTGCTCACCATCTACGCCATCGGCCCCATCCGCTCCTCTAATTCCCTGGGGGCCAATGGGCCCAGTTGCTCCCGCGGCACCCTGAGGCCCAGGAGGACCAGCGGGGCCGGGCAGCCCGTCCTCACCATCCTGCCCGTCAAATCCAGGCAACCCACGCGGTCCTTGCGCGCCAGTAGCACCAGGAGTGCCAGGGGTTCCGGGCTCTCCAGTAACTCCCGGTGGGCCTTGGTCGCCAGGGGGTCCGGCCGGGCCGATAATACCAGTTGGACCAGCGGAGGAAACCGCAAGGGCAACTACTCGGGCTCGTCTTGCTGCGTCTTCGCGGTCAGTAGGCATTTAGGGTAATTCCAGTAGGTAGTTCCATGTCCAGGTCACTCGCCTGGAGTATTCCGAGGTCCCGTCAGCCAGCCGCATTAGCGCCCAAGCTCGACGAATATCGGAAGGGTGGTCGTCAGGCGGAAACTCCGGGGTGTTCATTACAGCGTACCAAGTAGCCGCTTCCAGCATCTCGCGGTCGCGACCCATAGCGTGCATGATATACGCAGCCAGCTCGTCAGCCGCGGCTTCCTTGGAGCCAGTAATCGGAATCTGGCGCTGGTAGATGACCCCATGGGCCAGCTCGTGCGCGAGGATAAACTGGATGAGCCCATCCGGCAGCCCCTCCAGCTCATTGCACAGGTAAACGTGCTTCTTGAGCGGCCAGTAGTATGCGTTAATCTGCCCACAGTCCTCCCAGCTGACCGTCGTCTCCACACCATCGAACTGCATAGCGTTAATGATGGGCTGGAGATTGTGGGGGTCACGGTCGAGCTTCGTCCAGCCAGCGAGCACCCCAAGGAGTCCCCAGGCCAGCAACAGTCGTTTAATCACGGTTCCTCCTTCGCATACGGACAACGGCGGACAGCATCGCGATACTCAGCGGAACGCACCAAAAACTTGGCCAGCTTCACCGCGTCAGGAACGGACACGCATACCTTGTCACCACACTCCAGATACTCGACTTCGAGCTTCGGAGCTTTAGGGATAACGCAAGGCTCAATCGGCGTTGATACGGCTGGTAGCTGACCGCAAGAGGTCAATAGCAGCAGGGGCAGTAGTAACGTTACCAGCTTTCGCATCAAATTCCTCCACGCGCTTGTCGGCAGCTTCCTTGTCTAGCCGCTCCTGCTCAATTCGTCGCTTCTCTGCCGCGTCCAGCGCAGCCTGTGTCACCCGCAGCTCAGAACCCTGCACCGCTGTTCGGCGAATGTAGAGAATGAGGCCGGTAACCGCTGCCAGACAGACAACAATCACCACGGCGATTACCATTACGCCTTTAGGGTAAGCGCCAGCTGCTTACCAAGTGCTGCAAACCGCTCATCGTCCTTAGCCTCATGAGCAACCTGACGTACAGCTACAGCGCGGTTACTTTTCCAGGCAGCGACACCCCAGCCGGTCTGAGCAACGATTAGAGCAATTCCAAGTACAGTGTTAGTATCCACGTTATCTCCGTCGTAGCCGGCGTGCCAGCTCGTTGTAAGGGTAAGGGAGGTAGCCACCGTGACGCATTGTAATTCGGCCAGGAGGTCCGCCACCTTCGATTCTATCCATGTAGTAAACATCAGGGCCGTATGCCAGGTACAAACGAGTGTCACCCCAGGACATGCGCGGGTCAAAAGCTAGGGTAGGCCCATACCCAGTAGCTGCAAACGTCGTGGTGTCCAGCTGAGTGACTACCCGGTCGATGATGACCCAAAGGTAACCGTCTTTCTCTTCTGATGCGCCACAGGCTCCGGCCAGCGTCTTGCTGACTGCACCAGTGGTAATGCTAATGCTGTAGACTCCCTCTGCTCCAACGAGTGTAACCTTCCCCTCAGGACCAGTATGAACTCTGCCAGCATCGCTCGTGGTGAAACGCGTTAGCTCGTTAAGGGAGAGGTCGTACACCACCATCTTATTTTCGGTGAGACCCGAAATGTCGGTGGGTACCAGCGATACCACCACACGATTGCCTGTAACCACAATGCCACGAGGGTCGTAGTCACTCAGGTTAAGAGAGGTGTAGAGCCCGTACACCCCGGTCGTGAGGTTGTAGATTCCGACAGTGGAGCCGTACGCGTCGCGTTCCTTTCGGCCTAGGCAGTACACTAAGTCCTTGTGCTGAGCAATAGCTTGCACGTACTTCATACCCGCAGTGGTAAAGAAGGTACCAATGCTGTAAGGGTTGCTACCTTGCACCCACGGCTCATTAGGGTTGAACGCGTAACCGTTGCCGTTGGGATAACCCCACCAGTACGTTAGCCCGCTATACTCCAGTACCGACGGCTGGCTAAGACCTTGCCAGGCGCCAAAGCTTTCACCGTCTAGAAACACTCCCTGGTAAGACTCGGCATTACCCATCACACGGCCATCAGACAGTACCAGGAGCGACTCCAGGTTGATGGGAGAAGTAAAGCCCACCGAGTAAAGGCGCTCGACGAAAGCTTCACTGGAACCCGCCGGTCGATACCCAACATGGCCGACACCCTCCGACCAATCAAGCTCGGGCAACACAGTGGCGTTCTGGTAATACTCTACCGCGTGAGCGCCTCCTGAAGGGGTGCCGCTGCCTGGGTAGGCACTGAGTGCTCCATCAGCCACCCAGTAATGCGTATCGACACCGTCTTCCTTGACCGTGGCCTGGATGCCTTGGGCTCGGTACTGGAAGGACACCCGCTGATTGCCAGTGGTCGTCTCGGCCAGCACGAATTTTTGACCGGTGCTAAGCTTAATAGCCACCAGCTGCCAAGTTAGTTCTCCGGTCGCCACATACAGCCAGTCGGCACCATCTCCGCCGCCACCATCCTTCGCCATCTGATAAGCATAACGGGGGGCGGCACCGGTTGCCTTGCCTACATCCGTGATGACACCCCAGGCGAGTGTGTCAGTGTTGATGTAATAGACGGACGGCTTGAAGGTCGCGTCCGCCTGCGTGCCCATGTACAGCGTGACACCGTCATAGCTGAATAGGCCGGTGTAACCAAAAACTTGGCCAGTGGGGGAACCCAGCGTGACTAGGTGCATGTCGTCGTCTACCGGGTCGTAGTACCACAGATTGAACGTGGCGCTGGACTTGCACATGAAGAACACCCGCCCATTAGCTGCCATCAGCTGATTGGTAATCGTGACGTCCGTATTCTCCGAAGCCACCTGGTAATTGGAGTTGGCGTAGACGCCGGTTTCTGCCAGCACGTTACGGTAGGTGTTCTTCTTCAGGTTGACCATCGAGAAGGTGGTCGGCACGTCGAACGGGAAGTTGTAGGATTGGTCGATGAAGATAGGGTCACCGTTCGGCCGCAGCGCCAGGCCAGAAGTGTACCGGCGCACTGACTCGACCGGAGTATACAGTTTGACCGGGTCGTTTAGGTTAATCAGCATGCCGTCTCCACACGCACTAGGCGTTAGTAATAGTAACAGCGCCGCTAGCCACAGCCTTAGCACCAGCAATCACGTTGCAATAGCGAGTGATGTTGGACGCAGCAGTCGGGAACGTCATGCGCGCGACCACAACACCAAAGGAGTCGGACAGCACATGGAGAGCGCCTTGGGTGGCCGTCGCAAAGCTGTCAACCGACACCACCACACCGGTCGTAATATCCAGAGCACCCGCGGACACCTGGTCGCCTGCACCGAGCGCGGTATTGGACAACCATACGATGCAGGGTGTAGGGGCAGCGAAGTTAATACCAGCCGCGTCCTTTAGTTGGATGGTAACGCTGCGGGTAGTGCTGACCTGAGAGCCAACAGTCAGAGTAGGCGTGCCAGGAACCGAATCGCCAACACTAGAGCCGCTGGCATTCACCGCGTCAATGATATCCTCGACCACCTGGCCAACTTCGCTAGGAACAGCAACACCATTGGCCGCAACAAGGAACCCGGACGGGTTGAGCGTCTTAACGATAGTCACTAGAAAGCCTCCATCGACACCGTCAGCCACGCTTCACCAGCCGCACCCGTGCCGCCAATACCAGTCAGCTGCAAGTAGAATCGAGAGAAGTGGCCAAGGTTAGGAATGCGCTCGTAGAAGGTAATAACGTCAGTGTCCGACTCAGCCAGCGCCACCGGAGTAACTCGCGTACCAGCGTTTAGCGGAATCTCAATCCACGCACCAAGACCAGGGTGATAGCCCCAGCCAGTTAGCGTAGCAACTAGCACCTGCCCAGCGTTTACAGTAAACTTGGCCGCCAACGTAGCAATGTTGGCCGGCATGTTGTTAAAGCAGAGTGCGTCTTCTCCGGCAGGGCCCTGGTTGTACATAGTGGCGTCAGGATAAATCTTGATGCCGTCAGTAACCGCGGAGGGAATTGCGTTATTGGTGTTAGTGCCGGTGGGTAGAACGCAAATAGACCGCGTAGCGTTACCCCACTCCTTAATCTGCTTCAGTGTAGACATTGTTATCCTTGGTTAATGAGGGCGCTGACCGAGCTGCCTGCAACCTTGCTGCTCACTGCCGGTGGTCTACCGGCTGGATTACCCGTAGGCGGGCGAGTGTTCTGCTGCGCTTCTTCCACAGGCGGAGGAAGCTGCTGGCCCTGAATTAGCCAAAACACGTCAGGGTCCTGAAGGGCCGACATCGGGCGCTGGAACAGCATTGACAGTCCAGCGTGCCCCTCTGCCGTAATACCACGCCAGTCTTCCATGAGCGCCTGGTCTCGTGCTTCTTGCAGCATAGCCGGCGTCAACAGGGCAAGCGTCTCAACGCCGGACGGATGGCCGAGCCCAGCAATAACGCGGGCCAGGTATGCGTCAGGGTAAAGAGCCGCCTGGTATTGGTGAGCGAATTCGTCCACCTCAGCGTACGACGGCAGCCACTGGCTTCCATTCATCGTCATATTCGTGCCCGGGTCCTTAGGCGACACCGCGGCCAGGTACTTCAGCGTGTTCACCCACTGCTGGTGCATCTTCGCGGCAATATCTCCAGACGACCCCATCAAACTCTTTACAGCCGAGTACAGGGTGTCAGGTGCCGTCACAGCTGCTGACGCGATATCGTTAATGCGATTGCGAGCCATCACGCGCTCATCTTCTGCGTCATCGTAGTGGCCGCTGGGAAACTGCGTCTTCAGTGTGGAGGTGACGGGCCCAAACACGTCAAGCGCTGCCCCAACTGGCCGAGCGAATCGAGCGAACGCTTCGCTAATTTTAGCACGTAGACCAACCTTAGCTGTGAGGGCAGAGCCATTAACTAGTGTGCTGATAGCATCCAGTGAGCCACCCACAGCGTGACCAGCAAAGACACGAGCAAACATGCCAGCAGCCCCACCCTTGAGTGCCGAGTCAGCCATGCGACCAGCCGCCTGCTGCGCTCCCTGCTTAGCTAGAGCAATGGGCGTGTCGAGCAGCGAGCCTTTGTTAATCTTAGCAGCCTTAGCCCCAGGCAGGCTCCACTCGGACTCCTTGTACCCACCAAGAGAGCGCTGCGCGTTTACTTCCGCAGTAGCCGCGTCCCACGCCTCCCCTTTGCTCTGGTACATACGGTTAACGGTAGCGTCATTGCCACCCAGCACAGTACCCTCCTGCCCTGTAGCCTCACTGACTGGAACCAGCTCACCGTCTTTATTGACAATGCGCATGCGGTCACCAATTCTAGGCGCGGCATTGTCTACAGCAGTAAGCTCATGCTCTGCTAGCGGGATAACCTCGTCCGTTAGCATAATCACGTCGTCAGCAGCAGAAGCAGCTCTTGCCGGAAGGTACAGCGTGCTCCTAATCTGGTTGTGCAACTCGGACAGCGTATCAGCTGCCGTAGCACCAGGAGCAAACCCTAGGTCAGCCGCCAACTGGTTTAGCTGCTGAATACCCACGTCATCAAGGCTCTCCGCAATACGGCCGATGCTATCCGTGCGCATCTTGCCAATCTGCGAAAGCGTCTTCGGCAGCTCAGGCGGAACCTCGTACGGCTTATTGAGAGGACGGAGGGGAAACTCAATCTTCTCCTTTGGCAGCCAGCGATTCACCTTCTCCTGCATGGCTTCGAGCGTATCAGCCATGCCCTCATAATCACCCGCGCGAGCAGCCTTTTTAGCTGCCTCCTTGGCCGCGGTCATCTCCTTCAGAACGTCGTTAAGCTGGAGGTTATCGCTAACCGGAGCAGCGTGGTCAACGGGACCAGTCATACCGGACTTGGCCGCAAACGACTCCTCAGGAGCAGGAGACAAACCGACCGGCTGCCGAGAGCCTTTTACAGCTGCCGAGAAGTCACCGCCGGTTTCCACCTCACCAGGAATAGGCGCCGAGTGGTCACCCACCCCCTTCTTTACCTTGGAAGGAAAATCCTTGCCGGAATTAGGGGTAGGGCCCTCAGCAGGCTTAGCACGGTCAGCGCGTCGGCCGCGCTTAACAGCTGCCGAGAACTCCTGACCCTCGCCACCTACAGCGTTATTGGGGCCAGCCTCCAGCGCAGGAGCAGGCGGCTGCGTTGCAACCTCCCTAAGCCGCGCCTGCACGTCCTCAAACTCCTTGATTGCCTTCTTGGCTCCCTTAGGAGAAGCGAACGCGTCGTAGGCTTCCTGCTCAGCCTTGATGCCCTCATTAACCTTAGCGACAGCCGCTCGGGTTTCCTTGTAGACATCGTGGAGAGCGCTATAGGAAGGAGACTGGTCCAGCTGTTGCTTGAGCTGCTTTAGCTGGCCAGCCGCCTCACGGGCCTGCGCGGTGGCAGACTTCTTCGCTACGGTAAGGTCGGGGTCGATTACCTCGTAGTCGCGCTCCGCTTTAGTGAAACCAAGCTCAGCCTCCTTCGCAGCATCCAGCTTGGCACGCGCCCGAGCTGCCTTCGCGAACGGGGTAGGATTGGCGCCCTCGACCGTCTCCCAGCCGAGGTCACCCTTGGGCCCGAGGTCCTTAGCAGCACCCCTCGCGCCTTTGAGCTTGTCGGCAACTAGACCGATGCCAACGTTTAGCGCTGCACCCACTCCAAACTCGGTCACGAGCCCTTCAATGGACACTGGGTCACCAGTCACGTTGGTATGAGCCACATGCCCGCCCATACCGATGAGCCCGCCCTCAGCTACTCGACCAGCAGACGCTAGCCCGGTGGCTCCTTCAACAGCCTTGCCAGCAGCGGAAGCAATGCCGGCCGCGCCGGGGATGCCGAATCCAGCAACCGCTCCGACTAGGTTTCCCGTGGGGTGCTCTTGCCTGGCAGTTTGAGCAAACGCCGCCCCCTCAGGGTCGTACGCTGCCATTGCCTTACCAATCAGGCCAAACGAGGCGGTGTCGAGCGCAGAGGTAACAACTGCTGTTGCTAGACCCCTGGCCCCGCTGGCTGCCGCACGCTTGCGCTCCTCAGCAATACGAGCAATACCTTCGGCGGCTGTCTCTGCACTACCTGAGGCTACCTGCCCTCGTGAGCGCTTGTAGTCCTCTTCATCAACCGTCTTGACTGTTCCGTCATCTAGGACTACGTTAATCTTACCCACTATTACTCCTCAAGGAACAAATCGGCTATTAGCGCCTGCTGCTCCTTTGTTAGGTCCTTAGCCATGCCGATGCCGACTAGCTTGTTAGCGTAATCGCGAATCTCAGGAATCTGCGCCTCGCGGCCGATAGCCTTCAGCGTGTCGTACAACTGGCCACGGAGGATGCGGTCATCTGTAGGCAGGCCAGCCGTGGGGTACTTCTCACGATACTTATTAGGCTGGAGTACACCACGGAACAGGTCGTCCACCTTCGTGGCAATCTCGGGCTGCTGCTCGGTTCGCACGAGTGCAGACCACCCCTTGGTAGGCTTCTCTGCGTACTGCACCTTATCCCAAAACGAGGCAGCCGCCTTAGAACCAGGCAGGCCAGCAATACCGAGGTCGCGTCGGCCACTACCAATAGCCACCTCTGCATCCTTTAGGAATGGAGGAGAATTAGAAGCTGTGGCCTCATCACCGAGGCGAACGTTGTCAGCAGCAGCGCCACCGACATCGACCTGAGTCAGAGGTGACCACCGGCCCGAGCCATCAATAGTGTCGCCGCGGCTGTAGCGGCTCAGTTCTTCCGGTCGTAGCCGACGGATGCCGTTACCCTCTAGAGACCGAACGGCGCTGCGGTAGGCGTTTCGCGAGTTAACGCTAAAGTCCTCAATCAGCTTATCGTTGTTTCCGCTCTGCCAAAACTTGTCCGGGGACAGCTGGGCAGTACGGACCTCGCGCTCGCCTTCGTTTACCGTAAGACCTGAGTCGGCCTTCAGCACTTTGGCGATAGTCTCCGTAATCTGGTTGTAATAGCGGCGGCCTTCCTCGCTCGCCATAAGGTCAACAGCCTTGGCGCCAAACAGCCCCTTAGCCTTTGCTTCAGCCTTCAACTCGCGCAGGCGGTTAAGGTCCACCTTTAGCTTGTTGTAATTAGAGTTAAGGTTGTACATGGTTTTGGATGCAAACGAGCGAACACCAGGGTCAGTCTTTTCATCCAGAACCCACTTGTTCTCACCAGCATCCAGCACCTTGCCGTCCTTACCGAGCAGCGGCTGGCCGTTGTTGTCAATCGGATTAGAAGTAGCGTCAACAATCGGGGTGGGCGCATCCTCTTCCGGCGTGCCCTTCGG
>ERZ869921.873-NODE-873-length-14748-cov-4.194242_pt1 | contig 14748 bp, 23 predicted proteins | sample MGYA00579310_ERZ869921 | MGnify/ENA primary metagenome ERZ869921 (study PRJEB32216, sample SAMN09231816) | wastewater metagenome | place: USA: Maryland | collected 2016-06-21 | study: EMG produced TPA metagenomics assembly of the PRJNA472060 data set (Reclaimed...
TTTGACTGTTTCAACAGCATCAGCGATTCTTTTCTCGATCTCTTCGCGGTCCATGTTTACTTTATTCTGCACGATCCATCGCCCTCAGGTATTCTTTTTCTACTTCGTCTAGTTCACGCTTCACTAGATAACCTCTGGCTTAGCCATACAGATAGTGACAGGGATAACATCGTAATCTCCGGGCCAACCATGTTTTTCTTTAAACTGTTGCCAGTTATCAATATCTTTCCATAGACCAAAATCAAACTTAGAAGGATGTGTTCCTTGAACTCCACCGAAATTGTTAATAGAATCCCAAGCTTCTTGTTCGCTCAACCAGGCTCCAAGATTAGGGACAATTTCAAGATGTCCCCGGCCTTCTGTAAAGTCGCTTTGTCTTTTTATTAACCAAACTTGCATCACAACTTTTTACCACCGTGCTTATAACCTCTACCAGTATTGTAAGCCAATTTTTCTTCGACTGCTCGAACCAAATCAATTTCGTAGCGTCGACAAGAATCAACTAGACGAATAAGGACATCCGCAAACTCAGAATCCACACCAACAGGCTTAGGTAAACCACCCTCTTCTGCAGTTGGACTAGCAACCTGCTTCAGGCCATCGTAACGTGAATTACAATCATGAAAATCACGGTATGCTTCAAGAGCCTCAGAAACCTCAGAATGAAGTAGGGCTATACAATCACCGAACGTACGATCTTCTTCATACCAACCATTCTCTTTGTTGACCTCGTAAACCCGTTCGGTTAGCTCTTCTAAATAATGCATCTCACATCTCCACTGGGATAATTTCTCTAGTATCTAAAATATACATGTTATCAGGTTCATTGTATTCACAATCTAACCCAACAATTTTCACTGGACCATAACCGAAATCGGCTCTAGATGTGTACCTAATATGGTAATGTCCATGAAAAATATGGCTAGGACGAATACTGTCAACCAAACGGCGCAACTTCTGGCGTCCGGCTTCGGCATCTTTGATCAAGGCGAATCTTTTGCCTATGCGATGCATCTGCCAAGTAATATCTGCACCGTCAGGCACATCATGTGACAGCAATACATCTATCTGGCCTTTGGCAATACCAGCATCGATCTCTTCGTCAGTTATCTCTTCTTCTAACCACCAAGAATCGTTCAATTTACGTGAGCCACGGTCAATCGAATACGCCCCGCCCATAGTCATGAATGAAACGTTGTCCCAAACAAAGGCGTGCCCCCTTGGAGCATAGAAAAGCCCTGGCCTTATGGTCCAGAATCCTTCCGGGTTTAGATTCTCTCTATACGACGAAGCGGGAACCAATTGATCTACACGACTGATAATATCAGGATCAACTCCAAACTGCTTTTTGTAGTTTGCCTTAATTTGGGCTATCTGCTCAGATGTCATGCGCAACCACGAATGCGCCTCATGGTTTCCATCCAGCCAATAAAACGGAATTCCTGTCTGACGGAACCCATCAGAGGTTAGGTCAAGGAATTCTGGACCACCGTATCTATGTTCCCAATAGCCATAATCACCTAGGCTGACTATCTTCTTGCAGCCAACCTCTAAAGCCGTTTTATAGGCTTGTTCTATAGCAAAAGGACTTCCGTGGCTGTCACCAAGTAATAAAATTAGCATCGGGGTTTCTTTCTAGTTGGTCCCCATTAAGCGAATCGAACGCTTCCACCAGCTTTAGGAGAGCTAGGTCTGGAATCCACCAGAATGGAGAGGGTCTACGTTACTTGTTATATCGGTAACATAGACCGGAGGCTTAAGGGTTATCAGTCGTGGTCGTAATCCTCTACGGTAAAACCGCCGTTCTCGTAAGTGATTTCCTTATGATCATCGAACACCTCAAGAAGAAGTTCCTCAAGTTCCCCAAGGTCTCTCTCGAAGTTGTTGAAAGTCTCATGTCTGAGCTTCTGGATATCATCCTTGTAAGTGTAAGTGACACGAGTAGGATCATCCCACTTCTTAGAACGATCGTAATCCACGCTCTCATAACCATAACCTTCGCTATAGTTATCAACCCAACCCTCATTGCCATACTCATCAGCTACGTCAGGATTACCAACATAGAAAGAAGGAGTATTAACACTAAAGACACATGGATCACCGTCCGCGAAATAAGGTGTGTATTGAGCCCAACGAACCTTCGTTGCCCCCATAATATTCATAGCCTCTTCGCAAAGCTCCTTTACACCGTTAGTGCCGATGTCCTGGATAAGCGCCTTATAGGCTGCCCTAGCCTCACGGATCTTAGTAAGATCTGAAGTAATTGTCATTTAATCTACCCTAACTACTTTCCCCGGACGCTTAGCGAACCGGAACATTTGGTCTTCTGGAATAAGGCTTACAAATTCTGAGGCGTTAGGTATACGCCCCATGTCTTCAATGATGTGATCTTCCGCCACTGATATTATTAAAAGGTATAAGTGGTTCTCCTGCCGGATATTTTTGTACTTCAATTTCACTTATGTTAATTTTTATCATTGGTCTTGTCGCCTTTCGCTTTCTCATCATCTTTGACCGTAACTTTGAACATGGAGTTTGCAGCCGTATGGAACACTATGATTCCTTCTGGGTCATCAAACCCTGGGGCTGCAGAACCTAGATTTATGAGTCGGTTGATAGCCCATCTTGGCGCTTGATAAGTGTTTCTCCATCTTCCACCCCTGTCTCCATCTTCCTCGGTAAAAGAAAATGGGCCGGGAAGTATCATCCAGCGGACTGCTCGTCTCGTCGTGGTGGTTGGTGTGACTGTGGTGGGTTCCTCAACGACGCTGAAGAACGAGAGTGGTGCGCATGGCGTAGATCGTGTCAGCATCTTTCGGTTTGTCTGTCATCTTTGTCCTCTTCGCATGTATGAATAGTGGTGGTGGTTGGTTTTAGTATTCTCAGCACTCTGGCTACTAGCTGTTTGGCTTCCTTTGCCGTTTTGGCTTCCACAACAACATCGACATTTAGTCGATACTCAGTCATCGTAGTTTTTCTTTCTTAGAGTTTAAGTTGTGACGGTACTGTGACCAACCATCAAAATTACCTAAAGGCTTACGCCAAGGCAACCAAGAGTAAAAAGGTGTAGCCACATGTTCTAGTGGAGACCAATGCTTAACTTCTCCACCCATAAGCTTCTCGAATCTAGCAAGATCCTTCACAGCGTCCACCTTACCTTGATTCAGGTATGATACACCAGCGCATCTTGCAGCCGAAATCTTCATTCTGTCTTCTAGATCATAGATACTATCAGACTGCACGAGATAAGGCAAGTGCCAGTCGTCATAATCTATCTCTACTGGTTGGGAGTCTTCTAAAACATGATACATGCAGGCAGCCAACTCTTTGATTTCTGGTTGTGCATCCTCATGTAGCCTCTGGTGGAAGAAGTTCTCCCATCTTGTTGCAGTACAAACAACAGTATGCCAGAGCCAGGGTTCCAAATAGCGGTTGGTCCATTGCTTGTGCAGCCCTAGTTGTGAGAGTTCTTCAACCTTAGATATAGCTTCAAGCCTAAGGTCTAATATAGACCCCTTACAAGCTTCAGCTAGTTCTTCTGGAAGAGGATCTCTGCTTTGCATCCCTGCCATATTAGTGCCATAAATGATTGGCAAGGCTGGATCGTTTAATACTTGTTCTATTTGTTTTTTTATAGGGACAGCCCTAGAGGATGCAGAATTACGACTGAAATCTCTATGTGTGTTATATTCTGGGAGAATAAACCTTGGAAATCCTAGTTCTAGGGTTGTGACTCTAACACCCTTTGGCGAGATACTGTCGCCTACTGCTTTGGCACTAATCTTAGGCATCTGGTTCCTGCCCTTCGGGGAGGTCGACCAGGCGGAACCACGCGGCTGATCCCGTCATGCGGATGGCTTCAAGGCCGAGCACGCGGTCGCTGTCCACGGTGCCCCGACCCCCACAGCCCTCGCAGTCCTCGGTGAATGGTTCGCCGGTCACGAGGTGCTCTACGTGCTGTTCACCGCTGCCGTTGCACTCGGGGCATGGCTGCGGGGTGCGGTCCACAACACGGCGCTCCCCGACAGGACACGCCACGATCACGAAGCCCGAGGACGCGAAGCTCGCCAGTAGAAGCTCGGCGTTCGCCCTGGCTTGCGCTCGATGACCAGCATGGGGTTCCCACGGCTCTGGGGTGGTGCCCGAGTTGAGGCACTGCATCAGGTACTTGCAGCGCCAGTCCTCGATGAACCACGCCTCGATCGCCTCTTGCGGTGTGCGTGCATCAGCCACGGCGCAGCTCCTTCTCAGCGATCCACGTCGGGTCGTTCTCGATACCAGGGTTGCGGGCCTCGATGCTGCGGATGCCCGCTTCGGTTGCAGCGGCACGCAGGCGGGCGTTGTCGGCTTCGAGTTGGGCGATGCGGTCGCGAGCAGCTTCGAGGCGTTGGGCCACTGCCTGGAGGCGCAGCACGAGTTCGTCGGGGGTCGGGTCACTCATGGGCGCTCACCGCCCACAGGGACCACGGCGAACCGCATGCAGGCGATACCAGCCTCGATCTCGTCGGAAGCCCGCCCCAGTGTGGCGAGGGTGCCGTCTTCGAGGATGACCACAGGCCCACCGCCCACCGCCGCACGCAGCGCTTCGAGCGTCGCCAGCCACAGCGGACGGGAAAGGTCGGAAGGGTCGACGACCACGTTTCGGATCACTTCTTCGGCGTTCATGTCGTCGGGTCTCCGTTCTCTGACATATCTTTCAAAAGGGTCTCTCTAGCCTTGCGGCCCTCAACAATATAACTATCAAGTTCAGCTCTATGATTCTCGGCAAGCCGAATAAGAGCATCCTTCACTATCATGAATTCCTCATCCTTAGTGAGCATTTTTCACCAACAACAACTTCGCCTCAGCGATGCGTTCCTCCACAGAAAGCTGAAAACGTAACACGCCTATCTTCCAGTCATGCTTTCTATATAGCCAATCTGTAAAATCATCATCGTTAGCTTTCTGGAGTTTCTCCACCTTAAAGGCAGCGAGTTGAATTTCAATATTTCTCTTAATAGAAACCAGGCAGTTAAACCATCGACGAACCATCTCTGGATGACGAAGTGCTTGATAAGTTTCGGTGTCTAATTGATTGCGAATATCTGAATTCACAATCGACTTAAAGGCTTCCTCATTGTCAATGGTTGACAACTCTTCAATGTTCATCAGATATCCCGGAAAACCTTGCGGATCTCATCAGCATCGACCAAACTCTTGATGGTCAAAACATCACCATCAGAGAAAGTTGTCAAAGGAGCACGAGGGGTTAACCCGCCCATCAACATACCGAAAATCCTAAAACCCAACCGTTCCTTTTCCTTAGCGATATTATCCAAGAAGGACTGATTAACACCGCACTCGCCGTCAGTGACAAACACAATGTCACCATCCGTCGAACCAGTAACCCTGAACTGATCTGCTAGCTTAGCTAGAGCTACCTTCAAAGGAGTCTCAAAACAAGTGCCACCCATCATAGAAGTCGAAGCAAAATCAATGATACCTTCAACGTCAGGGAATTCCTTTTCCTCACCACGACCACCATAGCCATAAGTTACGGTCTTAACAATTCGAGTCTTGTTGGAAAAGTCAAACGTCTTATAGACACCAGGGCCACAGAAATGAATGGCATAGAAGTCACGGTTCTGCGAACGAGCAACATAAAGAAGAGCCAAGCCTACAGCCTTAGCCCAAATCTCTGGGCTGCCAAACATAGAACCTGAACCATCTTCACAGAAGATGATAGCGCCCTTGTTCTTCTTTTCGAAACCACGAAGCTTGAACTGTAGAAGACCACGGTCATAGTAGCGGCTGAAAAACACTGGGTCTAGGTCAGGATCAGTGAGGTACATGTACTCTTCGGGAATAACCTGTGCCAGATCGTTGCCCTGTTCTAGATCGTGTACCTCATGGCGTGCCGTTTGGGATTTCTGGCGCTGCTCAAGGATAGCTACGTTGCGGATTCGACCAATAAGTTCTGCCATTTTCTTGAACTTTGGAGTGTTAAGAAGCTTGGCTAGCTCAACACGCTTCGTTGGGTCCATCGAACGGATAGAGCCAGGGTCTAGACCCCAAGACTTGCCGAACTCTGCCACACCCTCGGCTTCGGAAGCTGCCTTAGCCATAGCGGTAGCCATCTGACCACCGATTTCGGGGCGGGCCTGCTCAAGATCATTAAGCAACTCTTCCTTCATCTCAGCCATTTGCTGCTCCATGGCAGCCATCTGTGCCTGAAGGTCAGACTGCTGATCCTCTAGGTCGCCGGTGTCTTCGTCTTCAGCCAAAGCTTCACGAATCATATCCTCAACGGACTTTTGTTCCTGCTCATTTTGAGCCATACCCTGAAGCATTTCCTCGATTGCTTGAGCCTTTTCTTGCTCGGCCTTCAAACGATCAAAGATGATCTCAAGAGTAGGTTCCATTGTGGTAGCGGAAATAGCTGAAGCCACAAGGTCGGTTACGGAATGGCGTCTTAGATCCCGGTACTCGGGGCAACCCATAGCTTCATCCATAACTACCTGATTGATTAGGTAGGATGGTCTGATCTCGTCTTCGGAAAGAAGCTCTGGACGTGCCTTAAAAAGAGCCATGAACTGATCGATCATGGCTTCGTGTCCCGTGGGAGTAAAATTCGTTAGCTTATCATCCGCAGTCGAGAACATCTTATCCTCACGGATAATCTCGCCCCAGTCTTCCATGTCCCATTTGTCTGAACGAATAACTTTCTTGGGCTTTTCGTAATCTCTCATCTTTATCCTTAAAAGTAGTAGTAGAATAACAGGGTGAGGCGGTTGATGGTAGAAGTCGCTCCGACCACCTGGAGCGCACTTCTAGAATGCCACCTTCCGCCTCACCCGAGCCTTACTTATAGATCGTCGTCAGATCCGCTTTCCAACTGTAGGTCCATGATCTTACGGGAAATAAGCTTTACAACGTCATCCATTGCGCTGCTGATCTTACCAAAGGTCTTAGAGGATGAGCTACCACTGTGATTGCTGGCCTTGGCCTCTAGGTTCTTTCGTGTGACCTTCATCTTGTCTAGCTTGTTGACACACTCTACGGCCAGGTGGGCCTTCTGCTGCATGTCGATGCCCTCCTTGAGGTGGCTCTGGATTTCCGCAAGAAGCTTGCGGACATCTGAAAGGAGGATCTGTGCTTCCTTCTCTAGAGGATCAGAGGCATCAAGGATGATGGTGGCGATCTGGGATTGCTGGCTGGCTTCTTGCCAAAGGACGTGCTGGAGAGGAAGAAGAGATAGTGGCGTGACCTCGGTCTCACCGTTCATCCAAGCCTCAGCCTGGATTATAGCCCTGCAGTCCATCCAACGACGTTCAGTTGGAGCAAGTAGTTCCTTGCCCTTCGAAATCTCTCGCTTGATAGCGAAAATAGCTTTCATGGTAGTTTCGCTGATGGGAAGTTTAGAAGCCTCGGCCTGAGCAGCATGGATATCTGCTAGGGTGATGAATTTCTCGTCGGAGAAAACACCGGAGCCCTTGAACATCTTACCAAAAGAACTGGCTTCCTGAAGGGGCTGTACTACGTGACGGAAGTGTAGACGGTCCCATAGGGCAGCTAGGTTCTCATCCATGGGGATCTCGTTGGCTGCAGAGAACAAAGAGATCAGCGGGATGGCTGGATCATCGGTGTGGTTGTAGAACTCTCGTTCGTTCATGATCGTCAAGTTGGCGTTCAGGATAGAAGAGTTGCCACGGAAAATCTCATCAAGGAATGCAATGTGTGCTCGTGGAAGCTTGCCTTCGGTGTTGAGGTGGAAGATACCCTTTTCCTTTAGCTCATTGATGTTGGGTGGCCCGTATAGTTCTGCTGGGGTGGTGAACTGTGACAGGAGGTAACGGAAGTACCCATCGGCTGGTAGGTCACCGATCTTGTCTGCCAAGCGAGATACCAGGAAGCTCTTGGCTGTACCTGGGGGACCGAACTGGAAGTGATGGCGCTTGGAGACAAGGGCTAGGATTGCGGTGTGTACTTCTTCTTGGCGTTCTAGAACTTCGCTATTGAGTGAGGTTTCTAGGGCGATGAACTTGTTTTGTAGTGTCATTATTTTAAGGGTATCTTTCTATGATGAGAATTTATTGGTGAAAACTTTGCTGATAACTTCATGAGCAGCCTTGAATTGGTCTGGGTAGATCACCAATCCTGGGGCCTTGGCACTGTTGTATTCTACGTCTATTAGGTTCGATTCAACACCACATAGACTGAGAAAAGTAACCAGAGCCACACCATTGGCGTCAATTTCCTTATAGTTTGCATGTTCTGGTAGGTCCGTAAGAGAAACCTTCTTGATCTCTGGCATATTCTCGGGGATGATAGGACCTTGGTCCTTACATTCCTTTACTCCGTGCCCAGAATCTTTCTCTATCTTCTTACCAAGCTTATTCTCAAAGACAAGCTTGGTAGTATAGTAAGAATAACCATAGCCACTGGCACCGACTTTTGTTTTCTTTAGTTTGACGAATTTCATTCTTTCGCCGTTGACAAGATAGAACTTGTCTTCTTCTAGAGCGTTAGCTTGCAAATTGATTCCTTGAGCAATCGTTGGTGGATAAATCTGTTCTCTTTTTGAGAAAGGTGGGTTGTATCAGTCGGAAATCTTCAGAAAGCGAAAGGTATTTCACTTCAATGATATCACCAACCTGTATGTTTAGGCTCTTCTGATATCGATCCGGTATCTTGCAGCCCGATAGTTCATGTCCATCATTGAGACTTATCGTTACAGCTTCGGGCTTTCCTTCTCGGTTCAGTTCGGTGATAATAACAGAGCAAGATTTATATAGTTTGTATTTCTGCCACTGATATGATCTGTTGTTAAACCGATATACTGATTCTTTATGTTTAAACACCACTCCTTCTTGGTTGGTGTTTTGAATGGCAGTTAGCATAGATGTTTTCTCTGCTGTCGTGTTCGCTGTGTGGACGAGACAGATGTTGGAAAACTTGAATGCTTCAACTACCCGGCTAAGTATACCTTGTCGTTGGGCGAAAGTCAACCCCCCTACGTTCATGCCCTGGAATTTAGGGATGTCGAAGACGTTGTAGGTCCCGTCATCCATTAGCTCTCCGTCTATGAGGGTCACCGATCGATGCTCAGATGGTGCGGGGATAAATGTCTTGGGGAGTGAGACAATATTTCCTCGTCGGGAAAACCCCCGCACCATATTCGCATCGGTAAACTCTACCAGCAACCTGTCACCATCAAACTTTTGTTGCATCGCCCAATCATCGTTGGCGATTAAAGCAGATGGATCATCTGTGGTTCTAGCTAACTGTGGGATCATCGTCACCACTAAGGTATTTGAAGATGTCACCCTTGGCTTTATCGAACTTGGCTTTCTGAGTATCGGACAGTTCGAAAGCTACAATGTTCTCAAATGCCTCATCTATCTGCCGCTGTTCCTTTTCGCCCTCGGTCAAAAGAGCATCGGCCTTCAGTGACCAAACAACATAGAGAGTTTCCTCAGCGATATTTATATTGATCTGTTCGACTGTTAGCCCTATCTCGGCAGCTATTTCGTTAAGGCACTTTTCTAGGTTCTTAAATGGTTCGAATGCTTGATCTTTATTCATCAACCTTAGTCCATTCACTCACTTCTCGTTGCGTAAATTGTTCTATGTGGTCTTCAATCTTCAGGGTCCACATTGGAATCCTCTATATCACTCTCATATACAGCGATAGCAGCGTCAAGATCAGCGATCTTGTTGTTGAGCTTATCACGACGCTGAACAATATTCGCACGAGCCTTACGAAGAGCCTTCACTGCGATCTCATCAGGAGTAGTAGCAGCCATTATATTCACCCCCACTCTTCAAGAGAAGAAAGTAGATCAGATAGACTCGAAGCAGAAGGAACATCTGTTTCGATATCAAGAATTTCTGGATTAGCCAAGACTTCACGTTGGCGACGAGTCACATTATCAATATAAGCCTCAGAGTTGAAAGCCTCAACTCGCTTATCGAAGAATGCCTTGATCATGTTCACATCCGCTGTCACCTCGGGAGCAGGTGGAAAATCATGATCTTGCATCTCTTCTGGATAAAGGATCTTATGCATAATCAACTGGTTACGCCATATAGACAACCGGAACAACCCTTCGTTACCACGGAAACTACACACACCCAAGAAGGCTTTGTCTGTAGAGGTTTGGACTGCGGCAACGAAGGCTTCTACTAGTTCTTTGTTCTGAGGGTCCTTAGTATCAGGGAACAGAAGGTATCCGTTCGCATCAGACCACCAAAGAGCCTCATCAACCTCATCCTTAGGATGAACCGTTATGGTAAGAACGTTGTTAGGTAGCTGTGACTGCCTAAGCTTAGTAGCGGTGTCAATATCCAACACGGCAACTTCGCCAACATCGTCAAACTTACGTTTGCATTCGGCATCTGCATAGGCTTTCTCTGTAACAGTATCAATGTACCTCTGTTCTACTGGATTGTCGTTCTCGGGTGAGACTAGCTTATAGGTAACTTTCGTTGAAGCCTTTGGCTTGCGCACTGCAATCATTGCCCCTCGGAAACTCAAAGGGCCAAGGCGGAACGTCATATCTCCGACGTAAGGCTTGAACTTGGGTTTGACAACTGAAGTGGTCTTCTTAATAGCCATTTGTTTTAAGTTCTTTCATTAAGGTATAGGTACGTGGACGTGCTGTGCGTCCGGTTTTAGCTAACTCGATATACTGACGACTCACAAGAAGCTTTTCAATGTCTTGAATAACTTCCTTCGACATATCAGTATGGCTTGATAGGACATCCATACCAGCAGTTCCGCCAGCATTAACAAGGGTTTTTAGATAAGAGATATGTGATGGGTCAAGACCATCTTCTGTCATGCGTAGCTCTTTTAGAATCTTACTGGCACTAACCGTACCAAGATTCTGAGCCATCCGAACCATAGCCTTAGCTTGGCGTGGGATACCGGCACAAGCCGCACCCAACTTCAAGGCCATGTCCTTAGGGATCTCAATACCCACCTTGCGCCCCATACTCTGGACGATTTGTCCCATTTCGTCATCAGAATATGCTTCGAAGGCGGGCTTGATAGTGAACCGATCCCACAAAGGTTTGATGATTTTCTTGCGCTCTGTGGTTGCAGCCACAATCGTTAGGTCTGGATTATCAATGAAACCATAATCCGTAATGAACCTTTGATCTTCAAGTAGCGGAAGAAGTGTTTCTTGTTCCTTCGGACTCATTCTGTGAATCTCATCAATAAACAAGATACCAGAATGTGAGGAAATTAAACGTCGGAACGTTGCAGGTTTAATAGGTGCTATGGTTTCCTCAAAATCTACCCCTATATCATCAGCGATGATAAACGCTAAGCTTGTTTTACCTGCGCCAGGGGGACCGTTGAGAAGGATATGATCCAATCGTTCCTGTCTCTCTACGCAGCCTTTTAAAGCTAGCTGCAACGTTCTTTTTAGTTTATCTTGCCCAATATATGATTCCCATGAGTCAGGTCTGAACTGATCTGTCATTACTGTCCTTTACATGCATAGAGTGCTCCCTCGTGAAGAAGAATAGCATCTCCCGGTTGGAAAGTCAAGCCGGTTTTTGTGTCGGTCAGAATTTGATCTGTTAATTCGATATTGTTTTCTTCTTTGTTTAAAGCGACCACGCAGGGCTTCCCCCACGCACGCGCCGTAATAGCAGCGTGCGACACGAGCCCGCCAGTGAGTGTCACGATAGCGTCTGCGGCGATCATACCATGGATGTCTGCCGGATCGGTTCTCTCTCTAACGAGAATCGGTGACAATCCCTGTTCTTTTTGCTCAATCGCTTGCTCTGATGTTAGAGCTAGAACTCCTTCTAGGTTAGCAGGTTGGATGACTAATCCTTTGCCTAGTTTCCGGTAGGAAGATAGATCTTTCATTTCTTCACGGTAAAGCATCGTGGAAAATTTAGCTTCCCTACATTGAAGGAAAAAGACGCTAAACCCAGTAACAACAAATTCAATTTCACAAGTAGAGCCCCATTCTTCCTCTACTTTTCGACAACACTCAACAAGGTAATCGTACCACCATGTCTCTTGATACTTCGTGATGTCTTCTGTGAACGCTGAGCCACTAACTATGGCATCACCTAAACGATTGGGAAGGAAGTCGCCATAGGGGCCAAATTCGTTTGTCTCTGGGGTCCTCGTTAAAATAACTCCACTGCCCGCACCATCACTAGTATCGGAAAGTACTGGCGTAACCATTGACTGCACAATAACCGCTGGGGTTTCTTGTTTTAAAGATAGATGATTGCGATAAACTGTAGCTCTATCATTTTTCCAAGAATCACGAACTGCTTGTATGCATCTCTCCAATTGTAGTTGTGGATCTTGGGGGAATCCATCAGCGATGTATAGTAGCTCGTTAATGATTGTGTCAATGTCTTTGTCGGAAGCTAAGTGTTCATCAAACGGCAAAGAATCTTTCTTATTTACAAGAACTTGGTAATCTCTTATGAATTGAGCATAATCTTCTTTGAGAGAATACGCTGCTGGATCATTGTAAATAAGATTACTATTTAGCCCCACGTTCAGGATAGTATCCATCATACCCGGCATAGAAATCTTACCACTTGACCTAACGCTGACTATCTCACCTTGTAGCCTGAAATCATAGCTATCATAGACACCGCTTGGGTCTATGATAGCAAACCGTGGAACTGGCATTCCCAACCTAGCCATCCGTATCAGGCTAGCGCCCTTATTTCCATACAAAGACACATCAGGCTCTGCCTTTACTGGCTCAATCCACTTCATATTCTAGTTCCATTCCAGATAAAGACATAACTGTTTGTAGTATGTCCAAATCTACATCGTAGACATATTCGCTGTAGTACCGAAACCAAATAGCTGGTAGCTGAAAAGTTGCTTCAACTTCAGCTAGCGAATCTTCTGATTGTATCTCACTAACATGAATATCAGCAACATACAAATCATAGTGAAACTCTTTATCTGATGGTTTAACCTTAATCCGATACAAGATCAGTAGTCAGCATTGAAGCCATAAGGATAATCGTTGGGGTCATAATCCCAATCATAAGTATCTGTTTTCTTCGAGACAAAGGCTTTAGTGTCAGACTTGTAATCCGCTAGGGCGTCGAAATCTTCCTCTTCCTCGAAATATGGATCATCCCACCCATCGTCTAGAAAATCATCTAGATCATCGTCGGTATCATCGAGGTCATTTGGGTAAATCGTCATAATCTATCTCCTTTATTGGAAGGCATAGAGAGCTAAGAAATCCATATCGCCCTCGTCTGCTTTTTTGAGAATGGTTTCGATAAGTTCGTGGTCAAAACCGGGGAATAAATAGTAAAGCTTAGAGAAAACAGTACCGGTATTATGTTCTAGAGAGAAAACTCTATCTACAAACAATTTATCGGTAAACTCTACGCCATTAATATCTCTTTCCTCGGCATAAACTAACACTTGCGCTATCTTTTTGTAGTTACTGCCACCATAGGCATCCCTCCATGGCTTGGAGAACAAACTTAAGGCATGTTTGGCAGCGTTGTCTCTACCTATAGCTTTCGTTATCTGGCCCCAACCATAGAAAGTCATCCATTCGTTATCTTCAGGTGACGCTGAACAAGTTGCTTGCAACTGTTTCGTGTGGCGCAACTCTGACATGAGAACAAAATGCATATACTCTTTAAGGGGGGCAGTTAAATTACGTACGATTCTTCGTTGTGTTTCTGCAGCCGCCTCCGCTTTTTCTCCCTTAAAGACTGCCATCATGTATTCTGCATAGTAAAAGGAAGAGATTGTCTTGGTGAGATTAACTCCGTGGAGGTCATTCAACCGAGGCCAAAGAGGCTCCCATGCAGTAGATGAGTTACAGAATGCACAGGTAACCTCTTTGGCCCAGCCAGGCAAGGAGTTAGTATCTAAACATTGAATCCCACCAAAGAGTCTTTGATCGTAGTGGAGGTCTACGTTATGACATTTGCAGGAAGTAGCACTAACTACCTTGCTTTTAAACATTAGATACCGAGCTTCTTCTTCCAGGCTTGGATCGTACCAGCAGATCTACCTACGTTACGTGCGATCCCTGCTAGCTTCGAGTAGAGCTTCGAACACTTCACGGGTAACGAACCCAAAATCGTCGGTTTGAATACCTACTTCATCTTCGACGGGTTCGAAAACATCTGCGGTTGCCACAACCGGTGCCCAGGTACGAGTTGGAGCGTCAACAACTTCGCTGATAACTTCGTACTTCCAGCATCGACCCTTAGTGTTTCCGTAGTCTTTGGGGATCGAAACCACATCTGCAGGGTTGATCTTGAGGACAACAGTTCGATCGCCGTTGCTTGTGTCACCGAAATGGGGTAGGTAGTCCTTCGAGCAGAAGTGTAGACCAACTGAGCAGGTACGGTGTCGATCCTTGTCTACTGCGTCTCGACCATTGGGGAACACCACGGAATCACCTGGACGGTTGCGGATAGTACCAGAGTGGATATCCATATAGTTACCTTGCACTCGCTTATAAGCAAGGAAGCATCCATCTTCGGTGATGGGTAGGTCACTCTTCTCTAGCCAGGTGTATAGTTCGGTTCGTGAAAAATCTTCTGGGTTGGCAAAGATATTCTCAGCGAACTTGATCCAAGAATCAACGTTCAACCCTTCACTCACCACATCTAGTAGTCGAGATGCTAGAGCGGAGACGATAGGGGAACCGTTGTAATAGACGTAACCGTTCTGTACGACAATCTTACCACCTGTGTCCTGGGTGGCTTTGGCTACCGCATGGATGGGGGACA
>ERZ869921.874-NODE-874-length-14734-cov-6.718578_pt1 | contig 14734 bp, 15 predicted proteins | sample MGYA00579310_ERZ869921 | MGnify/ENA primary metagenome ERZ869921 (study PRJEB32216, sample SAMN09231816) | wastewater metagenome | place: USA: Maryland | collected 2016-06-21 | study: EMG produced TPA metagenomics assembly of the PRJNA472060 data set (Reclaimed...
ATCAGTACGCAGGGTAGAGCCGCCATCTGATACAATGAGCAAACTACTGGCAGCTAGGTGGTGAGGTGGGACAGCACGCGAGACTGTACAAGCTCAAGGGGTGGCAGGGGGGGGGCTTTTGTGGTTTATTTAACATCCCTAGCCATCCTCACAATTCAGCGGTAAGATGGGGGTATGAACCAATTTATCCACCCTGCCTTCGGGTAGGTCTTTTTGCCAACAACCGCGAGGATTGGCTATGACACATCCATCAGATCAAGATCCAGACAGTCCTGCATACGATTACAGCGACGACATCGCAATCGCTAAGGCGAAGGCTATCCTCGGTCGTCCATCGCAGTACAGAGACGAGTTCTGTGAAACCATCATCACAGAGGGATTCAAGGGCAAGTCTGTTGCACAGATGGCTATCGCGTGCGGTGTCAGTAAGCGCACTCTGCTGAATTGGGCAGAGCAACACCCTGATTTTCTTCACGCCTTGGCCATCGCTAAGACTGCAAGCCTAGATTGGTGGGAAACAATTGCACAGACGCACCTGGTTGAGTCTCATCAGGGCGAGAAGGTGAATGCCTCGTTGTGGTCTCGTTCAATGGCGGCACGATTCCCTGATGACTACACAGAGAAAAACAAGACCGAGCTGACTGGAGCAGGGGGTGGGCCGATTAAGGGACTCAATGTCACATTCGTCGATTCAGCTACCAAGTAAGCTGAGGCCTCTATTCGATCCAATGCGCTATAAGGTGCTTTGGGGCGGTCGCGGCTCAGGCAAGTCATGGGGCGTGGCAATAGCACTGCTGGTTATCGCCAGCCAAAAGCCAACCCGCGTCCTTTGCGCCAGAGAGCTGCAAAACAGCCTAGACGAGTCAGTGCACAAGCTGCTGAGTGATCAGATCGTGGCAATGGGGCTTAGCTCGTTCTATACGGTGTTGCGCGACTGCATTCGAGGCATTAACGGCTCCGAGTTTATCTTTGAGGGTTTGCGACATAACACTCCAAAGATTAAGTCCATGGAAGGCGTTGATATTTGTTGGGTCGAAGAAGCTGAGAAAGTCACCGAGACGAGCTGGTCTACGCTTGTGCCTACCATCCGCAAAGAAGGCTCTGAGATATGGGCCACGTTCAATCCTAACCATCCAGACGATGCAACATGGCAGCGGTTTGTAGCGCATCCACAGCCTGATTCATGGGTTGTGAACGTCAATTGGTCGGATAACCCATGGTTCCCCGATGTGCTACGTAGAGAAATGGAGCATCTTAAAGCGACCGACTTCGAGGAAGCCGATTTCATTTGGGAGGGTAAGTTCCGCCAGTTTACCGATGGCTCGATATACAAGAAGGAGATAATTGAAGCGCGGCGCGATGGTCGTACCAATCTATCTGTTTACGATGTGGCGCTACCTGTCATTACCGCATGGGATTTAGGTGTTGGCGATGCTACCGTCATTTGGTTTGCCCAGATCCATCGGAATGAAGTACGGCTGATTGATTACTATGAGCAGAGCGGGGAAGGCTTGCCGCACTATGCCAAGGTATTGGCTGAAAAGGGCTATCTGTACGGCGACCATTGGGCACCGCATGACATAGCAGTCAGGGAGCTTGGTAGCGGCCTATCTCGCTTGGAAGTTGCCAGATCTCTAGGAATTAACTTTAGAATCGCACCACGTCAGGCGCTCGAGGATGGCATTCACGCCGTCCGGCTGACACTGCCTCGAATGTGGTTTGATAAGAAGGTCGAGAAGGCAGTCACTTCCTTGAGTATGTACCGGCGCGAACTGAATGATTCAACCGGCGAGTATCGGTCTACGCCAGTGCACGATGGTCATTCACACTGTGCCGATGGTCTACGATATCTATGCCTGTCCATACGCGAACAAGGCACTGTATCTGGCCCATTACGCCGTGGGCTGAAAATGGTATGATTGGCCAATAATCCAGCCGGAGCGCCAGACATGGCCCAACTACCAGAAGACTTTGAGCACACGCTAGCGGCCATGTTGACGGACGCGGTAAGTTACATTGATGAGGAAGTGAGCCCTGGCCGTGCCAAGGCAATGGAATATTACCGAGGCGACCGCTTTGGCGATGAAACTGATGGCCGGAGTCAGGTAGTCTGCCGTGATGTGCATGACGTGGTACAGTCCATCCTGCCGAGCGTGCAGCGTACTTTCTTTGGAGGCGAGCGCGTTGTCGAGTTCCAGCCTCGGACGCAAGAGGATGTAGCCGCCGCTGAACAGGCGACCGACTATGTGAACTTCGTCCTAGATCAGGACAATGATTGGTACAGCCAATTCCGAGACTGCGCTGTCGATGGCCTGTTATTTGGCGATGGCATTGGCAAGGTATGGCATGAAGAAGAAGAAGACGTAAGCGTTCAGCAGTTTCAAGGGCTGGATGAGCAAGGCGTTATGGTGCTGGCCGGTGAAGACGGTGAGTTACAGGTCGGCCAAGCAGCAGACGGCACGTTCGATGCCATCCTGAAGCGGGAGATTACCCAAAAGCGATTCAGGGTTATGGCCCTGCCTCCAGAGCAATTCCTTATCGACCGCCGCGCCACTGATCTTGATGACGCTGAGATTGTGGCGCATCGGTGCCATCTTACGGTCAACGAACTCGTATCCATGGGGTATGACCGTGAGGAGATGATGGAGTACGTTGGCGACAGCGAACTATCCACGAATGCTGAGGTAGTTGCACGGCAGCCTAATAACGGTATGTCGGCCGCCATGTCTGCCAATGAAGGGATGCAGAAGGTCATGTACGTTGAGGCGTACACGCGCTACGACTTGGATGGGGACGGCATAGCCGAACTGCTCAAGGTCTGTACGGCAGGGCCAGGGTACGAGATTCTAAAGTCAGAGCCAGTCGATACCATTCCATTCTTCAAGCTGTCCATGTCGCCAAACCCTCACGCTTTCTTCTCTGAGGGGATGTTTGACCGCCTATATGACGTTCAGCGCATTAACAGTCAAATCCTACGGCTAACCCTCGACAGCCTCGCCCAGTCTATTTCCCCAAGGCTTGGCGTTGTTGAGAATGACGCTAATATCGAGGATGTGCTGAATAATGAGAACGGCGCAATCATCCGTATGCGGACACCTAATGGTGTGACCAATCTATCACAGCCGTTTAACGGGCAAGCCGCTTTTCCAGTGCTGGACTATATGCGCCAAGTCAAAGAAGCACGCACAGGCATTACCGGTGCTTCTATGGGCGTTGATGCGGCGATGCTTGGTAACGTAACCCGAGAGGTGGCTAATGCTGCCATTGCGAGCGGCCAAGGCCAGATTGAGCTAATCTGCCGGAACTTTGCCAATGGCCTGAAGCGTATGTACGCCATCCTGCTTGAATTGATGGTTACAAACCAAGATCAGCCGCGCATTGTCCGCTTACGCAACGAGTTTATCCCTGTTGACCCGCGTCCATGGAACGCCAAGATGGATGTGACAATCAATGTCGCACTATCAGCAGGCACTACAGAGCAGCGATTGGCGATGCTGCAATACCAGTGGGAGAAGCAGAGCGAGACGTACAGTGCGCTCGGCCCTAACAACGGCGTGGTGACGCTTGGGCAGATTCGTAACACGATGGCCAAGATAGCCGAACTGGCTGGATTCAAGGATGCGGCTCAATTCTGGATGCCGGTGCCAATGGATTATGATGTTCCACAGCAGCAAGGCGAGCCACAGACTGACCCTAATGCTGAAGCGACCAAGATGCTGGCACAGGTCGAACAAGAGAAAGCACAGCTACAGGCACAGTCTGCACAGATGAGAATTGAGGCCGAATTGTATGCTAAGCAACAAAAGCTAGACCACGATGCAATGGTGCAGGCGGCTAAGATACAGAATGAGCAGGCCAAGCTAGAGATGCAGCGCGAGCAGATGATGCTTGAACTTGAAATGCAGAAGGCCAAGCTGTTGCAGCAAATGGCCAAAGATGAGCGTGATGCAATCCAGAAGGCATACGATGCTGAGTCCAAGAATACGGATCAAAGCCAGTTAACACAGGCAGTCCAGCAGCTTGGTGCAATGATGGCTGAGATGCAGGCCAGACAGGCAAACATTGAGGGCGCCGTCGGGTTTATCCAGCAAGATGAGATGGACGACTAAAGAACTCGGGGCTTCGGCCCCAGAGCGTTCGCAATAACGCGGGCGGCACACACAAAGGTGATGATATGGAAAAGGAAGAACAAACTGTCCAACGCGGCTCTGAGGCGAGACAGATTCTTCAGAGCCAGGTGTTTATTGATGCGTTCAAGTCGCTAGCCGACAAGTACGTTTACGACTTTCTCAACTCAGCAGAGCCAGACAGCCAGTTGCGCGAGCGCATATACATCAAGGCCAAAGTCCTTGAGGAGCTGCGCTACGAGCTTGGAATCGTTGAGCAGCGAGGGGTAAAAGCCGAAGTAGACATTAAAAACCGCCGCCATCGCGCAGCACAGAAATAGGTGATATTATGACCACTGAAACGACTCCTAACGGAAGTTTCGATGCAACAGCCGCCATGATGGGTATTCTATCTGACGAGAGTCAGGAAGTAGATGAGAGTCAGGCCAAGACCGATGACGAGGTAGTCGCTACCGACGAGGTAGATGACGAGGCCGAATCAGAGGAAGAAGTAGACGAAGGTGATGATGAGCCAGCGCCGGTAGCCAAGACATTCAAAGTCAAAATTGACGGTGAAGAAGTCGAAGTACCGGAAGATGAGTTACTCAAAGGCTACTCTCGAACCCAAGACTACACGCGGAAGACACAGCAGCTTGCAGAGCAGCGTAAAGCCGCCGAGCAGGAATATGAGTCTGTACGCAATGAACGCGCTCAGTACGCGCAGTTGCTAGGGCAGTTAAGCGCCAAGCTAGCCGATGAGCCACAGATTGATGAGAGCTTGCAGTACACAGACCCGATTGCATACGCCAAGCAACTAAGTCAGGTCTTCCAGTATCAGCAAAATCGTCAGGCAGTGGAGCAGGAGCAGCAGCGATTAAATAGCTTACAGCAGCACGAACAACAGCAGCAGATGCAGAAGTATTTGGCCGATCAGCAAGAGGCTCTAGCGTCCTTGATTCCAGAATGGCTGGACAAAGACGTAGCCAAAGCAGAGAAGGTTAAGGTACGCGAGACTGGCAAGGCTTATGGGTACAGTGATGAAGAACTATCACAACTCTATGATGCCCGCGCCGTGGCTCTTATGCGTGACGCTATGAAGTATCGGGATTTGGTTGCGAAACGCCAGGAGGTGAAGCCTAAGGCCACTCCGGTCGTCAACGCCAGACCCAAGACTGTTGGGAGCGAGCAGAGCAAGATCAAAACACGCTTGGCAAAATCGGGCACAGTGCAAGATGCTGCCGCCTACTTCAAAACTCTTTTATAAAGGAATACCGTCATGGGACAACCTACAAATACCTTCGATACCTACGATGCAAAAGGCATCCGCGAAGACTTGGCCAATGTTATTTATAACATCAGCCCAGAAGAAACCCCGTTCATGTCAAATATCGGCAAGGGCACAGCCAAATCGACGTACTTCGAGTGGCAGGAAGACGCACTAGCAGCCGCAAGCTTGTCCAATGCCCAGATCGAAGGCGATGATGCTGTAGCTGTTGAGCCAACGCCGACCGTTCGCATGGGCAACTACACACAGATCAGCCGCAAGACTGTATCCGTGTCTGGTTCGCTCGAAGCTGTAGATAAGGCTGGTCGTAAGTCCGAAATGGCTTACCAAATGGCCAAGTCTGCCTCCGAGCTGAAGCGTGACATGGAGCTGACGATGGTGTCCGGTCAGGCCGCGGTTGCAGGTAATAGCTCTACCGCCCGCAAGTCTGCCGGTTTGGGCGCGTTCCTTCGCACCAATACCGACAACGGCGCAACCGCAACAGAGCCTACTCTCTCCGGCACAACATCAGGCTACCCAAATGCTGCTGCTGGTGCGGGTACGCCTCGCGCATGGTCTGAGACTATCCTGAAGAATGTGCAGGCCAAGGTGTGGGCTAATGGCGGTAACGCCAAGATGCTGCTGGTTGGCTCTACGCTGAAACAGAAAGCCTCTGCCTTCCCCGGCATTGCTGCTCAGCGTTATAACGCAAGTGGCGCAAAGCAAAGCACTATTGTCGGCGCGGCTGACATCTACGTTACCGACTTCGGTAATTTGGAAATCGTGCCTAGCCGATTCATCGCTGCCGATGTGGCTTACCACATTGATACCAGCATGGCCTCGGTATGCTTCCTGCGCCCTTTCGAGAAGATCAACCTCGCAAAGACTGGCGATGCAGACCGTATGCTGCTCGTAACCGAGTGGGGCTTGAAGGTGCACAATGAGAAGGCACACGGCGTTGCTCGTGACCTGACCTAAACAAGCGGGGGGCTTCGGCCCCCTTCTTTTATCTGAGGTATTTGCAATGGCTGGACGGCTACTTTCTCACGACGATTTCACGGGCATAACGTCATACTTTCACTATGACGCAGCGACCGATACGGCAGTCATCGAGAAAAAGCAGGATGTTGGTCTGATTCTCGACAACAACAAAGCAGAGCGTAATTCAGGTGTAAACAACAAGGATCATGGGCTGGGGAAGAAAGTGGCCACTGTCCCGCTTGTGCTTTACTGGCAGTGGAAGAACCACTGCACCAAGGCCAACATGAGCCAAGATGAAACAAGCGCATATATTTTGGGCATGATAAAATCACGCGAATACTGCCATCTAATGACGGTTGATAAGATATGAACCTGCCCGCGCTCAAGATCACCATTGCCAAGTTTCTAAACCGTGATGACCTTACGGGCATGATTCCCACGTTTATTGAACTGGCCGAGGCGCGAATTAACCGCATCATCCGAAGCCGTAACATGGAGTATCGGGTCACTGCCGTAATTGATAAGCAGTTTAGTACGTTACCGGCTGATTTCCTTGAGATGCGTAACATTCAGGTGAATAGCTCGCCAGTGACTGCCCTCGAATACGTTACACCCCAAGCGGCTGACGCATTACGTGCGAATCATGCTGCCGGTGCCTCTCGCTACTTCTCCATAGTCGGCAACCGGCTAGAGTTGATTCCAGTACCTGGCGCTGCCATCACAATCGAGATGACCTACTTTCGCAAAGTGCCATCACTGACTGATACATTGCTTGAAAACTGGCTGCTGTCCGCACACCCTGACGTTTATATCTACGGCGTACTGACACAGGCTGCTGCGTACTTACGTGATGACCCTACAATATGGGCATCGTTCTTTGACTCTGCTGTTGATGAAATGGCAGACGACAACGTCAGGTCACAATTTCACGGCACAACGCCAGTGCAGCGGGGCGCTCGAATTGGTTAGTTACCCTGCGCCAGACACTATCGTCCCTGAATGGGTCGGTGAGTCCTTATATTTCGAGGCCGGCTATGTTGTTGACGGCTATGTTGAAGAAAACCCTGACGGTGTGACTTGGGAGTCCGTAGAAAATGGCTGACACAACAACTACTAACCTCGGCCTTGTTAAGCCAGAGGTAGGCGCTTCCATTAACACATGGGGCACGAAACTGAATGCGAACTTGGACATCATTGACGGGGTAGCCGCTGCTGCCCTCGCAGCATTCCTGCCCGTTCGATGCGCGTCAACTGGCCCGCTTGTGTTGTCAGGGGAGCAGACGATAGACGGTATTCTGACCAACGCTAGTCGCGTACTGGTAAAAAACCAGCTTACGGTAGCAGATAACGGCATATATTTGACTGGCGCTGGCGCGTGGGTGCGAGCAAACGATGCGGACGCATTGACCGATATGTTGCAAGGTCGCTCGGTCAGGGTACAAAGCGGGACAACGCTAGGCACTGCACTATATTACCTAAAATCATCGGTTATCTCGCTAGGCGTAAGCGATGTGGTCTTTAGTAGCGATACGGTCGCTGAGAATATGGCTACATCTGTCAATGCGGTAGTCGGCAATAATTTATCGGTCGGCAATAATGCTACAGTAGTTGCGAATATCACGGCGGGCGGAAATGTAGCTGCGGCTAATATCGCATCGTCAGCAACAACGTCAGCCGGCGCAGTGCGTGGCGATTTTACCGGAACTAAGCTGGCGCTTGGTATTGGGGCAGTTTCGGACGTTGAGACTAAAATTGAGTTTCACGCGAACAGCGGCGGCGTTGCTGACGCGCAAATAACAAGGGCTGCGGGCACAAATGGCGGGCTTAGAATCGACCAAACTGGATCGGGCCCAGTAACGCTGGGATTGCCGGGCGGGGATCTTGAACTGAGCGCACTGGCCAGCCGCCTATCGGCTGGGAACGGCTATCAAAAGCTCCCCGGAGGGCTAATCATCCAGTGGGGAGTGATTGGCGGAACTGCAAACAACCCTGACGACATTGTATTCCCGACACCTTTCCCTACTTCTGCGTTCGCTGTAGTGCTTTCGCAAGGTGACACAGGTGGGTCTAATGGCTGGGTCTGGCGCATAGAAGGCGGCACAACCACTCGATTTGGCGCTGCGACAAGATCAGACTACTGGAGTTCAGTCGGCACCGGAGTACCCGCATACGCGAGCTGGATAGCTATCGGAATCTGATGAGGGTTGCACAATGCTAGTGAAGCTACAGATTCCGCCCGGGGTGTACAGCAACGGCACTGACTACCAGAGTCAAGGGCGCTGGCACGATGCGAGCCTAGTCAGATGGCGCTCCGGTATTATGGAGCCAATTGGCGGCTGGCTTGAACTGACTCCAAACAAGGTGACTGGAAGGCCATCTGATGTGCATCAATATCGGTCTGGCGCTGACCGTAAGCTAGTTGTCGGCACTCACTCAGCCCTATGGTACGTTGCGCCAAACGGGACGCTGACAGACATAACACCTGCTGGATACACAGGTGGGCGAGAGAGTAGAGGTAATCAGTTTGGGTACGGATTAGGAACGTACGGAACGTCAGCGTTCGGCATATCGTCCCCTGACACGGCCGCTGTACAGCCGCTGACAAACTGGACGATTGATAACTTCGGGACATTTTTAGTCGCCAGCGCAAACACTGACGGCACTCTGTATTATTGGGACGGATCAACGCCAACTGCTACGGTTATGGCCGGTGCTCCAGTCAACAACAACGCCAGCATCGTAAGCGAGGAGCGGTTTGTCTTTGCGCTTGGTGCGGGTGGAAACGATGCGCTAGTCCAATGGTCTGACCAAGAGGATTTTACGGTATGGACTCCATCATCTACCAATCAGGCCGGTGACTTTACACTGCAAACATCCGGCGCGATTCTCTGCGGGCTCCGTATTCGCGGCCAGTTGCTTATCCTTACGACTGTGGATGCACACACAGCGTCTTATCAGGGGGCGCCATACGTTTATGGCTTTGAGCGGGTCGGTAACGGGTGCGGCGTTATTGGCCCGCAAGCTGCCACGGCTACAGACTCATTTGCCGCGTGGATGGGCAGAGACGGGTTTTTCATGTTCGATGGGTATGTGAAGCCTCTGCCGTGTGACGTATTTGACAGAGTGTACTCAGACATAAATATGGTGCAGGCCGAGAAGGTTGCGGCATGGAATAACACCCTGGCCGGCGAGATTTGGTGGCTGTATCCGTCTGCCGATACTACCGAATGTAACCGATACATAGCGTGGAACTACCGTGAGAATACATGGGCGATCGGCGCAATAGACCGCACTTGTGGCAGTGACGAGGGCGTTTACGATAACCCAATCATGGTTAGCTCTGACGGCACGATTTACTCACACGAGATCGGCTACAACTACGATGGGCAAATCCCATTTGCCGAGTCCGGCCCTGTTGAACTTGGGAACGGGGATGCAGTTTATATGGCCAAGCATCTATACCCAGACGAGAAAACGCAGGGGGATGTGTCCGCCACGTTTAAGACTCGATTCTATCCAAATGGCCCAGAGTCTACGCATGGCCCGTATTCGATGGCGGCACCGACATCCATCAGGTTTACTGGCCGACAGGTGTCCATGCGGATTGAGTCGGCACGCAATACAGATTGGCGCTTTGGTATTCCTCGGCTTGATGTAACTCCAGGGGGGACGCGATGAGACTGCCAAGGCCAAAGAATAACGACAAGGACATGACTGAGATGGCCCGCCAAATTGAGCAGGCCGACAGCATGAATTACAAGCGTGACCGAGACGTTGAAATGAGTAATAATAGGCTCATTCTGACCAGCCCGAATGGGAGTCGGTACGCTTTAACGGTAGACAATGCCGGCGTAATCGGCACTACAGCATTGTGAGGGTGGTATGGGATTTCTAAGCGGACTAGCAAGCGCAGGTACTTTTGGGCTGTACAACCCGGAATCAGAGCGCACATCTACGCAATCAACAACAAAATCAATCGACCCCGCATTGAACCCAATCAGGAATAAAATCCTAGATCAAGGGCTAGCGTTCGCTAATCAGCCTATCCAGCAGTTTCAAGGCGACCGCGTTGCGGGGTTCGATCCAAACCAAACAGCCGCTATGGGAGCTATGGGTAGTCTTGGCGCTAATGGGCTGCCACTTGCTCAAAAGGGCTTCAATATCCTTGGCGGCATCGGCACAGCAGACCAGCGCATGGGTGCATATCAGAACCCCTACACAGATCAGGTCATTGACCGTTCGATGCAGGACATTGAGCGTCAGCGCCAGCAAGCACTATCAAAGACGGCAGGGCAGGCAATCGGTGCAAAGGCGTTTGGCGGCGCTCGGCAGGCTGTAGCGGACTCGTTAACGAATGAGGCATACGCTCGTCAGTTTGGCGATGCTGCGGCCAACCTGCGCCATCAGGGGTTCAATACGGCCCTTGGCGCTGCTCAGCAGGACGTTACACAACAGCAGTCTCTTGGTCAGGCACTAAGCCAAGCTGGGTACGGTGCGATTGAAGGCCAAATGAATGCCGGCCAGCAACAGCAGGCCATGCAGCAAATGCTGATTGATTCGGCTCGCGAGAAGTTTGACGAGCCTCGCAATCAGCAGATGCAGAATATGAACTTCCTATCTGGCTTGATTTCAGGCGTACCTCAGGGCGGGACACAAACAGGGACGGGTGTTGCGGCTCCGAACACTGCCGCTAACTTCTTCTCTAACTTAAACCAGTTTAGCGGCGCAATGAAAAACATGGGCGGTTTTTCCGGGATGGGGGGCTGACAGATGGGGCTTTTAGATGATGAAGAATCTCGCAGAAAGTTAATGATTGATGCTGACGGCTATCGGCATCGCGGGCTTATTGATGACGCTCAACAGATGTCAGTGGGCGCAACAGCACAGACACAATTGCCCGCGATAAATGTACCGCCAGAGAAAAGTGGATTCAGCAAAACGATTGGGGCTATCGGGACGGGCTTAAAATATGCGCTTCCTGCATTTGGCATGATCTATGACCAAGCGAAACGGGGGGCAGATGACCGAGCAGAAGTTGCTCGCATGAATGAAGGTGCAAAACAGGTAGACGGCGGCTACGAAGCCCTAGCAGAGTATTGGGCCAAGCAGGGTAATCCTGAGAAGGCTAAGCAATATATGGCGTTGTCAGGCATTGGCGTAGACGAGCGATTTGGCGCTATGTTCGAGGCAGAGGATGGGAATACCTACCAACTCCGCAAGGGTGCCGATCCCGTCCTGATTGGCCGAACAGCGCCAAAGATACAGGTGGCCAATGGGCTTGTCCTGAAGGGTGGAGAGGTTGCTGGCGAACTACCAATGACCAAAGAACAGATTCTAGCTAAGGAGCTAGAAGAAAAACGAATCGAAACAACGAAGCGCGGGCAGGATATTTCGGCTAATACTGCGGCGGCAGGGCAGGCAATCGCTGCGGATGCTGCATCAAAGAAGCCCGCGTTATCGCCAACAATGGCCAATCTGTTCTCAGAATCAGAGAATACGCTCAACTCATCAAATGCGGTTATTGCGTCATTAACAAAGGCGCTTGCGCTAAACAACAAGGCATATTCTGGACTCGGAGCCAAGCAAAGAGCTATTGCCCGCAGCCAACTTGGCGATGACGAAGGCGCAAACGCAACAATAGAGCTAGACAACCTTATTGGTGAGCAAGCCCTATCTAGCCTGCGGTCTATCTTTGGCGGCAACCCTACGGAGGGCGAGCGTGCCATTTTGATAGACTTGCAAGCCAGTACAAACAAAACGCCAGCACAACGAAAAGCGATTATGGATAGGGCCATGGCTGCAGCTAAAGCTAGAGGCGGTGCTGCTAGCCGTAGAATGCAGGCGATTGGTGATGGGACGTATGGGACTTCGGCGTATGTTGAAGTCGGAGCGGCACCTGGAAAGAGAAAGGTCTACAACCCTAAAACAAGGAGGATTGAATAATGCCTATTGTCGATATTCCCGGACAGGGGGAAGTAGAGTTCCCAGATGACATGACAGATGACCAGATTTCTGCCGTCATCCGTAGCTCTATGGGAGAGATGCGCGCGCCACAAGCACAACCGTCTCCGCCAACAGCAGAAGACCGCTCGTTTCTCGCTGATTTTGGTGGCCAGTTAAAGCGAAATTACAATGTGGGCGCAAAGAACATTGGCGACGCCATGCCATTCCTTGATACGCTCGGGCAATGGCTAGGACTTTCGTCCTCTGCCGATATTAAAATACCGAGAGATCAAAATGGATATTCAGGTGGGAAACTTGCTGCTGATATTGCTTCTGGCATCGTCTTACCTAGCGGCAAGTCGCTATTAGCAAATGCGCTTTATGGCGCAGCTACAGGGGCGCTGCTATCAGAAAACGACCAAGCAACAGGGGCGTTGGTCGGGGCCGCTGTACCAACTGCAATTCGAGGCATTGGCAAGGCGGCAATAGGAGCTGAACTAGAGCCAGCCCAAAAGCTGCTGAAGTCGTACGGGGTTCCAATGACCCCGGGGCAGCTATTGGGCGGCGGAGTTGGCCGCGCAGAAGAAGCACTAGGGTCTACGGTTTTTGTAGGCGATGCAGTTAATGCTGCTCGGCGGCGTGGAGTTGAAGGACTGAACAAGTCTGTCGCCACTCGCACACTTGAGCCAATCGGCGCACTCCCAACACAAGTCGGCCGAGCAGGTGTGCAAGAAGCCAAGGATATTATTGGCGGGCATTACAATACGCTTCTGCCAAACCTTACATTCTCGGTTGATTCTCAGCTATCCAATGCGGCCAATAACATCCGAGCAGGCCTAGCAACTGGCGCGGGTGGGCAAAAGGCTGACGAAATATTTAAGCGTCTTGTGTCCGAGAATGTAGTCCCTCGCATAAGCAATGGCCCAATTGACGGGGTGACGTATCAGGCAGTGGTTAGCGACATGGGCGGATTAGCCAGCACGCTAATGAAAAGCGCAGACACTGCTGAGCGTGAGGCTGGACGAGCACTATCCATGCTTAAAGGTGAGATGTCTCAGGCGCTAGAGCGATCAAATCCAGCTAATGCGAAGGAACTGAGCGCCATCAATAAAGCCTACGCACAATACAAGATCCTATCGGGCGCATCAAAGCGAGCATCTGAAGCGGATGACGGTATATTCACGCCTGCACAACTTCGGGCATCTGTTAAGGAAGCAGACCGAACGATGGGGAAAGACGCATTCGCAAGAGGCGGGGCAAGGATGCAGGACTTGGCGGCGGCAGGTGAGAAGGTGCTTGGTAATAAGCTGCCAGACTCTGGGACTGCGACACGTGCAGCGGCGCAATGGTTGCTAGGTGTTGGAGGCGGTGGAGTCGGAGCAATAAGCCCTGGTCTAGCAGTTGGTGCGGCAGCTATCCCATCCATATATAGCCCTGTCGGAATAGCTGCAATGACAAAGATGATTGCCGGACAGCGACCTGAAATAATGAGATCGCTTGGCAGGGCGACACAAGACCGCGCACTGCAAGCAACTCCCGTAATGCTCCAAGGCTTAATAAACGATTAAGGAACAAAAATGGCCACGATAACGCTGCGCGCTACAAAGGGACAGCCGCTAACCCACGCCGAGGTAGATGGTAATTTTACGGCGCTGAACGATGCTGTAATCGCAACAGATGCGACCGCTGCGGCGCTGTCTGCAACGATTGGCCAGCCATCCGGCATCGCAACCCTAAACGCATCCGGCCAGTTAGCCGAGCCATCGCCTAGTGAGGTAATCACAGAATCCGGCACTAGCCGGACGCTTGCACTGATTGACGCTGGCAAGTACATCAACTGTACGGCAGGGACGGCGGTCACTATTACCATCCCGCTGAATGCAACGGCGGCATTCCCAATCAGTACGGAGATCGACGTATGGCAAGATGGCGCTGGTGTAGTCTCGTTCGTTGGTGCGGGCGGCGTTACGATTCACTCTGTAGGCTTATCGCTCGCGGCTCAGTATCGTGCGGCTACCTTGAAGAAGGTCGGCACAGATACATGGCACATCATCGGGGCGCTTGTATGATTGGCGTTGTGGCGGGGCAGATTGTAACGCCTACCGGCTGCAGCATCACGCTGACGAATGCGGGGCTAGATGCGCTTCTTGGTTTAGCGCCAATGACTGTTGTCGGGCAGACGGTTAGTGTTACCGGGGATGGAGTCAGCGCGTACGGCATGTGGTCAGGCGCGACCGGCAAGTCTGTAAGCTGGACGGGGTTGCGTGCGGTTGAGTTTAATACGGACATCCAACCGGCGCACGGCAGTGTCGGACATCAAATTTTCCGTGGTAGCAACTTTGATACTTTCGGCGCGTCGTTCGGCGCGGGCACAAGCACGTGGGATATCATCCACGGCAATAGCTCGGGCGGTCTAATCGGCAGTGTAAAAATTGCAGGC
>ERZ869921.875-NODE-875-length-14732-cov-11.281120_pt1 | contig 14732 bp, 12 predicted proteins | sample MGYA00579310_ERZ869921 | MGnify/ENA primary metagenome ERZ869921 (study PRJEB32216, sample SAMN09231816) | wastewater metagenome | place: USA: Maryland | collected 2016-06-21 | study: EMG produced TPA metagenomics assembly of the PRJNA472060 data set (Reclaimed...
TTGATTTATCTGATAGAATAAGACAACTTCAAATTGACGACATTAAAGTTGAACAGGAAAGAGAAAGACAACAAGCCCAATTCGATACTAAACGAGCTATCAGAGATTTAGCAACCATAAAAGCATCTGCTAAACAAAAAAAGGAACTCGAATTAGGATTGATAAATGATTTAATTAACAAACTTGAGGCTATCGACAAAAAATATCTAGATAAAAGAACAGAGGAATCAGTTGCAGAAGCAGAGCGAACAAGAATGGCAATGAATGCTGTTTTAGAGGACAATGCTACTACTGAAATAACTATTCTTGAGCGTAAAATTAAGAAATTAGAGGCTCAAAATAAGAAAGCTAATGCGGATGAGATTAAAAACTTAAAAGTTCAGGTTTACGAAAAGAAAAAGTTATTACTTGACTTGCAAGAATCAGAAGCCATTGCTAATTTAAAACAAAACGAACAGGGACAAGTAAACGAAGCAGAGAGATACCAAATTGAGGTTGAGTTTTCAAACAAGCGTAAAAAGGTTGAATTTGATTTAATTGACGATGTTAAGAAAAAAGAAAATGACGAGTTAAAACAAAGGAAACTAGCCTATATTGATTATTTCAGTCAAATTATAAAGGCTGCTATTGATGCTACAAACCAAATACTAGCTATTAAGATAAAAGAAGTTGATGGGCAAATTGAGCAACAACAAAGAAGGGTTGATGAAGCTAAAAATATTGCAGATAGAGGAAATGCCGAACTATTGGAATTAGAACAAAAACGTTTGGACGATTTGACAAAGAAAAAAGCAAAGTTTGTTAAGGATCAGCAAGCATTAGCAGCAGTTGAGTTAATTGCAAATACAGCAATAGCAGTTTCAAAGGCAGCAGCACAAGGTGGTGTTGCTGCAGGTATAACAATTGCAGCAGCTTTAATTGCTTTGGTTGCAGGTTTAGCTTCGGCACGTTCTATTGCATCACAAGCAGCGTTTTATGATGGTGGTTTGTATGATGAAAAAGGAGGTTATACAGGTGATGGTAATCCTACACACGAATCAAAAGCATTCCGTAAACCTTACATTCACCATAAGCAGGAGGTTATTATTAGTCATAAGCCTACTCGTAAATTCAAAGATATTCTTTTAGATATTAACGATGGAAAAGTTGATTTAAATGAGTGGAAAAATAAAGTAAGTATGTACGATGCTGTGTTTAATGGTAAGCAGCCTTTTAACTTAACTAATCCATATATGAACCATCCGCAGGTTACTAATATTATTCAGTTCAAACAAATGGAAGCTAAAATGGATGAAATGAACAGAACTTTAGGAGCTTTAAAATTAGGACTTAATGTAGATGAGGATGGATTTACTACCTTTATGCAAAAAAGAGTTGATAGAAAAAACCTTATTAAAAATGCAGCAAAATTATGAAGGTATACATAGATAACATTCCGGTAGTAAATGTAAATTCTACTTTGTTAAAGCCCAAATTCACCTATCGTAAAGTCGATGAAACAGGTGATAGGGCTTTTTCCTATTCAGGGGATTTAGAGTTTACTGGTGTAGATTATGACTACATATATGCTCAATTAAAGACAAGTCCAAACGCTTTAGATAATAAAGTAGTATTAAAATTTGTTGATGATTGTTGCTCACAAAATAAAGTTTATGAGTTTTATATAAATCACGAATCTTTAAAATGGTGTGAAGGACATTGTGAACTTACTGCAGCGTCGATTGAAAAAAGTATTTCCGATGAACAATACACTTGTCTAAAAAATAAGATGATTTGGGATGATACTTATCTATTCAAATCAAAGCAGCATCCTAGAATGAGTTATTGTAACGAATTACGCCCTAATTGGTTGGGAGATTTAATGATAATTCATACTTTGGCACTTTATTCTGCTTTCTTAACTATGGTACCTTTATTGGCTTTAATTGCCTTAATTATAGATGGTATAAATCTAATCATCCAAATAAACAATAATATCATTGATGCCATAAATGGTTTACCAGGAGGTCCATTTTTAGATAATGTTGATCCTATTGATTTAGATGGCGACCCTTCAACAACAACTTTTCAGCAGTTTTCTAATTGGATTGATAGTTTATTAGCATTAGCAGTAGGATGCGGACGCAAACACCCTTCACCATTAGTTAGAGATTATGCAGAAAATGTTTGTAAAGTATGTGGACTTACTTTTAAATCTTCAATATTAAATAATCCTGCAAATGAATATTATAATTTGGTTTATGTAAATGCTCCTATTAATAAAGGAGTTGTTGAAGCAGATAATAGTACATATTGGATTGATGAAAATTCGCCTATTTTAAGTGGACAGATGTTTTTCGACCAATTAAAAGTGCCTTTTAATGCCAAATGGGAAATAATAAATAGTGAAGTTGTATTTGAAAGACACGATTATTTTGTTCCTAAAACTCCGTGGTTAGATTTAACTACTTATGATCCTACAAAGATTATTTCTGTTTGTTGGAATTGGAGCAGAAATCCACGCTATTCATACGCTAATTTAAGATACCAAAAAGATGGTATTAATTGGATTGGAGGCGAAGCAATTGATAGATGGGGTGATTATGTTGAATGGAATCCACAAAGCAGTTATTCAAACCTTCAAAAAGGGGCTTATGAACCATTAATGCCATTTGCTGCATGTCGTTTTAGGGATGATGGTATTGATAGGGATATTTTAACGTTTTATGAAGATCAACCAATAATTAACACATTAATACTTCGATATAAAAACGCTATGTTGATGAACTCACACAACTGTTATTTACCAATGTTATTAATTTGGGATGGGCAAAGCAGAAGTAATGCTTTTGCTGATAAGTTCACTAATATTTATTTTCCTGCTTTAGCCGGAGTTGTTGGGGCAAATCAATATTACAATTATCCAATGTGGTTTAAAGAAGGTTATCCGGGAAATTTATATGATAGATTTCATTCTATTGAAAACCCAAGAACAACAAATTACCAAGGATTAGACGTTGAAATAGTAATTGAATTTGATTGTGCTTTATTAAATGCTGTTGATATTGATGGAGTTGTAAAAACAATCGAAGGAGATACAAAAGAGCCATTGATAGTAGAAATTAATTATGAAAATAGTACATTAACCATTAAAGGAACAGTATAATGCCAAATTTAAACATACCATTTACAAATTTAGGAACAGATTTTATAACAATCCTTCCTGATGGAACAGAATATAAAACAACATCTTCTATTCCTCACATGAACTCTATTGGAGAGAGAAAAAAAATAAAGTGGAAGTTCTCAACAACTTACTCAAATATGGAAGGAGTTAATCTTTATGTTCAAATAGGATTATTTCAGCAAGGTGTTGTTAATTCACCATATCCAAAAATCCCAATAAATTACGTTGTAACATTCCCGGTTGGACTTGCTGCAGGTTCATATCCTATGACTGAAGTATTACCTTCAGGAGTAAATGCCAACCTTAATTATGCTGCAAATGTAAAACTAGTTATTTTAACGTCCTCAACATTTAATATAGAAGTAGATTTTTTTCAGATATATGATGAAACACAATATCAGAATCAATCGTTCCAAGAAAATCACAATAAATTATTATTAGATTGGAAACAGTCAACTTCAGAATTAACAATAGGTTCAAACAATACTTGTTATAATTCAAATAATTCTCAGTTTGCTATTACTGCCAAATTTGAAAAGCCTGGCGTTATTCATGCACCTGATACTTATCTTTATACTGATAATGCTTTAGCAGCTACCGGTATTCCATGGACAGCAGGATTTTATAATCATAATAATTATGCCGATGCACCTTATTTTAATACTCCTATTTGGGAGTTTACTAGATCATCAGTAATAGTAAGTAACTTATCATCTTCAGTAAATACAGATGTTTTATTTAAAATAATTTCACCAAGCGGAGTTTCAAAAGTTTTATTTTGGATTATTAGAACTGATACTTTTGATAATACTAAAACAATGTATGATAACTATGAAGCAAATTTAGAGGAAATAGTTAGTACAAATGCAAATATTGGAGCGTCCGGAATGTTATTAACTACACCTGTAAATAATATTACATCTTTAGGATATGGACTTTATTCTGTTGGTTGCTCTTTAAATTCCTCAAATTTGGTAAATAATGCGAAATATAGAATGATTGCAGTTGTTTACTATAAAAATGGTTCAGATTTCTTTGTTAATAGCTTTATTTCTGATGAATTAGTTAACGATTCATCGCCTTGTTTTGATGGTGAAGGGTTTAATTTAGCTGCAACTTTATCAGATTATCAAACAGAATTTACAGGTAATGATTTAGAATGTGTAATTGAAGAACGAATGAAGTCTACTATTAGTTTAGATTTCACTTCTGATAAATGGAAAAATGATATTTTAACACGTTTAGGATTAACTACTTCAAATGATATTAGAAGATATTTAACAGAAGTATCTGTTTCTATTTTTGATGAAAATCATGTTACAGGAATTGGTGTTATAAGAAATTTATATGATTTAAAAGTATCTTCTAAATATGGATTATTAAGTTATTCAACACAACCAGGATTAACTTTAGATTTTACAACTGTTGATAAGCCTGTGTTTACTTATGAGTGGAGAAACAGATTTGAAAATACAGTTGATTGTTTACAAACAACTATTGATAATACAACAAACGTAATTCCTGTATATGGTAAACAATATTGGGGAGGCAAAACACTAAAAATTAAATGGAAACTTAAATTTTATTATGATGATTATATTTTACCGTTTGAAGATAGTATTGAAATATTCCAACAAATAAGAGTAAAAGATTATGATAGTGATGTAAGTATAGAGTATAACGATGGCGATGGAATTAGAGGTTCTTGGAATAAAGCAATAACAAATGTTTGCCAAGGAGAAGAATTTTGTATGGGAATTGTTTTAAATGATAATACACTAACTAACATGAAAGCAATTATAAACATACATCCATCAGGATCAGGATTAAATGCTATAAATGAAGCAGAGGCTTGGGTTGGTGATGAATTACCTCAAATGCTTTCGCCTATATTTTCTAGTGGTGATGAAGATTTTTCTACAATATATACAAAACTTGCAGCAAAATTTTGTATTGACACATCAAAATTATCAGTAAATTCGTATCAAGTTTCAGGAATAGCAAAAAAAGTAGTATAAAATGAGTAATTGCATATATATATGGCCCTTAGATTCTACTGAGGAAAGCAATAATACTATTATTGGTAAAAATACTATTAGAGTACTAGATTGCTCAAATAATGTAAATAATAATGAACTTTGCAATCTTTGGAATTTTACTCATTGTCCTTCAGATACTGATTATTGTCAGCCTTTTGTAAAAGGAGATATTATTTATAAACAGTTTTTTAATCCAAGAGGCTATTTCAGCTATTCATTTATTCATATTATAGATGTTTCAACTGGATTAGAAATTGTAACTTCTGAAAATCCTTTAACAATTGAACAAGGTTACGATAAAAACGATAATCAGTTTACTAATTTGATTATTGACACGTCAAAATTAGAAAATATTGAATGTTTATATTTTTACATTAAGGCTTTCACTTGTAAATTTAAAGAACCTACCGAAATTACAGCGTTTAATACTTGTGTTTCTAATTTAGTTGAAAGTGGAAAAACAACTGTTGAAGCACAGGAAATTTGTTTAACAAATATATGTTCTGAAAGTATTGTAAATGTATATTCAGAGCCTTATTGTCTTGTAAAATGCTTTAATACTGTATTAGTAGAAGGTTTTTACCCTAACTATGATTGCAATGGTAACTTTTATGGAACTTTCACTTCCGGTTCAACTACAAATTCATTTAAACCACAAATAAGAATTGCCGGAGAAGTTACACCGAATCAGTTTGATGTTGAAGAAGTGCTAATTAATAAAAAAAGAAAGTCAGCAAAACTACTTGAAACGTTCTTATTTAGAAGTAAAAAGTTACCTTATTACATGGTCCAAAGATTAGCAAATATCTTTGCATCAAAAACAGTTACAATTGATGGAGTTGAATACAACGGAGCAGTTAATTTAACTAAGAATTTAGAAGATGGGGGAATGTGGGCCATTCAAACCACATTAACACAAGAATGTGATGAAATAAACTTTACTTGTGATAATTAGTCTGTGATTACCCGAATATATGTACCAAAAACCAATGTTTAATTATTTAATTTTAAAACCATGAGTGTAATTTGTTTACCAAGCTGTGTATCAGCAGGAAAACCGACAACAGGATATACGAACGGTTGCGGAAACAAAAGAGCAAAAGGTGGGATTCCTCGTTTGTTGTTTTTAATCTGTGATCCTGATTATGTTCACCCATATCCAGTTGCCGTAGGGTTAAGCCCTTGGAGTGATGTCCGTAACATTACCAACGCAATGTGCGCAGGTATTTTAAATTTTACTGGTCCTGTTTTGGGTTCAATGCCAAAGCAAACTTTCGTAAAGAAAAAAATGTCAAGCTGTGAACCTGAAGAAGTAGTTGGAGGCCAAAAAGTAATTAATTTCCAAGATTACAACGTAACAGATGCAATTGAGGAATACGACTTTTGGGATTGGGTTAATAAGAACTATGCTTATATGTCCTTTGGATGGGTAACTTGTGATGAGTTATTGTATATGGCAGAAGGTTCATTTGCTCCTGAAGTTGGAGACGTAATTGAAGATACTAGCGATGGAAGTCGTTATTTCGAAGGTTCAATTACTATCCAAACACAAGAGATTATTAAACCAATAAAAGTGGAAGGAATCTTGTCAGCATTAGCTAACTTTGATCCAACTGCTCCTTGCTATTCTTAACCCTAAAAAAGAGATAAATGAAATATGGAATTGTAATTATCGCACTAGGTTATCCGCTATATGGAAATTGTGCTTTTAACCTTGCTTTGTCAATAAAAGATAAATGTCCCGATATTGAAATAGCCATAGTTTACGAACCTCAGACAATATCCAAGCTTTCAGAACGAGAGCTTGGATTTTTCGATTATTTTGTAACCTTAGATGAAAAGCATTATACAGTTGGTGGTAAAAAACAATACCAACGTTCAAAATTATGCTTGGATATAATTACTAATAAATTAGGTTGGACACATACCGTTTATATGGATGCCGATAATCTTTGGTTAGATAGGCCATTTGATTGGTTATTTGGAGAATTAGTAAAAAGAGATTTTTTTATAGGTTACAATGGGGATTACAACCCAATTACACATATAAAAACTAGCTTAAATTATACTTATTGGGCTAGTAAAAGTGAAAAAGAAATTTGCCGTTACCACGGTATAACAAAAACATTACCACAAACAGTTTCAGGATTTGTTTATTTTAAGAATGGATCTGAAGCAGATGAGATATTTAAAAAAGCTCGTGAAGTTTATGATGATCCAAAAGCTCCAACAATAACATGGGCAGGTGGTAAGCCTGATGAATATTGCATGAATGTAGCATTGGGATTAAGAGATTATAAACAAGAAAAATCCCATATATTTTACTTTGATAAAATAAATAATACTATTCCTGATGAGGTTATTGGTAAAAAATATTGGGGATTCGCCACAGGTGGCAATGCAGTATCTCCAAAATTAGTACATTTGTTTAATCGAACAGTTAATGATTTGTGTATCGCTAATAATATTCCTACACGCCATTACCATATCGACAAAAAAGACATAATAGAAGAACGTAAAGCATTTTAATACATAAGCCATGACATTAGAAGAAGTAAAGGCATACGTGCCAAAAATCACAAAATTAGCACCGTATGAACCTGCTATAAAATACAAAGAATTATTTGAGGAAATGGCTGTTCATACTCGCAAAAGAAAGCCAGAATCAATACTTTTAAAACGTAGGCCAAATGAACCTGATGATGTGTTTAATTATCGTATTGCAAATTATGAACCTATTACTTACGGTTCAATGAATAAGGCTTTTGATAATCTTAACCGAATATTAACCAGTATAAACTATAATTTGACTATTTCAGATGATAAAGCAATGCAATATCTATCTTCTAAAAAGTTTATGGGAACTGATTTTAAAATGTTCTTTTCAAAAGTAGTTTTAAAAAGAATGATTGAGGACCCTAACGGATATTTATTATGGCTTCCGGGAGGTCAGGGAATTGATTCGAGTGCTTCAAATGTAGAACCTTATCCAGTATTGATGTTTTCATTTAATATTGTTGATTGGGAAAAAGATTTTATTGTTTTCCTTAGTGATGAAAAAAGTTACTTAACAACCGGAACAGGAAAAAATCAAGTAGTAAAAAAAGAAGGACGTGTTTATTATATTTTAACAACTGATAGTTTTTATAAATACATTGAACAAGATGCAGGAAAATTTTTACTTGAAACAGTTTATGTTCATAATTTAGGTGAAATTCCTATGGTGCCATTAGGAGGTGATTTAAACGCTGATGGATTTTATGAATCGTTTTTTTCTCCTTATGTGGCTTTTGGTAATGAATCAATACGTCAATTTTCAGATTTTCAAGCATTATCAACTACTTCTGCTCATCCTATTCGTGAAGTATTTACAATGGAATGTGAAGTACAGAATTTAGATTTAGATGCTGATGATGACGATGATAAAGAAAACAAAACATATTCACGTCAAGTAAAAGTACAACCATTTACAAAAGGTCCATTCAATGAAATTCAAAGGCCAGTAGGTGAAAACTCAAACGATGGATTAGGGCAAAAATATTTAGATGCTGCAATTCCTACTGTACGTTTTATTAACCCTAGCATTGATTTTGTAAAAAATGCTTGGGAATCTACAAAGGAAATGTTGGAACGTGCTGAAGATAGTTTGCATCTTAATTTAGGTGATGTTTCTTTGAGTGGTAAGGCAAAAGAAATTGACTTATTAAGCCATGAAGATATGCTAAACAAAATAGCAAATCAGATTTTAAATAATATGTTGGTTTCTGCTCGTTTTATCGTTTCTTACATGAATAATACAGCTTATAATAAAGCAAGTGTTAAGTTAACAAAACCTGCTTCATTTAGAGTTAAAACAGAAAGTGAATTATTGGATGAGTTAAATCAATTAAAAACTTCAAACGCCCCTTCTTGGATTGTTTCTGCAGTAGCTCGTCAACTTGCTTTATCTCGTTTTTCTGGTGATGAGGTTAATCAAAAAATATTTGTGTTAATCACTACTTATGATCCATTATTTGTTTATACAGTATCAGAAAAACAATCAATGGTATTAGCAGGAACAGCAAATAAAGACTTGGTTACTAAATCAAACTACCTTTATTCAATTCTTTTGAATATTTTGCAAGAAATAAAAGAGCCTAATTTTTTAGAAATGGATAACGAAAAACTAATTGAAATGTTCAATAAAAAAGTTGAGGTTTACATTACCGAAAACCAAAGTACATTAACTGATGCAAACGGTAATCCAATAGCGTAATGCCAAGTATTGAGCAAATAATTAAGTCAGGTGATGGGATATTATTAAATGGTCCTTTGGCTTTGCTTGATTCAACAAAAGCTATTGAATTATTGATTTATAAGGCACTTTTAGAGTTATTTGATAACGTAGATATAACCAACGGAAAATTAAGTTCTTCGCCAAAAGCGGAGGACTTTTTGGCTTCTTTGGATTATCGTATTTTCCAAGCCATGAAAAAAAACGGTTATGGAAATGCCGTTTCAGACTTTACAGGAAACTTTGATTTGTTAACTGATAATCTTCAGGACTTACACCAAAAACTAGGTAATGGAATAATCGAAAAAAAGGATATAAACGCATTAAAACGTATCGAAGTACAAAACACAGTTTCAAACTTAACTGAAAAAGGATTATACAAAGATGTGATTTCACCTTTAAGAAAAGACTTGTACAGAAATATTATGTTTGGGGCTTCTTTGCAAGATACCGAAAATATGATTAAAGGATATATTTTAAGTACCGAAGGACAAGATTCAAGACTTTTATCATACGTTAATCAAATTGCAACGGATTCACTTCATCAATACGATGGTTCTGTTAACCAAATGGCAAAGGATAAGCTAGGATTAAATGCAGTTCGATATGTTGGTTCACTAATCGAAGATAGTCGAGCACAGTGCATAAAATGGGTTGAAAAAGATATTATTTTAGATACTGAGCTACCAAAAGAAATTGAGTTTGCAATTAATAAAGAAATTTACAAAGGAAAAAAATGTTCAGGGATGATTCCAGGAACAAATAAAGATAATTTTTGTATATTAAGGGGAGGTTACAGATGCAGACACCGAGCTATTGGTTATCGAGTAAAAAAAGGTAAATAATACCTATTTTAACCAAAAATATACCTTACAAACTATCAGTAAACATTGAAATTTTAATGCGGTCGCATAGCACTCGCATAACCTCGTATTACGAAAATTTACAAAAGCATCAAAAAGGGCTATTTTTTTACTAAAGTTGGTATGTAAGTTAATTTTTAGTGATTAAAAAACGACCTTTGGAAATGCCAATAAACATTGAAAAAATGATGCGACCGCATTGCGAATTGATGCGAACCCTATGCAGATAAGATAAGATAAGATAAGAATAGTATATAGTAAACTATATACTTTCTTTTTTTAGATTAAAAAAAATATTATACCTTTGGATTAAAATTAACCTTAAAAAAATACAGATGAATTATTATTACGTAAATCGCCAAAACCCGAACAAAGTAAGATTTTTAGGAAAAACAGGACATGTGAACATGAGCCGAGTAAAAGAAGCTGAAAATTGGAAGTTCATTAAAGTCGTTTCTGACGAAGAAAAAGCTAAAATGATACTTGACATCGAAAAAGAACAAAAAGAGGCTAAGAAGGCAAAGGAATTAAAATTAGAGGCATTTGAAGAAGTTTATCAAACTGTAAAATCAAAACCTTTAACAAAATATGAAGTTGAAAATGTAACTAAAGGTAAAAAAGTAGTAATTGATGAAGATGATGAAGATGAGGCTGAAATCGCTGCTGCTCAAAACGCTGCAAAAGAAACATTAGGAAAAGGTGGCAAAAAATAAGCATAAGGATTTTGAACCAACCCAAGAGGGTAAACAAAATTCGGTTTCAAACGAAACTACGGAGCAGGTAAAAGAGGTTATTGTGGAAAAAAAACCCAATATTATTCCTGCAAAAGAAGAAAATCCAAACCAAGAGATTTTAAATACACCACGTCCAAAAACAGGAATGAGTATCAAAGATTCTTGGAAACATCCATCTAAATTCAAAAAATAATGACAAAAGCACAAAACATTAAATTATTAGTTGGGCTAGGATTCCCAAAAGAGTTAGCTGAAAAAATGTCTGCTCAAATTCCTGATACTGCAACCGCAACAGATGAAACAGAACTTGAAGAAGGTTTGACATCTTGTATAGGCCACCAAAGAGAGCTTTACACAAGTTCTGATGAGTATAAAACAGCTCTAAAGAAAATTAAAGATGGTGCTTTAGCAGAAATTAACTCAAAAGCCGAAAAGAAAATTATTGCAATCGCTCAATTATCTGCCGATGAGGTAAAAGATAAGAAATACGATGAGATTGTAGAATTAGCATTTAAAAAGGCTTCTGCAAGTGGAAATAAATCTTTGGAAGAAGTACAAGCAGAACTAAGAAAAGTGTCTGATAAGGTAAAAGAATACGAGGAAACAACAATTCCAAGTATCAAAGCTGAAGTTGAGCAAGATAAAGTGAATTTTAAGACTGAGGCTAGTTTGATGAAAAAAATAGGCTCTTTAAAATTACGTGAAGGAATGAGTGCCGAAGATATTGTTGAGCTAACAAAATTAAAAGCTAACAAAGCAGGTTATAAAGTATCTTTTGATGAAAAAGGAGAAATGGTATTTACTGCAGCTGATGGTGGTAAAATTATGACAGCCGACAAAAAAGGTTTTTTATCAACTGATGAGGTGTTAAATACTTTCTTAGAAGGAATGATTGAAAAATCAAATGCCGATAAAAAAGATAAAACGCCTGTTGTTGTTAATGCAGGTAAAGACAAAGATAAGCCAGAATTTAATCAAGGGGTAACTGTATCGGCTGCAACTGCAAAAGCACAAGCCCACGCAAAAGCACTTCTTGAAGATGAGGATTAGTTAATTTTTTCTGTTTTTTTAATTAACTTTTAAAAAAATCCCTATCATTTATTTGGTGGGGATTTTTTTTTCTTTACATTTGTCAAACAAACGAGGGTAATTTGTCCCTTCTAAAACAAAATGAGGTGTCGCATACTATAATGGCGAAAATCACATATACGGTTTAAATCACAGAAAATTCAAACCAAATATTAATTTTAATAACCATTTAATCATCTCAACAATGAAAAAGCTAAGTACATTCGTAACAATGCTAGCAACGTTAACATTTACGTTATTAGTATCAGGTGTAGGAGCAACCACAATTTCGGCAGCAGTCGGACATATTGAAATAGCTCCAATTTTAACAATGGGTATTTATGCAATCGCATTAACTACCAATTATACAATGCCAAATATGGCTTTTAGTGCTCCTTTTACTTTCACAAAAGGTATCTGTGCAAACATCCAAACATCTTTAAACGATTTAATGGGTGTAAACAGTCCTGAAGCAAAAAGAACACCAGTAGGTTATTTACAGGCAATTACTTCACCAACTAATACTTCAGGTTTAAATGTTATTCCTACCGATCCGGGAACAGGCAAAAAGAAAAAAGTAACAGTTCAGTACGCACAAAGAGGAACGGATGATGATGTTCAAGATTCATACAATAATGGTTGTAATCCTGATATTTCTAAAGTTCCATTTTCTGAAGATGTAGAAATTACTGATGTTTTATCTTTAAAAGGATTAACATTCTCTGAAGATGAAATGCGTAAATTATGTGAAGCTGACCAAACTTGGATTGCACGTCAAATTAATGCTCATTTAGATCCATTCATGGTATCTTTAAATAAGAAATTAATTACAGCACAATCTTTAAATTTTGGAAACTTTGCTGATGGAACAAGTACTGTTAAATCTCGTCAATTATTAGTAAATAGTGATAAGTCACCATTTTACTATGGAGAAAATCAAATCTTAAATGATTTTGAGGATATTGATGCTCCTGGACGTCCAATGTTAATCGGTTCAGGAAAATTACGAGATTATACTCGTTTAATTGGACACGGTTGTTGCAATGCACAGGGTATTGATAATGGTTCAGTTGGAGATTTTGATTTCTTTAGTGATCGCCATGTAGGTACAATTTTAGGTGATGCAGATGAGTTCATCGCTTTAGCTCCTGGAAATGTTCAATTATTGACTTGGAATAAGTATAAAGGAGCTTACCGTAAAGCAAATAACGGAAACTATGCAAAAACAACTATTATTGATCCGTTCACAGGATTAGAGTTAGATATGCGTTGGAAGTATGATGATTGTGATGAACAATGGATTTTAACATTCTCATTGTGGTATAATATGTGGTTTTTACCAACTGATGCATTCGCTTCAGGTGATGCTTTAGAAGGCGTTAACTACTCGTTAAACTACAAAGCAACTGCTGCTTAATCAATAAATCTATAAATTAAGGGCTTCTAAATCGGAAGCCCTTTTTTAAATTAAAGTCCAATGAATAACTGTATAAACGATATACTTTGTGGAAAATACGCACTTGTAGGGATAAAAGACTTTATAAATTGTCATCATCCTGAATCAGTACTTTTTGTAAATGATATTCCTGGAATAACTTTAAAGTCAGCTGCTGCAATAGCAAATGATGAACAAAGAACAGGTTTTAATTTACTTAATGAAAAGATTGTTTTGGCAAACAAAATGATATTTCACAGATTCTCGCATATTATTTCAGGACACTTTGACTTTAATTCGTTTATTGAGGCAAGAGAGATTAAGAACTTCAAAACAAACATAATTTCACCTGCAACACTTGAAAGAGGTTTAAGCATTAGAAGATGGCAATCAGAAGTTGTAAAACTTTATATTGAATCTTTGTATATTCGAGTTCAAGAGAGTGGAATTGTTACGGTAAATATCATTGATGGGGACATTACAACGCCTTATTCAGTATCTTTACTAGCTAATGTAACAAATGAAGTAGAAATACGCTATAAAGCAAATTCTGAACATATTTTAATAACTTTCGACCAAACAAACTTTACAACATTTGACTGTAATTTGAATAGTTCCACAGGATGCCGTTCATGCAGCAAGTCAAACAAGCATAACATCAAAATTAAAGGATGGGATGGAACAAAGGAAACTGAAGGCTGTTTTGGTATGGGAGTTTTAGCAAATGTTCAATGTTTTGAAGAACCTATTATTTGCCAATTATTACCAAGAATGAGTTTTATGATTTGGTACCAAGCAGGTATAAATATCTTAGAAGAACACATTGCAAGTGGTCGTATAAATGCAGTTGTAACATTCACAAAGGACCAAGCAAAAAATACTTTGGAAATGCTTAAATACGAATTAGCAGCCGAAGAAAAACAATTTTCAAACAGTATTACTAAATTCTTAAAAAACACAACAGGAGAGTGTTTTGCCTGTAACGGCATAAAAACAAATTATGTTATACCTTAGTAGAGCTTGCTGTGGAGCAACAAAACCCAAACAACCAAAACCAGTATCAAAACCAAGTACACCACCAATACGTCCAAAAGGATGGAGATAATATGAAAACATTACTTACCACATTAAAATCACAATTAGCAGGTGTTATA
>ERZ869921.876-NODE-876-length-14721-cov-78.435429_pt1 | contig 14721 bp, 22 predicted proteins | sample MGYA00579310_ERZ869921 | MGnify/ENA primary metagenome ERZ869921 (study PRJEB32216, sample SAMN09231816) | wastewater metagenome | place: USA: Maryland | collected 2016-06-21 | study: EMG produced TPA metagenomics assembly of the PRJNA472060 data set (Reclaimed...
CTCTTCCGATCTGTGAAACTTTTTTACTCGGTGGGGAATTCCCTGGGGAAGTTGCCGCGCTTGCGCTAAAACTAAGGGAAGTAGGCACAAAGCCGCTTTACGTTTCAAGCTTCGAAGGCTCTGAACAATTCGCGGAAGAATTTTTGGTGGGGGCGCGCTTGCTTGGCTTCGAACCTACTCCGCAACAGTGGAAAATTGCTAGCGCTCTGAACGCTTGGGACGCTGAACGTGAACGGCCGTTACAAAGAAGTGTAGGGGTGTGTATCCCACGACGTGCTGGGAAGACTACAGCCCTGTTAGCTATTGCGCTTGGCCGCTGTATGGTACGCCCAGGTTATACAGTTCTGTTTACGGCTCAGTCTGGGACGAAGGCGTCCGCTCGCTTCCTGGAAATGGCGCGTAACCTAGAGCGCAGGGAGCCAGACCCCGAACGTCGCGGCTTCCGTATTATGCGGGGAGCGGGTAATCAGAATCTCACGTTCTATAACGGCTCACTGTTCCAGGTATTACCGCCGAAGCCTGACGCCTTCCGTGGCGATAGTGGCGACATGATCATACTCGACGAAGCCCAGGAGCACACCGCGGACGTATCGGCGGAGCTACTCGGCGCTATCCTTCCGACAATGGACACACGCCCAGGCGCTCAGCTAGTCATCGCGGGTACAGCTGGCGAACGTCGCTCGGGTATCTTCTGGGACACGTTAGAGGAAGGCCGTAAGGAGCTCCCGCGAACGGGAATCATAGAGTTCGCAGCGCAGGACAATACGACGGACGAAGAAGCGGAGCAGCCGGAGCTCTGGGAGCGAACACACCCAGGTATCGGGACACTAACGGATCTAGAAACTATCGGTAACAACTTTCAGAAGTTGCCACGCCCTAACTTCCTACGTGAATACCTGGGGATATGGCCGGTCGATTACAGCCAGTCCGCCGTGGACATGGAAGCCTGGGGGGACTGTGCTACCGAATTTAGTAAGAAGCCAGACCAGTTCGCGCTAGCTTTCGACGTATCCGTAGACGGTAGTGTGGCGTGTATTGCCGCAGCATGGCGGGAAGGCGACCACGCTTACGTGGAAATCGTAGAGCATAAGCTGGGGACGGACTGGCTCGCTCCGCGTATCAACGAACTAGCGCGTAAGTATCGTGTACCTATCGCTCACGACACGGTAGGAGCGGCACTGGTCGAAGCGGAAGCGTTACAACGTCTACGGCCACGCCCGAAACTACAGCCGTTGGCTTACCGTGATCTAGCGCCTGGGTGTGCTTCGTTTATGAAAGAGATCAACGGGCGAACGTTACGACACTTCGACCAGGTATCGCTCAACGAAGCCGCAGCTAAAGTAGTGAAACGGCCGTTAGGTGAGAACGGCTGGGCGTGGGGTAGACGCGCTAGTGGCGGAGATATTACACCGTTAGCGGCCGCGACGTTCGCGCTTCGAGCTTTCGACAATATGAAAACGCCGTCTAAAATGTTGATAGTATCTTCAGCTTCTAAGTAAAACCGTGATAGAATTCGGGCGTGGGTATTCGTAACGCGCTACGTCTTATTGAATCAGGCGAACAGCTAAAGCAAACACAGACGCCGTATAACGGTATCGTTTCACCGTGGGCTGGCGGACAGCTGTCCCAGGTTGTCTGGTCGGATATCTTCGGCGTGGAAGCTAACACAATCAGCCGTAAAGAAGCTATGACTATCCCAGCCGTGGCTAAAGCCCGCCAAATTCTAGTATCAACTATTGCCAAATACCCGCTAATCGCTCTTGAAGGTAACGAAAACGTAACGGCGCAGCACCCCTGGCTACAGGATACAGACGGCGAAGTCTCACCCTGGCACCGTTTAGCCTGGACAATCGACGATCTAATGTTCTTCGGCTGGTCTCTCTGGGGCGTAGAACGCGACGCAGACGGCCAAATCTTACGCGCTGACCGTTGCCCTATTGAGCGCTGGCAGATAGACGTAGACGGTGTTATCCGTATCGACGACCAAATCGCGGAAGCTGACAGCGTTATCCTTATACCTGGCCCATTCGAAGGCCTGTTAGCTGTCGGATCTAGAACTATCCGCGGCGGGGTAAAACTAGAAGCGTCCTGGGTAGGCAAAGCCACAAACCCTATTCCAGCTATCGAGCTTCACGCTACCACGGACGACCCACTCGAACTAGACGAAGTCCAGGCGCTAGTCCAGGCGTGGGCTGACGCCCGTTCGGACGTAAACGGTGCTATCGCTTTTACGCCGCATAACGTCCAGGCTATTGCTCACGGCTCCGCTGAGCCTTCCCTACTTATTGAAGGCCGTAACTTCCTTCGTATTGACGTCGGAGCCTTCCTCGGTATTCCCGCGGCGCTCATGGACGCCAGTCTTTCGACCGCTTCACTAACCTATTCAACGCAAGAAGGACAGCGAAACGAATTCGCAGACTTCACGCTCCCTTACTGGATAGAGCCTATTCAGCAGCGTCTAAGCTTGGACGACGTTGTCCCAGTCGGACAGCGTGTACGTTTCGACCTTACAGACCTATACACGAACCCGCCCACACCCACTAGCCCAGAGGTAGCAGACTAATGGCAGACGTCACAATCGAAGCTGGAAGCTTATACGCGAACACGGAAGACCGTGTCGTCACCGGCTTACTTCTTCCTTACGGTGAAATCGGTAAGACGAACCTGGGACGCTTCGCTGTAGAACCCAGCTCTATTTCTATCCCTAACGATCCAGACGTCGTAACCCTAAACGTACAACACGATCACGAAGAACCCGTAGGCCGCGCTGTCGAACTTACAGACACCGCCGCCGGAATTGTGGGTACTTTCCGTATCGCAAACACGCCCGAAGGCGACACAGTCCTGGCGGAAATCGCAGAAGGGACACGCTCTAAGCTGTCCGCAGAAGTGAAGAACGTCGTAATTCGCGCTGGTAAAGCTGTCGGCGGCGTCCTATTCGGAGCCGCTGTAGTCGAACAGGGCGCGTTTCCGTCCGCCGCGTTGCTCGCTGAGCTCGCTAAAGACACCCCCGAAGAAGGAGAAAACGTGTCTGAAGAAACTCTAAAGGCCGAAATCCTAGACATTGTAGAGGACTTGGAAGGGGATAACATTCAAATCGAAGTAGCTAACCCCGACGAAATCCCCGACATGGTGCTAGTAAGATCAACAGACCCCGAAACAGGCGAAGTCGTACAGACTGAGTTTGTAGAGGATAACCAAACCGAAGAAGAAGGAGAAATCCCTATGGGCGCAGCAACCGCACCCGAAACGCTCCAGGCTGCTAAGTCTGCGCCTGTGAACGAATCACTCTCTACCGTAGTTAGCCAGCTGGCTTCAGCAGCTAAAGCCGGTAGCCGTTCTCTGTTCGCAGAGATCGCAAAGCGCGACGACGCTAAGGCTATTACTAGCCTGTTCGCTGCGCTGACTGACGTAGAATACGACTCTGTAGGCTCCGCCGGTATCAACACTCACCAGCCACAGTGGCTTGGAGAGCTCTGGACTGGACGCGCTTACGAGCGTAAATTCATTCCACTAATCGGCTCCGGTACTATGACCGCTCTTACCATGAACGCATGGCGCTGGACAACCAAGCCAGCCGTTTCGGTCTGGTCTGGTAACAAGGCTGACGTTCCTTCGAACACCCCTGCTACTGAATCTTTCGAAGTTACCGGTGTTCGTTACGCTGGCGCTCACGACTGGGCTCGCGAATTCCGCGACTTCGGACGTACCGACGTTATTGAGTCCGCTCTCCGTGGAATGGTCGAAAGCTACGCTAAGGTAACCGACCTTGCTACTATCAACGTTCTGGAAGCTGGCGCTACCGACGTAGAAGCAACCGGAACCGGCGCTTGGGACAAGATCATGGACGGCGTCGAGGCAATTATCGACACCGCCGTACCTACCTTCGCCGTTCTTGCTAAGGACGTATACCGTGAGCTCATTCTCACCAGCGACAGCGACAAGCTCGCTTACCTGGACGCAGCTCTCGGCTTGGAAAACGGTACCGCCGCTGGCTTCCGTATCGTACCTTCAGACCAGCTCGTAGCTGGAACCGTCCTCGTAGGTGCTCGCGAAGCAGCTATTTCCTTCGAGCTTCCAGGCTCACCTATCCGCGTAGAAGCCGAGAACGTAGCCCAGGGCGGCTTCGACATGGGTCTATTCGGATACCACGCAGCAGCTGTTGTAAACGCTGACGCACTCGCTCTGGTAGCCCCAGCAGCGTAACCCTTAGAGGGGGAGCCGTACTGACCCCTGCGGCGGCTCCCCTTCTAAACCCCCTAAACTTTCGAAAGGTGAAACCGTGGCTATTCTTCCAGTCATAGAGCTAGGCGCTCTCTGGGTAGGCGACGTCCCCACTTCACCTACACGCGCCGACTTCGTAGACGAAACCGGCAACACCGTCCAAATTAGCGGCTTCGCTTCCTGGTCGGCTTATATGCTTTCGCCCGAAGGTGAAGTTCTCGGCGAACTTACCGGCGAAGACCACGGCAATCACTTAGAATTCACTTGGCCTACGACCACAATCTTAGAAACCCCTGGTATTCACACAATCGTTATTACGTTCTTCGACCCACTCGGCGTAGAAATCCAATGCGAGCCCTGGAAGTTTGTCGTACAGGCCATAGACGGCTGGCTGACGCTCGAACAGGCTCGCGGACAATGGGCAGACGCTCCGCTCGACGATATCTTCTTATATCAGCTTCTAGACGCTTCTAAGGAGCAATGCGTCGCCTACGCTCCAGCTTTAGAGCTCGGCGCTGTCGTACCTATCCGCTACGTCCAGGCTCAACTAACCCAGGCTCGCGCTCTCTACCAGTCCACAATCGCTAATCAGGCCGATAACGTAGGAATCGAAGGCTTTACCGTCCGCGTATTCCCCCTAGACTTCACTATCCGCGCCATGCTACGGCCTAAAAAGGCTATCGGGGGAATGTTCTAATGTCCATTCGCTCCGATTTAGCGGCCGCTCTCAAGCCATTACTACCCGCTAGAACCAAAATTATCGACACACCTAGATCTATCGACGGCCTAGAAGCTAATAAACCCGTCGTAATGGTGTACCGCGAAACCTTAGCAAAAGCTCCGAACGCTATAGGAACGTACCTAAATACGTTCGCTTTATGGATTATCAGCCCAGGCGTAGACCCTGTAAGAGCTGAAAACGCGCTAGACGACCTTCTAGACGAAGTAGTCGTAGCTCTAGACCAGGTGAAATGGCTCAACTGGACGACCGCAGAACGCTCCGTGTTCGGCGACAATCAAGCTCCGGCTTATAAAGTAAACCTAACCATTATCAGCGATAAGGAATAAACAAAATGGCACAGATCAATGTACAGCCGCTGTTCTTGAAAGACGTAGTTCTGACAGTAGACGGCGACACCTATGAAAAACACGTTTCGGGCGTAACGATTACCCCTACCGTAGCTACCGCTACGTTCAAAGGCTTAGAGCCTACGGCTACTTTCAGCCAAGCTTCGAGCGCTTCTTGGACTGTAGACCTTACCTACGTTCAGGACTGGGAGACCGCAGACTCACTCAGCGCTTACCTGTTCAACAATGCGGGCGAAGAAGTTACTATGAGCTTCAAGCCTGAGTCTGGCGCTGGCGGAACTTTCTCCGCTACCGTAATTATCGTCCCCGGTGCTGTAGGTGGAGCTGTAGACGCTTACGCGACTTCCACAGTCTCACTTCCAGTTCAAGGACAGCCAAGCTACACACCCGCAGCCTAGTCTCTAGACGTGTCCGCCGGTGCTTTCTGTAAAAGGCTCTAAACAGCTCCAGGCTGTAGTCTTAGCTCTCAAAATAGCGGAGCCTAAACTACGCCCAGAAATGTACCAGCGGACACGGGAGAAAATTCTCCCAGACTGGACTACAGGTATACAAGAAAAGATAAACGCTCAGCCTTATAGCAAAGTAAACACGGCGCTAATGAAAGGGCAGCGCGTAAGCGTCGGAACTCAAGGCGTAAGCGTGTTAGCGGCTCAATCTTCTAGACCTGTACGTCCTGGCTCAACCCTAACGCCCAGGCAGAACTGGGCAGCGGCGGAATTCGGTACAAAGCCCCGCGTAGAACTCATTAGAGGGCGTCGCGGAGACACACAGTACCAGTACCGGCGTAGAATTATGACTGGCTTCCTGGCGAATAACCGTAAAGGAAAGTTCGCTTTCAGGCAAGCCGAAGAAATTGTAAGTAGATCTGTAGCTATGTGGGTACAGACAGTAGTCCAAGTAATGCGGGAAGCCGTAGAAGAAGGTGAAAGCTAATGGCTAAAGGAATATCTATAAACTTCCTAGCTGACGTTAGAGACTTTCTAAAAGGCACTAAGAACGTAGAGGACGAACTCGACGACGTAGCGGACAGTCTAGACGACGTAGCCCGCGAAGGTGAACAGGCTACAGAGAAACTAGAAGACGGCTTCAAGGAGCTAGCTAAAGCTTCCAAAAAGGCCGGCGACGATATAGGCGACAACTTCAAAAAGGGAACCGCCAAAGCCGAAGAAGGCCTAAACGATCTACAAGAAAACTCAAAATCTAACGCTAAAGAAGTAGCCGCTTCTTTCGACGGCTCCGTAGAATCAATCGTAGACGGCTTCCAAGGCTTAGCAGCGGAAGCGTTCGAAGGCTTCGGAGCAGCCGGTCTAATCGCTGGCGCAGCCCTAGCCGCCGGTATCGGTCTAGCTACCGCAGAATTCCAGCGAACAGAGGAAGAAGCGCAGAAAGCCCGCGAACGTATCGGCGAGCTTGGTCTAGCTATGATCGAAGCCGGAGCGCAAGGCGAACGGCCGTTAGAAAGCGTTATCGAAGCTCTCCAGGGAATCGTAAGCAACAGCGACGACGCTGTAAAGAAGTTCTCAGACATACAAAGAGCCGCTAAGTTCGTAGGAAACTCAGCCGAAGACTTAGCCCTGGCTTACGCTGGACAACAGGACGCGTTAGAAGGACAGCTCGACGTTCTAGACGACCTAATCGCTAAAGAGCAAGCCGTTACAGACGCTCAGGCCGATAACGCTTCACGTTTCGCAGCTGTCACACAGGGCAAAGTAGACACCCTAGAAAAGCAACGCGAAGAATTAGAGCGTATCCAGGAAGAAACCGAAAACGCAGCAGCTATCGAACAGGCTTGGCTCAAGTCTGGCGGAGCTGAAATTCAGGCCAAAAACGAAGCTATCGCGACAATCAACCAAGCTTACGACGACGCTGTAGGCGCTGTAGAAGACTTTATCAACGAAGAATCAGGAGTTCTAGACGTAGAAGCCTACTTGGCGGCCATAGACGCCCGTAAACAGGCTTTAGACGAATACCAGACAGCCCTGGCTACTTCAGGCCTGTCTACAGAGCAAAAGAACGCGCTAAACGATCTAGGTGTAGACGCCGCCGCAGCATGGCTTCAAGGGTATCAATCAGCTACACCTGAGCAGCAGAAACGGCTAAGACAATCGCTGACAGAATCAGCTAAAGAGAACTCAGGCGTAACGCGTAAAACTATCGAAGACGCTTTTAAGAAGCCCGTAGACGCAAAAGTAGACGTAACAGCTGACACGGCCGCAGCCGAGCGAGCTATCGAGAAAGTTATCAAGGATAGAACCGCTAAAATAACTATAAAGACAGTAGACAAGTTCGGACGGGAAGTAAACTAATGCCATACACTCAACCCGTAATCAGCTCCGACGTCGGAAGCTTCAGCCCTTACTTGCGTATCAATGCTGAAGAAACTATCGACAGCCGTAACATTATCCACCCGCTACTAGGCGGCGGCGTAGCCGTAACTTTCGGCGGAGAATCTAAAGCCACAGCCACACTAGAGCTACTATTCACTTCCGAAGTTGACAGCCTGGAAGCATACACACAGCTAAACGAAGGCCACATATTCGAGCTTACGGACTACTCTAAGCCTTCCACGTCTACTTATTTCGTCGTCGCTGGATCTATAAGCCGCCAATACCTGACCGAAACCGCTGATACCTGGCTAATCAGCGTAGATATACAGACAGTAGTCCCCTAATGGCCAAACTGTCTTACCAATACGCTTTACTGGACTTCGACCCAGGGAACCCAGCGTCGGAAGCCGTAGAACCTATTTCTACGACCGTAACCGTAGACGAAACGTTCTCACCCTACGTTAGCGCTACCGTCGTCTTACCCACTAACCTAGTGCCGTCCTGGGTAGACCCACGAAACGGAACCTTCTTCGGTCTACGCCTACAGCAAGATTTTGGCGACCTAATCTACAACTACGAAATAACCGCAGACTACACAGGCGACGTTTCAGCCATAACCGCAGCTTTCGGCGGCGACGTTTCAGACATTACACGCGCCTACAGCGAACCCTGGAACGTATTCGAAGCCGGTCTACCAATATCCACCGTAACGGCGGCCTACGGCGGCGACGTATCAGACCTAACCGCAGCTGACCTTATGGAAGTATGGCGTATGTCTGACTTCCTACACTCAACCGGCACATTCAACCCAGCACCGTCTACAATCTTCAACGGTTACCTAATGCTTCGAACAGTAGAAAAAGACTACATAAGCAAAGAGACAACACTAGAACTTACAAGCCTAGAAGCCCTACTGTTAGACAGCGTAGGCTACCCTACAGACCTAATCTTTAGCTACACGTCACTACGACAGCTCATAAACGATAACTTCGTAGAGCTAGAGCCTGGGGCAGCGGACTACACGTACAGCCCAGCCTACGGCTTCCGCTGGGCTCCAGAGAAAACAGGCTGGGACTACGTTTACGAACTAGTAACGTCCGCCGGTCTAGTGATCTATTGTGACGAAGAAGGAAAATGGTATCTAGAAACCCCTGGCACCGTAGCCGGAAGCCTAGCGCTCAAAGACGACGACAACATAACAGCACTAACTAGCCGAATCGACCGTAACAGCCCTAACTTCTTCGACTACGCCATAGTCGAATACCGTAACGCTGGCTCTTTACCCGTCTATCAAAGCTTCGGTATTTCAGGCTTCCCTATTAGCAAAGACCGCTACTTCCTCTACGAAAACCTACAATACCCTGGCGGAAACCCAGCACAAGAACTAGTTATTCGTGGAATGACCAGGGGAGAAACCTACACAGTCGAAGCCATAAACAACTTCGACGCTCGACCCAGACAAACCCTAACAATCGACGTTACAGGGGAGCCGCTAAAATCTGGCGTAATTCAATCTGTAACGTTCTCTCTACCGTCCGCTAGAATGTCTATAGACATTCGCGATCTACAGGAAGTAATCTAATGGCAACCGGAGCCCCAGGAACTAACGGCGTATGGCAATACGGCGAAGACGACAGCGAAGCAACGTTTAGCGCGTTACTCAATAAGGCCGCTTCAACTACAGACACACAAATCGGCGCAGACCGTACCCGTCTAGACGCTCTCGAAGCGCGGAAGCTCTCTGGCTTCGTGCCTATCGTGCCTAGTAGCGTAACCGTCTCTGGCGGTACGGCTACAGTAAACTCTACTGGCGCGGTTATTTTAGGCTCTGGAATTACCTCTATAAGCCTAAACGGCGTATTTACTTCTACCTACAACCAATACCGAATCGTATTAGATCTAAAAACTACAGTTAGTGGTGGAACAAGTACACGCTTTAGGTTTAGGAAATCTGGTACAGATAGAACTACCGGATATTACGGCTCTACTTTCGGTACTTATTTCTCTGGCTCTGCTATCCAGGTAGAAAACCGAAGCAACGGAGCGGACGGCTGGGCTGGACACTACGGCACAGACGAAGGTATCTGCGAAATAGATATTTCACCACTTCTAAACAGTATGAAATACAACTTAAACCACTATTCGATTCCTATCGGCGCGGCGTTTCTAGGTGGATACAGCACTAACGCAACAGGCGGAGCAGACGGCTTCACCATTTATCCCAGCACAGGAAGCTTCACTTCTGGAAATATCAAAGTTTACGGATACGTAGGATAAAAAATGACTGAAATAATTGAAATTCCGCTCCCTGCCGATATCGAAGAAGAACGCGAAGCCTACGAAGCTTCTACCTATCAGCGCGAACTCGACACAGTAGCAGCAGCACGACACGCAGCCTACACAGCACCAGGCGGAAGCGACGCTGTCTTTATGAAATACCAGCGCGACGAAGCCACCAAAGAAGAATGGCTCGCAGCTAAAGCCGCAATCGACGAAGCCCTACCCTACCCAGAGCCACCAAAGCCCACGAAGAAGAAAGCTTCCTAATGGGCTACGTTCAAACAACCGCAATCAACGACCAGGCACAAGACCAGGCCGGCTTCTGCCTACGCTTCGCCCAAAAAGTCTTTAACACGAAACCCTACGGATACCCTTCCGCATGGATCGCGTGGGAAGCCACAGCCGTAAAACACTACGACCGTAACTTCCCTGGCGACGTAGTCAGCCCAGTATGGTTCAGCCACATAGGAAACTACGACGGCACCGGCAATAAAAACTGGGGACACGTTGTAGCTCACTTCCCAGGACGCGGCTACCTATCCAGCCCAGGCAACGGCTACGGACAACAATGGTTCGGATCTATCGAAGAAATCGAGCGCTACTTCCGCGCCACCTGTGTAGGCTGGTCGGAAGATATCAACGATCTAACCGTCATGGCCGGAACGCCTAACCCTACACCGCCAGCTCCAGCACCCAGCCAGACCACTTACACAGTAGTCCCAGGCGATACACTCTGGGGAATCGCCGTACACTTCTACGGCGACGGCACCCGTTACCCAGAAATCGCGGCAGCTAACGGTGTAGAAAACCCTAACCTAATCTTCCCTGGCCAAGTATTCGTTATCCCAGGAGCATAATTATGGAACCTACAAACAGCCCACTAGGGGCAATCATTCCAAGCGCTAAAGGCCGCAAGATAGCTTACGCTCTCTACGCCTTAGCCGCTTTCGTCGTAGGTAACGCAGCTATCTATATCGCAGCGACCACAGGGGAAGCACCTACCTGGCTAATCGGCGCTACAGCCGTAATCAACAATATCGCTCCAATCTTCGGAGCTGTCGCTATTGCTAACGCTCCAGCTACAGGCAAAGAAGCTAAAGCGGAAGTGATCCAAACAGAAGGCGCGATAGTAAGTGAATGACCCACAAAATCACGCCGTTATTACCTTACGCGAAGTTTACGACGCTGTAGTAGGCCTAAAAGTGGAACTAGACGGCATACCCAAAATAGCGGCAGACCATGAAAACCGTATCCGCGATCTAGAGCGGAAAGTCTGGTCTTACAGTGGTCTAGCCGCCATAGCGGGAGCTGTAATAGCGCAGCTTATTTCCTATCTACTTCGCTAAGCGCTTTACCCTTAGCCGTAATTTCGTCCAGGACAGCTTTAGGAGCGTTCTCAGCCTTCGCCAGAGCGTAAAGGCCACGCGCTCCGTTAGCGTCGTCCAGCTTAGCTATTTCTTCAGCCCAGTTGATTAGGGGAGCTTCCCAGGCGTCAGCTTTCGGTGCTGGAACGCCACGCTCGACCTTAGCCATCTCTTCACGGCTAGCCCGCTTATTACCGTGTAAGCCCATATTCGCCAAGGCGCGACCAATAGCGGACGTTTCGCAATTCTCCAAGGCGCTAGTCTTATTAGCTCCGTAACCGCCGTCCACTTCGAAAGCGTAACCCGTCGAAGTAGGGCAACCTAAACGCTGGTCTTCCAAAGTCTTATAGATCCGAGCTTTCACAACCCACAGGCCGCGCTCCCGTTCTTCCTTCGTAGTCATATTCTCAGTATGAATACGACCGTCTTCGTAAAGAGCGTAAAACTTCGCGATACGTGTCTCGACCAGTTCGTAATCGTTCAAATTGAAATTAGCCATTATGTCCTTCTTTCTGTTATTCCCTATCTAAGACTATGACACAGTCACAGACGGGAGCTTCACCTATTAAGTCTCTAATATCGTCTATCGACTTAGAGAGCAACCGCTGATACACGGCGTGTCCTTCACATAGTTTGATAATCACGTATTGAGTGTATAGTAACCGTCAGACAATAAGGAAGCCCTGGCCTGTAGATGAATACAGACCAGGGCGGCAGCTACAGAGTGAAGGACAATAGCTATTATTAAGTGTAGTGGCTACCGCGGACTTTCACCACAACATATAGGAGAAACGCCGGTGTTAAGTGATTTACCCAGCCACCCAAACTACAACCCAGGCGGGGATATGACGCCTGACCAGTTCGCCGAGATATTCGAACTAACGGAAAGAGACCGGCGTTTACTGGCCGAGCAATTCCCCGAAGTTTGGGCTGAGCCAGTCTTCTACGACACGCGTGAGCTCTTAGAGACAGACCCGAACGAAACACTCGAGACACGCTTCCTTACACGCTCAGACGGAATAAACGCAATCTATCCAGGTTGCCACACAGCGATCTACGGAGAACCTGGCTCCGGTAAAACAATGCTAGCCAAATACGCCACAGCCCAGGCACTAAAGCAAGGCTACAAAGTGGCACACATAGACATAGACGACAACCGGAAGGAAATCGTAGCCCACGACGTACAGAAATTCGGAGCCACAACGGACGAAATGGTCGCCCGCTGGAAACTATCCCAGCCAGACTCTATAAACGCCTTAGAAGCGCTCTGGGAGCGCCTGAAGGCTGACAGCTTCGACCTAGTCATAATCGACAGCATGGCTTCCCTGGAAGGACTAACCGCAGCAGACGGCAACACCGGCCTAGACTTTGTCCAACGCATATACCTACCCTTCGTAAAGACCCTAATGAATGCTGACATAGCCGTAATATCCATAGATCACACAGGCAAAGACAAAGACCGCCGCGGAGCTATGGGATCTACACAGAAACTAGCCAAGTCAGACCTAGCCTTACACGTTGTAGTCCCAGAATCAGGGGAAGGCCTAACACCTGGAGAACTAGGCTCCGTCGCTATCTACGTCGATAAAGACCGCTACGGCGTAACGAAAGCTAACGGGCAACTACGCGAATACTCTAAAGGCCACATGAGAACACTCTGGGGCACTTTCACCATTCCAGGCACAGGCTTACAGGACGCCACGATCTCCAGCCCGAAGTCTGACGCGCCTAACAAAGTCTCAAAGTATTTTCTATAAACACGGCGTGTCGATTTTGCGAACAAACCCGAAATAATATTAAGTGGTTAACAGTAACCATCTCAAAGCTATCTTTCCTCTTTCGGCGGCGGTAAGCCCGCCGAAAAATAAGATAGATAATAGAGAACCACTTAATATAACGAAGGACATAAAAATTATGGCAATAGTGAAACTAGAATCAGTCGAAGTAATCAGACACGTAGGCTCAAACGGAGCTTTCGCCGTCGCTGAAAACGTCGAACTTCCAGACGGCCGCAGCTTCCCTAAGAACTGGACAATCTGGTACACAGGTAACGAAACGGTAACGGTCGGAAGTTTAGTAACCGTCGTCGGACAGTTCTCCGCTAAAACTAGAACCTACCCAGCACCTTCAGGAATGAAAACAGCTGTAGATCTAAACGTAAACGAACCAGAAGTAACCGTCTTACACTCTAAGAAGGAAGAAACCGAAGGAGCGCCGTTCTAATGGCTGACAAACTCACACCCACTCAGAAGCTCAAACTAGCTGAAGCTGAAATCGCCAAGCTAAAAGAACTCATTCACAAACTCCAGGACGAGCACGTCCGAGAACTCAACACTCGTTTAGCTGAAACACAGAACCAAAATTACACACTCGGCTACGACGAAGGCTTCTCAGACGCTACCAAAATCGCAGCAGCACAAAAAGCTGAAGCCGGTATCGCCCGCTTCTTCAAGAAATAAACCCTAATGCTTTCCGTATGGATCCCAGGACACCCTAAGCCGCAAGGCTCAAAGGTAGCCGGACGTCGTAAAGACGGCTCAATATTCATGCGGGAAGCAAACAAGGCAGCCCGTCCCTGGCGTTCTGTAGTTATCGAAGCACTAAAGCCGGTAGCTACAGACACGCTGGACGGTGCTGTACGGGTACACCTACACTTCTCTATGCCAATTCTGAAGAAACCAATACCACACCCGATAACACGCTCCAGCTACGACATAGACAAACTCGCTAGATCATGCCTAGACGCTCTAACAATCGCGGGCATAATCAAAGACGACAGCCAAGTCGTAACCCTAATAGCGACCAAAGAATACTCAGAACGCCCAGGTGTACGTATCCAGGTCGAACTATTCGAAGACTTCCTAGAACGCTTCTGGGAATAACAAATAATGAAGGACACACACTATGAATATGCCACGACACGAACGCAGAAACCCTAAAAAAGAAGCCGTTCTCCAATACCTAAGAGCCTTAGCTGTAGGTCTACTAATAGTCACCGCGCTTATTCTCTGCGACATAGCCGGAAGGATATTCTTCTAATGGCAAACGGCTACGAATGGGGCGACCCAAAGAACCCAGAATATGTAGAGTGGCTACTAGATCAAATAGACCACAGACGGAAAGAAGCCCAGGCTAATGAGCCAGCACCACAAAGAACAGAAATGGACTAAGTATGCCAAGAAAGCAAGGGCAATACTCAGAAGCCAGCTTCCGCTACCTTGCGTCGAATGCGGCCAGCCTGTTTACCCAGATAGCCAATGGGACGTCGGGCACCTATTCTCCCTATCTCAAGGCGGAGATATCGGAACTTATGGAGCAGCTCATAGATCTTGTAACCGAAGCAACGGCGGAAAACTCGGAGCAAAAGTTACAAACCAAAAGAAAAAACAGTTGAGACAATGGTAAAGCCCGTTTCTTTTGAAGACGACAGCAACAGA
>ERZ869921.878-NODE-878-length-14710-cov-7.281679_pt1 | contig 14710 bp, 18 predicted proteins | sample MGYA00579310_ERZ869921 | MGnify/ENA primary metagenome ERZ869921 (study PRJEB32216, sample SAMN09231816) | wastewater metagenome | place: USA: Maryland | collected 2016-06-21 | study: EMG produced TPA metagenomics assembly of the PRJNA472060 data set (Reclaimed...
TAACAACTGGGAGGGGTTTTTTGCCACCAACATCAGGTCTTTTTCTACCTTTTAAAGCTAAACTTGCACCAATGTTTTTCTTGCCCTTCATTGGGCTTGTTTTACCCCACATAGGGTTTAACTCACCAACCAATTTTGCACTCGTGTGCGGTCTTTTTTGACCGATACAAGGGCTTGGTTTGCCATACCCATGATTAGCTTCACCAACACCAGCACCATCTAAACCGTTTTCAGCTATTAAATTAGCCCATTCTTCAGATTTGGCAATATTGTTGTCTTTTGAGAACTTTGTTGCAGCTTTTACACATCTGTCTTTATCGTAATAAAGACCCAAAACACCTACAGTAATATCGTTGCCATGCTTTGCTCTATGTCGCTTCCAATACTTACCGCTACCCTTGTAATACTTTAACCAATGTAACTGAGCAGTCTTGCAAAAATACTTCAGACCTGTCACATTGTGTTGCATCACAAGAAGTGCGGTTGGTGCAAACATTAGGCTAATTGCTCCTCTGTAGGTTTAGCTAGGGTAGGATGATTCCACTCTTTTATGTAGTCCCCACGACCATCTGAATCGTTTTGTAATGTGATTACAGTTAAAAAGTCTTGAGTAGTTAGCTCAGGGTATAGAGCTATGATTTTTTCGTATAAAGTCATTATGCACCCCTTACCATTACAGCTTGAAAATAAGTATAAGAAGAACCATTATTTATTGTTCTTGTTGTTGCATTAGCCGTATAAGCATATATTTCAAAATAATCTGTTGAGCCATTTGCATAACCAAGACAACTGCCTGCAAGAGAATATGTAGGAGATAAAGTATCAACAAAATATTTGTAAAAAGTGCCGTTTTTATATAACACAACCACTTGTTCAGCAGAACCTTGACTTGTTGTCCATTGCATAGCTGCAGAAAATTGATAATATCCAGCTACGGTAGGGGTAAATCTAAAATTTGTAGTTGCATCAAAATTATTGTTTGTATCAAATTCTTTTGTATTAAAACTTATTTTTGTAAAAGTGCTTTGAGCAATACTTTGAGTAGCATTATTGTAAGCACTAAAAGCTGGGCCATCAATAGCCATAGTAGCTGTAGAAGCTGGCACAGTAATAGTATAGTTACTAGCCGTAGTAGGCTCTTGTAGGGTTACTGATCCACCACCTGATGATTGAAGTACTAAGCTCATAATGTTCCTTTAATTTGGTTCATTTTAAAGTATTACCCATCTTTCGTCACTAGGAATTGTGACTGTAATACCACTATTAATTGTGATTGGGCCAACAGATTCCGCAGATTTACCTGTAGATAATGTGTAATTTACAGTAACTACTCTAGCATTTTCAACAAATACTTCATCACCGCCACCACCAGTAGCACCACCACCTAATTGACCCCATGCACCACCTTGATAGCCTTCAAATTGGTTAGTAGTGGTGTTGTAACGCATCTCACCATCAACAGGGCTTACTGGGCGTTCTGCTGTAGTTCCCTTAGGAATAAGCATAAACTCAGTACCAGTAAAGGTAGGATTTGTAAAAGCAGTAGTTAATTGACCAAAACTAATAGCATCAGTTGACAAAGTACCGTTAGCCAAATTAACAATCTTTTGGCTATTCATGTCCAAAGCACCCGTCATTGGGGTTTGACCGTCAGAAGCTACTGATCCTGTTAAGGCTGTTGCAATATCAGAAAGCGTGGTATTAGACCATGTAGAACTAATACTTGTGCCTGTTACTACAGGGTTTCCTGCTGGGAGTGAATAAACCCCTGATCCATTACGGGACATATTATTTTCCTTTTCTCAATTCTTTAGATAAAGCTTTTGGGTCAAAATCTACAGCTTCTTGCACTTGTTTACCTAGTTTTTTCTTTGTTGCCATTTCAGCACCTACTTCATACAAAGAGCCTACTCCCATAGGTAACTTGCTCAATGCTGAACCTCTGATGTGGTCTAATGCTTGAGTCAATGCACTAGCAGTATTGGATTGGTTAATACCAGCTACAGGGCTATAAACTGTGATGGCAGTATCACGCAAGTCACGAATTTCTTGAGCACCTGTCTTACCAAACAAATAGTCCAATTTACCGTCAGCATCCAAGTTTTTAACAAAAGTATCTAACTGTTTTGGAGATACGATTGGGTTGCCAGTTTCGTCACGCTGAATGTTCTTGGTAACAGCAGCTTTCATCTGTTCAATAGTCTGACCTTGTAGCTCACGCCATGCTTGCTCACCCTCAGGGCCAGCTTTCTTGAGTGTTCTACCGATAGAACGGACATCATCCAATGAGCCCTTCATGATGCTGTGATCAAATACATCTTCTAAAGCTACTGCACGGTCACTTGTACCAGCTTTTTTGCTCAATAACTTGTCTACATAACCAACATTTTCAAACTCTCTAGCGTAGTTTTCACGCAATTTACGAGCTTTTTGATATAACTCACCACCTTTACCTACGGTAGTTAAGTCAATTTGGTCTTTAATCTGTTTACCAAAGGCCATATTTGATGGTGTATCACCTGAAAGTGCATTAACCATCTTACGGACTTCTTCTAGTTCATTTAAGCTAATTTGGCCACCTTTAGCTAGGTTATCTAGCTTCATTTTGGCACTCTTAATGATTGGAGCATTGATAGATTCAGCTTCTAAACCATTTAAATAGTTTTGAACGCCCTTAACATCTACTAATTCTGCATCTTCGCCAGCTTCCCTAGCCAATTTATAAGCTTCACTTACTTGTTTCTTGGCTTTATTAGCTTGATTGACCAAAGCTGAGTCCACAACCTTGCCAACTTCACGCAAGTTAAACTCACCAGCGTTTTGTGCACCTGTGGCATCAACATAAGCGTCAAAGTTCTGCAAAATACGCTCATTTTGATTAAGGCTTGACTCAATAATTGGTCTACCCACATCTTTAGGATAAGTTTTAGCCATTTCAGCTTCAAATTGTTGCTGACCTAGCTCTCTTGTGGCTTGGCCTTTTCTTAAAGGTACTGGCACTCGTAAGCCTTGAGCCAAAGCAATGCGATTTTGCACATCAGGTACTACAGCAGCACCTACACCTGACATAGTAGAAACTTCAGGCTCTCTTAAAGCATCAGCTAGTCTATTAACTGCTGGTTTTGCTCTTTGAACAGTAGAAGCAGCAAAAGATGGAAGTGGAGAAATTTGATTAGTTTGATTAATTGCTCTAGCGGCAGTACCAACAGTAGGTACATAAGCTGGTATTTTTGCAGCAGTTAAAGCCTCACCCATGCTACCCAATACATCTTGGCTAACTGGTGATGTAGGTTCGTAAGTAAATCTTTGTGCTAATTCAGGGCGATCTACACGCTCATTAGTGCCTTTACGGATATTTTCTGCAATACCAGCACCAACACCAATAAAAGGGGCTACAGCACCACTTATAACCGTTGCTGGCACTTCATACAAAGCTTTAGCGTAATCAGGCAGAGTTCTTGGTTGCTCAACAGGTTGTTGATTTACAGCATTAGGGCGTGAACCAACAACAGTAGGCACATCAGTATTAATGACATTACCTCTATTTTCAGGCGTAGGTGTAAATTTAGGCTGTGGCAACTTTTGCAAAGCCAAACCAATTTGCTCTTTGCTCATGCCATCAGGAAACTCGATGTTTCCTACGCCTAAAACTTCAACTATTTGTGCCATTATTTAAATGTTCCTGTAGTTGGGTCATAAACTAAGTTTGGTTTTGCTGAACTTTTTGGTGTTTCTACTGTTGCACCAAAATAAGTATTTGTACCACCAAGCATATTAGGTTTAATTTTAGGAACTTCTAAATTAATTGAATCCCAATCACCGTTTGGATAGTATTTCTTATTAAGATCAACCAATGTTTGCAAGGCAGCTAAACGAGCAGCAATAGGTTTATTAGCGTTACCAATATCACCAGCAGCCGCTTGGTAAGAAGCCACATCTTTGTCAGATTGTGGGCCTTCAAATCTAGGTACTTGCTGAACAAGTTTTTGACCTAAAACTTTAAGCTTTGAATCTGCTTGAGATTGTTTGCCACCACCACCAAAAACTTCTCTAGTGCTAGTAATGATGTTTTCTGCCAAACCTGAGCTTGGTTCGTTAGTTTTGAGGATTTCAGATACAGATTTGATTGTTCCAAAAGCATCTTTAGCGTTTTTAACATTCTTACGCATATCTTCTGCAAACTTGCCTTGCAATTCACGATTTTGCTGTGGTGATAATGAAGAATCATATTCGTAAGTTGGCAATGTGGCTGGCATATATTTAGCATCACCAGCAACTTGTTTAACTTGTCCAACGCCTTGAGCACCAACCATAGGCATACCGCTAGATGGCATACCACCACCAACATTAATACCTCTATCACGAAAATCAATAATGTCTTTTTGCGTCAATGCTGGCTTTGATACACCTACTGGTCTGTAAGTAGCTTCAGGATTAGGCGAATTAACATCAATCATTCCAACCATTGTGTTACCAGTTTTAGGGTCGTATTGCTCAATTTTTTCAAATTTAGGCTCACGCATTAACTGTTTAGCTAATAACGGTGCAAGAGCTTGGCCTTGTGGAGAACGAGAACCAATAGCTTTAGCGTAAGCAGCTTCCATATCAGGAGCAACTCCAGCAACACCTCTTTGTGCACCCATAGTTGGCATACCTTGGTCATCAAGCAATGTTTGACCTTGTGGGATAACTTCAGGAACAGCTTGACGGCCACGCATTGTGGATAGAATGTCTTGAGATTCTTGTGCACCAACAGTTCTTAGCATATTGGCTAATTCTTGTTGTTTACGGTCTGCTTCTTTGGCCAATTGACCACCCCTGTAAGAGCTATATACTTTAGCAATACCTTCCAAGGGTGACGCACCAACATAACGGCCACTTACCATTTGACCTTGCATATTGTCTGTCAAACCTTTTTGCAAAAGCATTTTAGCCAACTCTCTTTGACGAGAGATGTCTTGTGTTTGTATTTCAGGATTGAATGGATCTGCCATATTATTCCCCGTAATTTCCAAAACCATTAGTTCCACGGTTGTAATCGCTATATGGATTCCAAGTGTTAGAACCTAATTTGTTGATTTCTTGCTTTTGCATTTCAGATTGTTGAGTAGTATTGCCTTGTCTTAACGCATTGGCCATTTGTATCTGCTGTGGTGTACCAAGGGCTTGTTGGCCTAATAATTGACCTTGTTGTAAAGCTTGTTGAGCAGATGACTGTTGACCTTGAATGTTTTGCATTACAGGTGGAATACCCTGTAAATTTTGCATATTCATGTAATCGTTGTAATTATTCATTATTAACTTCCTGCGTAGGCAGAGCCAAGATTAAAAAGGCCACTAATCATTGCATTTCTTTGAGCGTTTGAAGCATTAGCAGCTGCAATATTAGCGTTACCTGTCATACCTGCTGCACCTAAATAATCTGCCCCAGCAGTTGTGGCTTGTTGCGGTGCATTTACAAAGAATGAATTAGGGTTGGTAACTTGAGAGCCTGAACGAACAGCATTGAGCGTGTTAATTGGTTCGTTACGCTGATAAGCCAACTCTTGGAAACCTTGTCCACGAGCTTGGTTTGCTAAATTGGCAGCAGATACTTCTTGACCAAATAATTGGTTTTGTAAAGATGCACCACCCAATGAAGCACTTGTTAATCTGTCGTTTTGACGCTGGTCAAATAAACGCTTGGCATTTTCGTAAGCTTCTGAACCTAAAGGTATGCCTTGGTTAGCCATTTGTGCATCAAAAGACTTTTGCTCTTGTTGTAACTGTGGCTGTAAGCGTTGCATTACCAAGTTTGTGGCTCTATCCCAACCAGCCATACCAGTTTTGCTTGGGTCAATATTGCCACGAAGCCCAGTCAAAGAAGATGTGCTAAACGGCTGATCAATCATATTGCCAACATAGTTCAAGCCCTTACTTTGTAGTTGGCCTAAACCTAATGAACTAGCAACATCGTAGTTGTATAGCTGTTGTTGTTCAGGGCTTAATGAAGTTGTAGCAGTCCATGTAGGATTGCCATATTTGTCCGTGCCTGTTTCTGCGTATCTTAATGAACCGTATGGAGTTATTTGATTAACACGGTTAGCAGCCGTAGCTTGACGAGCAGCATCTAAGTTACCTTTTGCAGTAGACTCTGCTGCACCTGTATAGTCAGGAGTTGCAGGAACATCAGGTTCTCCAAACAACATTCCTGTTACACCACCTAATAATCCGCCACCACCACCCATATCAATCTCCTAGTTTCTTGCGTAATGAGCATTTAAGATTCAACCATTTGCAATCTTCTTTTCTCATCGCCATTAAAAGTAAATCCCCGTTTTCATGGGCATCTTCAATTAACGCTTTATCTTGGAAACCAAGGTGTCGGTTTAGTTTTACGGCTTCGTCATTAGACGCTTCCATAGTCGCTAATATAACCTTTTTTTCCAATTTGTTAAAGGGGTAATCAAAACAAGCCCATAATAAATCTTTAGACATCCAATTGTCACCTACTGAAGCTATGTGCATAGCACAGGCATTAGGGATAAAGTTAGTAAAAGCTATTACAGCCACCAAATTACCGTCTATTTCCTGCCCTATAAACTTAGCTTCATCACCAAACTTCTGAAACAGCATACGCTCAACCCAAGAACGCATAAAATCCTGATTTTCAGTCGTAACAGTCCTCAAAGAACCCCACCCAATTCCATTACATAATCAGTTGATGCCCAATGAAACTCGATGCCTTGCGATGCCACATTCAAGTTAATTGATCCTGCAAAGCCTAAACCAGTAACGCCCTGCCAAAATTTAGTAGTGGTTATACCGCCACCCCAGTTAGCGTTATCCCATGTCGATGTATCCCAAATACCTGTATTGGTAATGGATGGGTTAAAAGCTATCTGTGTAGTAAGTGGTACTGTTTCAAAATCCGTGCTAATACCGCACAAAACAGTTGGTAAACCATTGTCTGTTTGGAATATAGGTCTTACCAAGGTAAAGCGTTTTTGTTGGCCACGGGTGTCAAAATAGCTATAAGCTTGTTGTGCAGTTGCAACAATGTTGTTACCACCGTCTGATGTGGCATTATAAAAATCACCCACAAATCCGTTAGAACCAAAGTAAATCTTGTTATCGCCTGAAGCTTCCCAACAGAAAGCATTAATTCCTGTAAATCTAGCCCATGACTTTGTAATGGTGTGCATGACATACTGCTCTTTACCATTAGCCGTTGGAATATTAAGAATCAGCATATTTTCACTAGCAAAGTAGTTAATTTGCCAGCCAAAATCGTTTGCGTACAGGGTTGCAGCTTGGCTTACAGCAAAGAAAATCTTATCTGTAATATTGATTCTAGGATCAAGGCGAGATGATTGCAATGCAGCAGACATTGGCACTAAACCATCTTGGGTTAGTAATAACAGGTCACCGCCAAACTTAAAGAAACATCTACGAGAGAATGTTTGACCAATCTGCCATACACCAACTAAACTCCAAGCACTTGCATCGCTAGGATTTGTTCCTTTATAAACAATGACTTCGCCCATGCTAGTGACAAAAGCTGACAAGTCATCAACGCCATAACCAGCGTCTAATGTCCATGTGCCCATTGCTTGTAAGAAACCGCCTGAACGAGCAATCGATCCTAATGGGAATTCTGAAGCTGCACCACCAATAGATTCAACATTCAAATACCAAAAACTTAAACTGTTTTTTTCTACAAAGAACAGCCTGTCTTGGCACATATTGATGTTGACAAAAGTATTACTGTTTACGCCTGTAATACCTAGAATGGTATAAGTTCCCACAACAGTAGCATCTGCACTTGGAGCAGTAGCCATTGTGTAAGTAAACACAGTAGGACTTGTTACTGTGATGTAATAAGTGCCGTTGTAGTTAGATTCTGTAGCACCTGTAATCGTAACTCGATTGCCTGTTACCAATCCATGTGCGGAAGCAGTTGTTAAGGTTGCCGTAAGGTTTCCTGTGCCACCTCTTGTGATGGTGCTGATTGTTTGGGCAGTTGTCGTATCTGCCATCTTGTACCAACGAGTACCGTCATAAACAATTGCTGCATCTACTCCGTTGACAGCGACCAAGAAGTGTCCACCAGCAGTAGAAATCATGCAATGTTGGAACTTACTATTGCTTAGACCTGTAAATACAGAAGTTGCAGTAGAAGTTGATGCGTTATATATAACACCGTTAGCAATGGCAAAAAGGGTGCTTGTACCATCCACATTGGCATAATTCATCAATGTTTCCACATTGCCTGTAATGCCTGTAGATGCTTTTGAGTAACCTTTTCTGAGCGTTACATCAGATGGCGTAGGAAAGAAATTGACCAATTGCACCGCATCTAAGGGTTGCATCTCAGCCAAAGAATCTCTAGCGTTCCACCCACCAATAGGGGAAGCCAAAGATGTGGTTTTAGCGGTAAATCTCTTAGGTACTGACATGGTTAGCTACCATAACCAGTATCAGGAATATTAGCCCAACCAATAAGAACGGCACTTGGGCTAGGAGCAAAGGACAATGTTGCTGATCCTTTATCGTTAGCTTTAGCCACATTCAAATAACGGTTGTAATCTTGTTGCAATGCAGTAGTATCAAATGACTTGATTTGGAAGTATTTAAGCTTTGTCAATAAAACAATAACAGCATCATCTAACACCGTTGTATCGTTATCAGCAGTAAAGCTGTTTTTAACTTGATTTGTAGCACTACGCACAAAACCCTTAGAACGATACTCAAAACCTAAGTATTCTTGGGTGTTATATGGTGGCCAAATCTGAAACTCATTACCTAAGATTCTCCAACGGACTCGTGGGCCAGTAGAAATATAGCCTGATTTGAGCCATTGCCATTGTTGAGCATCGACTGGGCCAAGCATTTGCCAATGTTTTGTCTTATCCCAATGGGTATTATCTGTGATTGTTTCGTAGTCAGGTGGCAACGGGTAGATGGTCTTACTAAATGTGACCGTACCGCCAAAACTTGTAGCAGAAGATAATTGAGTGGTAGTTAATGAACTTGAGCTTGTAACTTCATTAACATAAGTGTCTTGAGGTACGCTTGTTCCAACGATGGAATAAGTGTTGTCCAGACCTGCCGTACTTGGAATGTTATCTAATACATAAGTTCCATTCGTAGTATTGCAGGTCGTGGTTATTGCATTTGTATAGAAACGATACTCCAACTCCAATGCTTGCCAATCATGTTCTTTAATCAGGTCGTACCCTGCACGGTTCATTAACGCAAGAATCTGTTGCACATCTTGGTTAGTGTTACCTGCTACATAAGTAGGTACGGCTAAATTAAGTTCGCTAGTTACTTGCTGAACTAATTGGAGCATTGTTGATGACATATTAAGCTTCCTCTGTGGCTACCGCTTTAGGTTTACGGGGTTTTTTTTCACCAACAGCAGCAAGTATAGTGGCCATTTGCTCTTGCATTTGTGCCATCTTCGCATCTGTTTCTTGTTTCATTTTAGCAGTTTCTAGCTCCTTTTTGGCAAGTTCTTCTTTCAAAGCGTTAATTTCTTGCTCACGCTTGTCAGTTTCTGCTGCCGTTGTTGCTAGATTTAAAAATGCCTTTGCCTTGTCACGGAACGCATAAGGTGACATACCTGCTGCCATACCCATACGCTGTAACTGTTGATCTGAAGCGTTTGCAATAGATTCTACTGTATGGAACTTCATACCTCTAAGTTCTTCAGCTTGGCTTTTTGATACCAAAGGCCATTCTGATAAAGGTGTTCCAATAATTTCCTCATCGTGAGCACCTTGTCTATTCATATAGTTAGCCCATTGAATAGGAAAGCGTTGCTTATGGCTATTTAAAGCATAAGTGTCGATTTCGGTAAGTGTATCGCCAGCTACACAGATATGAACAAAGTCAAAGTCTTTGTAGATTGGTCTGCCAGCGTCTAGTGATTCTTGCTCTTGGTGAACTGAACGCTTGTAAAAGCGTACCTGTAAGCGTGAATCTGCTCCTTGTTGATCTGAAGGTAATGCCATTTTTAAATCTCCTAAGGTATTAGGTAAAGTTAAAGAGAAAAAGGGGCTACCGATTAAGGTAACCCCCCGTTTTTACTACATTTTGCTATTAAACACTAGTTGCTGCGAACCAAGCATAATCACCTGAAGCTACTGCAACTGCTGGGGCTGCATAAGAGCCACCTGAAGCTGTAACAACAAATGTTGAAGCATTGATTGAGCAAGTTGCTGTAGAAGCTGTAATAGCTGCACCAGCAACACCTAGAACATAACGCTTGCCGTCTGAACCAAACACTTGTGAACCAAGTGGGCCGTTAGCAGGAACGCCAGTACCAGCAGAGTTTGGATTTGTTGCTACGATTGCATCCAAATTAATGCCAGAGGTAGGGGTTATTGAATATGACATGATATTTCCTTTCTATTGGTTAAGTTGAGTTGTCAGATTAAGAACCTGTCAACACGCCTTGTAATGAACTGTTAGAACAAGTCAAGTTACCAGCCCAACCGTATAACTTCACGATTGCGTCTTGGTTAATTGACTGACGCTCACCACCGATAGGTACAAAGTTACGCTCTTTGTGTGGGCGTAGGAAAATGTAGTTTGTATTCAACAAGTACATTGTCAAAGCGTTTTCTTGAGCACCGATACCACCACCCAAGACCACATCAGCAGACATACCGCCACCGTAGAACTTCAATGATGCGAAACCAGCAGCACCTTCTTCAACACCAGCGATACGCTGAATTGCTTGCAAAGAAGCAACATAGCGTTGGTACAAAGTGTTACCAGCAACAATAAGGTCAACCTTATCAGATCCACGAACAGATTTGATAGCGGCTGTTGTCATTGCAGCTTGGATTAATGCAGAAGAATCAGCACCAGTTGTTGCTTGGTTCTGCCAAAACGCCCAGTTTGCACGGTTAATACCACCGTATGTACCAGTTGTAGGAGATGTTGATACAGCAGCAGCCAAACCAGTAATGTTCTTACCACCGTTACCAGTACCGTCACCGTAAATGTCACCTGAAATGCGGTTCAAAAGACGAGCTTCAGAAACTTGCATACGACCATCTAACAAGTCGATGATTGCTTCTTTGCTTGAGTTTTGCAACATTTCTAGACCACTCATTGTTACTGAGTCAGCATACTGAGTAATGCTGAACTGAGCAGCAGAAATAGGGCTATCAGGAGTAATGTTTAGCACTTCGTAACCGCTGTATGAATTAGCGTTATTAGTTGCTGGGTCGTTGTACATGATTTCTTCCAAAATCACATTACCGCCTGAGAATGGGCGTACATTACCCTTAGAGTTCAATCTTTGTAGGATTGCGTTGTTTTGTGTTAAGTTGTCTGCCAATACTCCGCTACGGCTTTGAATGGTAGTAGCGATAATATCGGTGATTGCTGAGTTAGCAAAAGCCATGATATTTCCTTTATTAAATTAAGTTAAACCCGACCACCCTCTGCATCGGCCAAATTAGCCATCAACAATGAGCGTCTATCCTTTGCATCTGTGCCTTTCACTTGACCGCTAGGTGTAACGGATCGTGGACTAACAGCAGTTGCTTTAGCTTTAGCTACTTGTTGTGCCTTAGACGCTTGAGTATTAACTGATTTCAGGAGTTTATCCTGCTCCAATCTATAAGCTTCGTCATTCATACGCACAGCTTTGGCATAAGCCGATTCTAGGTCTTGGGCTAAACCTCGCTCAAGTAATTGAGCCATATCTTCCCTTACCATTTCAAAGTGCGGAAACCGCTCTCTGTCACTACTTACTCGGCTGATTTCTTGGTTCAACCGAGCATTTTCTTCTTGCTCTCGTATCGCTGACAGATGTTGCACCTGCTGTTGTGTTGCTTGTAGCTGTTGCATTAACTGTTGTTGATACGGGTCTGCATACGCCTGTTCAGGCATCTGAAGTGAATCTTGATTTAATTGTATTCCATAATCTTGTGCAAGTCTATTAAACATCTGCACTTTTTGCTCATACGGTGCTTTGCTCAAAATCATGTGAGCACGACCTAAATTATTAATCCAAGCTACAGGGTGAATACCTTGTGCTTGTAATTCAGGAGCAAACTGCCCAATCGCATCAGTCAATTGTCTAGCGTTGTCAGCTTCATTCTTGTAAGCAGATACGCCCTTTTTGTACTCAGCTTCTCTTTGGTTGGCATATTCAGCAAACTTAGCAAACTCAGCCTTATCTAATGGTTTGCCTTCTTGCATCTTATTCCATACTTCTACATACTCTTTCTTCCAAGTAGTTGGGCGTTTTATTTCCTCGCTAGGAACATCACTAGCTTCTGCCACAGGCTCAGATTCTTCACCTTGATTGACTTCGGTATTGGATTCTTGGGCTTTGAAACGACCTTTTTCGTCACGGTTTTCTTCGCTACCTTCTTCACTGGCGTTTTCGGCTTGGATTGGGTCATCATTTACTTCAATCTCCTTTTCAATGGGTGCTTCTAAAGTGCCTTCTTCGGCTTGGTCTAGTGCTGCTTCAAGTAATTCTCTGCGGTCATCTGACATGGTTTATCCTTATCTGTAGTTAAGTTTTGAGTATGCAATTTCCGCAATTTGTCGCTTACGGGCTTCGTTTTCTTTACGGCTAAATTCAACCTTTTTCTGTTCAAAAGGCACATCGTTACCTACTTCAACGCAGTTATTACGCTTTAGGTTCTCACGGTGCTTAGAACGGCTAGACACCCATGTGCCATCAGCCATAGAGATGTGGCCTTCAATGTCAGGTACTACCATTGGGGCTTCTCTGCGTGTCATATTTAGCTTGTCTTTCCATGCTTGTTCTGCTTCAGGCGTGTTAAATGGAATATTCCAATAAGTTAGATACTTTTCCATATCGCTCATCTGACTTTCGTCATATTCTTCCCTAGCAACCTTGCAACATGGGCAAATAACGCTGACTTTTACCAAAGCCATTACATTCTCCTTATAATTTCAGGTAGTTGATCATATTCATGGGGTCTGAGTAGGCAAACGCTGTCATACCATCTTGCGTTCTTCCATCTCCAACAGACAAATTCTTCCTTAGGTAGCAAAACCACGCATTTAACGCCCAAAGCACCAGCCAAGTGAGCAGTTCCTGTGTCTACTGTGACAACGCCCTTCATGGCTTTCATGTGTTTGGCAGTTATTGACCAATCTTTCTTCCACCCATCATTCGGTAAGGGGTAGAAATTGCCGTCTGTTTCAGGGTTTAGGCTGTAAGCATCGCTACCAACTAGACTTTCCATGTGTTCGGCAGAGATAGACTTAATCCAATGCAAAGTTCCCTTGCTTGCAGACCAATTCACGCCTATTTTTTTAGGGATATTACTAGGTTCGGCTTCAAAATAGCCTTCTGAGCCAACAACCTTGGTGTTTGTAATAGGAAATAGAGCTTTTACATAGGGCATTGAGCAATCTATGTAGTAAGGTAGTGACATAGATCCAATCCAGTAGTCACATTCATGGGCTGGCCCTGATTCTGTTAGGTTAGTTAACTGGTCTATGCACTCCATTTGACCTAAAACACCAAATAAATTAGGTACGCATAGGACTACGACCTTTTTAGCACCCATAACCTTTAAAGCTGGCAAGAATCTAGCGTATTGGAATATATCACCAAACCCTTGCTCCATCTGAACCACAATAGTTTTATCTAAAAGTGATTCACCTTGCCATGTTTTAGGGGCTACAGGTAATCTTGCGTAGGGAATAGTTTGATTGGCTAGAATGTCTTTATGCCAACGATATTCAAATAGCCTAAAACCAGCAGCGTATCTGCCAGCGTGTAAGTTATCGTAAGCTAACTTGTATTGTGCGTGTGGGTTTAAATTAGCAGTAATAGTGCAGCCTCATCGTCAAGTTCCTCTTGGCGTTTGGCTTCTAGCACTTGTAACTCATATTGAATACGAGCCACTTCGTTTCTGTAAGCTACTGCCGCAAGGATGTTATCCCGTTGTCTTTCAAGGTAGCTTATAGACCGTTGTAAATCTTCTGTTTCAGCTAACGGTATATCAGCTTTAACCTCTTGTTTGGATTGTACTTTAGATTGCTTAACTTTTGCAACAGGATCAATTTGATCTCTAAATGCTTGCTTGCGTGAAGCGTTAGCATCTTTAGTGGCTTTCTCAAGTAAGCGTTGGCGTTCTGCTATCTTCTGCTGAATCCTTTTGATTCTACGCAGTTCTTCAGGTGTCCATGAAGCATCATCACCACCCCCAAGTTCAGAGGTGGGTTGAATGTAAATCTGAAAAGCGTTTACTTGAAACGCATTAGCTTGGAAAGCCGTTTGAAACATTACTGGATAGCTTCAGTAGGTGCAGTTAGAGATTCAGATAGCATTTTGATAAAGGCTTCACGGCCTACTTGCAATTGCTCTATGTTGAATTGCATAGAACCTAGCTTTTTATCAAGGTCGGCAAGGTGATTAATCATCACTTTTTGCTGATCTGTCATGCTTTCAATGTCGTATTCCACATCATTTAATACAATAAACGGGGTTTTTTCTTTATTTCCCATTACTTACTCCTAGTTGTTAAAAAATCTTACCAAGGTAGTTCAGACTTAACCTTTGGTGCTTTTAGTTCTGCTAATTGAGCATCAAGGCTTGATTCCATAGCTTCTAAGTCTAGCTTTTCAGCTAACCAAGTCTTAACTGTTGCTTCTGTTAGGCTTGCAAAAGGAATGACTGTATCGCCTACTTCTACACCGACTGAGCCATAAGATGATG
>ERZ869921.879-NODE-879-length-14705-cov-7.412287_pt1 | contig 14705 bp, 30 predicted proteins | sample MGYA00579310_ERZ869921 | MGnify/ENA primary metagenome ERZ869921 (study PRJEB32216, sample SAMN09231816) | wastewater metagenome | place: USA: Maryland | collected 2016-06-21 | study: EMG produced TPA metagenomics assembly of the PRJNA472060 data set (Reclaimed...
CATCACAACGACACGTTTATGATTCTGGGGCTGTTTAAGGTGCGTGAACTGAAGATGAAGCGGTATCTCCGTCTTGATAAGCTAAGAAAAGTACACATGATTACTCTTGACGAGTGGTTACTCAAGTACAATAGATGAACGTATATGTTTATAAACGCTATCGAAAGATATATATACAAGCTGTATCTACCTATATGATTAGATATACAAAGGTGATTCAAAGATGCCAATCGTTCAAATTTACCTAAGCGACACTGACTATGCGAAGTTCAAAGGACTTGATCTTGAGAACCAGAAGATCCTGAGAAATCAGTTCATCGCGTCAGTGAAAGACAAATAAGGAGGAGAACATAATGCCAGAGCCAGAAAAAAGAACCAGACCAACACCAAGTGAACTTATAGAGGAATTACAACGATTGCCAGACCTTATCTTTACCAGGGGGGCTGAAGTGTACGGGAAACGGAAAGAGTACGACATACTTACTCTTGAAAATGATGCGATCGCTGCAGAACTGATGTCTCTTGTAGAGGCAGAAGTTGATGAGAAGGGCAAACCACGCTTCTCCAACTTATCTAAAAGGCAGGCTGAGGTTGACAGGCGGTTGAAAGAAGATGTTGTCTGTAATGCCCGCAGATTAAGCCTGGAGACATTGCGGAAAGAGATTGATGACATGAACTTGAAGATCGAGTTCTACAACAACAGGTTCAAGGCCTGCAGGGCAATATCATTGCTCATGGGAGTTGATTGATATGGACATTGAATACTCTCTAACAAACCTGTTCCTCTTTTCAGCATCAGTCCTTATGCTGGTCATAGCATTCAAAATGATTCATGGGTGAAAAAAATGGCTGCAGATTACTATGGAAAGACATCAGATGTGATCTATTTAGGCACCATAACTGGCGAGCAGTTCGCCAAGGCCTATAAAGAGATTGCATCGTCTAAAGATAAGGTGCCGAAAGCGTCAACGATACTGCCTGTCACTGGTGTGGGTGGATGCAGGATATATGCAGTTCAGCAACTGAGTAACGAACACCCTGTAGAGACTGATAAGCCGGTCATCGAAGCATGGATATTCTATGACATCCTGCCGCAGGATAACAGGACTTTAGAGCCGAAGACTGGTAAAGTCATAGAGAAGTCTGCAGAGCCTAAGAAGCCTGCACTTGTTGTGGATCTGTGAGGTGAAACAATGGCAACGAAAATCAAGAAAGAATCAACACTGTGGAATGATATGCCGAAGACACCGTGGAAAAAACAAGACTGGAATGTGTCAAAACTGAATAAGAAGGCCAGGAAGAAAGAGGAAGAGTATACTATATTCACTATCAAAGTGAACTTGAAGCATCCCGCTAAGATAAAAGGTAATGCGAAGAATTACTACAAAGCCATCTCTGCAGCAACTATCATGGAGAACCATGCAGACATCCAGAGAGGTGTACGTGCTGCTGTCGATGAAGTGCTCAGTGCTATGTGCACTGCACTTGTCATCAATGGACTTGAATCAGTCAATACAAGGAGGAAATCAAAATGAGCAACTTTGAGAAATCACACGGACTCTATGTCGGTAGAGTGTTAGGATCTGAAGGAAAGAACAAGAAGGATGAACCGTTCAAGAGATGGGTACTCTCATTCAAAGGGAGAGAAGATGCGGAGAATGCGTACAAAGTCACATTCTTCGAGAAAGCTGATAAGCCGTTCCCTAAGATCGAAGAAGGCAAATGGTACACTCTCACGTATGTCGTCCAAGAATATACGAATGATTATGGGCCGCAGAAAGGGAGGAATCTGACTAAAGTGGAAGATGGCAAACTACCATTGCCTGAGAAGCAGACCCAATCTGCACCAGCTCCTGCTCCTGCAAAGATAATACCTGTGAACTGGGACGACTTCGCTAAGGAGTATGATGCACTGATGGATGCGAACGAGTCTCTCAAGAGGATTAAACATCCATTGCACATGTTCGGTGTCTATATTGCCAACAACCATGCAGCGCAGTTTGCAGACATTGTGTCGGAATGCAAGGCACATTTCAAGAAGTGAGCACATGATCCCCCTGACCAATGTAAGTGTATCGATTATAGGTACACTGTGTTATTGGGTAGGGATGGCAGTTGGTTACTGGTTAAGAGGGAGACAATGATCCTGGATCTTGATGATATCACATTCAAGGAGGAGAAGAGTAGTGGCAGCCCCTCAATCACCTCAGAGAAAGGCACCCAACTACTCTCAACTTCTCCCCAAGTCATCAAGCGAGTCTTGCACATAAGGCAGGAGTTCATGATATATCCAAACGGCCAGATATATCCAGGGAAACCACAATCATGGTTCGAAGACAAGGCATACGAAGTCAAGAAGAAAGAGCCGAAGAAGGCGAAAGAAATCAAGAAACTTGAAGTCAAGAAGGTAGAGGAATACTGATGAGAAAGGAAATCCAACATTGGCATAGTATGGTCCTTGCGACGTATCAGGCAATCATGTTCGACTCGCTCATACATCCGCACAACATCACTACAGAATCTGCGAAGACCTATGAGTTTGAGGATGAGGATGAAGCACCGTCACGTAACCCTAATCATCCTAAAGGCCTGTTCCGTGGCTACATGGCTATGAAAGATGTTGATGGCAAGAAGACTAAGTATTTCCTTGAAGAGTCATACTATAAAGACCTGCCTATCCGTGTCGAACAGCACGATGAAGTGTTCTACAAGGACAATGCCAGGGTGAAGAGTGTCGTCTATCTACCTACAGACATCACACCGTTCAAGATTAAACCTGAATGCTGCTGGACTGATAACCATGATTTCATAGACACTATCGCGCCGTTCAATCATACACAGCCAGACTCCTGGACGCTCAATAAGATCATTGCAGTGATGACTTATGTGGGCAAGACATTCCTGTGCATATGCTCACTGAGCGAATATGGTAAATCCAGCATCTATCTCATTTTTGATGCAGTCACTAAGAAGTGTCCAGTTTTCCAGCCACGTTCTGTGCCAGGAGTACTCGCACAGATAACAGGTGACGGTAACATGGTGTTTGATGAAGTGCATGATGCTGCATCAGAAGTCAAGTCTTGCATGGAGAATTTCTCACTCCAAGTGGGAGGGAACAGTCCGATATACATCAATGGTGCCATGAGGAGCACGAACACAAAACCAAAGTATGACGTGTCAGGCCAGAGTATCACATACTTGTTCAATGTCTACAACAATTATAGAGATCCTGAAAAACAGTTCTGGGACAATATCTGGGCCAACAGGAGAGCCATGCAGAGTAGGTTCCTACAGTTGAAACTTGACGGTAAACTCCTTGAAGAGTTCGATAAAGATTTTGATATTCCTAAAGTTGCATCTGATAACAAGATGTACTATGTGAAGATTGCCAAACACTTGTTGTACTTAAAGAACCTAAAATTGAGCAATGGGTATGTAAGACGATATAAAAACCCTGTCGAACTGGACTTGAAAGGCAGGCATAAGATCATCTATGATGAAATATCTTGGGGGATTGACCTTTATTCGAGGACGCAGGATGAATATACAAAGTTTGTCCTGCTCCTGAATAAGGCCATCAACGATTACAAAGAGATGACTGGCGAGAAGAAGTATCAGGAGAGTGCATTCGCTATGTTCCAGGATGACGGTAGGATGGCTGTCGAGGAAGAAGTCATTGAACAGAACGAAGAGATGTGCGATAGTGATAAGATAATGAAGTATGCTTCAACGAAGATCATGGTGTCTTCTGATGAACTTGAGAAGCAGTTGAACATCAAAGATATTGATGCTGTGCTGAACGTGATGGTGCAGCACGGAGATATATTCAGCCCTAAACCTGGGTTTGTGGCGGTGCTACGATGAGCAAAGTACTGAAATTTACTGTAGTCGAGATACTTCCTGCACTATTGGACAAGAGCAAGACACAGACTATCAGAAGAGCCTACGAGATGTCTGATGATGGCAAACTCTTTTCATATAAAGTGAAACAGCCAATCCCTGTATTGGTTGAGAAACCTGCACGATTCAAAGTCGGAGACAAGGCAACGCTGATGTGGAACCAGAGAAGCAAGTCTTTATGGTTCTATAAACACGATGGCTCTCCAGCAATTACTTCGACAGCAATAAAGTATCCCTCGGATGTTTTCCCGAAAGTCCTCGGAGAGGTTGAGATTACTGATGTCTTCAAGATAACAATGATAAAAAATGAGGAAAATGAATACCGCATAAATCAGGATGAAGATATGCCGATGGTTCATTACAAAGACAAGCACATAATAGCGAAACGAGATGGCTTCAAATCAGCAGATGATATGTTTGCATACTTTGATAAAGCGTATGACTTGAGCACACCAAAGACGTTCTGGGTATACAGATGGAGATGGCTGTGATGAGCGAATTTACTATCGAACAGATCGCTGCAGAAGTGGAGTTCGTTCCTGTATGTTCATTCACTGATTGCCGGGCAGTACGTTACCACGACGAATGGATTATGGATTTGCCGTACAACCCGAAAGAGATTAATTATACCCATAGCATTTGCCCTGCCTGTAATAAGAAACATTATGGTGAGTTTCAATGAACAATGACACAACATCACTCATCACCTTTGATAAAGGCATATCGGCATTAGACATCTGTATCGGAGAATCACGATCGTATGAAATTAAAGTCCTGCGTACTGAGAAAGGACTAATCATTACAAGCATCAGAGAGGTACTGACGGAAGATGACAAGCGACAAATTATCCTCAACAATTAAGAAGATGGTACGTGCTGTGAAATCCAGCAGGGCTAGGAAATTGAAATATAATGTCCAAGACCAACTCCCTTGGACCATCATTGGCAGAGACTTAAAGCTCAAGAAGTTCACGAAAATGTACAATGGGTACCATGTCCGGTATAAGACCAGGTTCCTGAAACCACTCATGCACTTCGCAATCTGGCTCGGGCTTAAACTGAACAGGAGGATCCTGGGGAAGTCATTCATTCCTCCTGAGAAGATATCGAGAGAGAAAGCCAATAAGGTAATCAATGTATGTAATGACACATTCATGCAGACTCTCAAAGAGGCAGAACTTGTCCTGCATAATGATGTGAAGAGATACAACGATCCGATGGCGCAGGACTATAACCAACTGATGAAACTCGGCCATGACATCGTGATGCAGAACATCATCTACGATACGTACTATCGCTGCGTGTTCGAGATGTACATGTATAACCTTGCTATCAATATGGGAAAGGCGTTCAAGAATGATAAGAACCATGTGCTCTACAACACTGAGATGCTCGATAACATCAACTATTACATGGCTGTCGAGAGGAACGATGGGAACTATTTTGTATTGAATGAGGGTGACAGTATCATTGTTATCCCCAAGGGTAATGCGATACGGATGAAGAAGAAAGACATGGCGGCGATTTTGGAGGAGGATGGTGTTGTTCAAGGTAAAGAAAAGTTATGAGAACTTGCGTGTGGTGGTGCTGGTGCTCATCTCGATCATTGTGCTCTTATTAGCAAACATGATATTCAGCAAACCACAGACGTGTCATGTTGATTATGCAAAACTCGATGAGGCAATTAATAGCGACATCCCACTAATTGAGGATAACATGACTATCGGACAGGCAAAATACGTCTACAATGCGTTCAAGACTATGCCGTCGATGCAATGGTATGTGGATTCACAGGTGAAGAAGATTGTTATCTGTGAAGAGGGATTACAATGAGTTGTCAAAGACAAGAATGTAAAGAGATAAAAGTCATGGACGGAGAGAAATGTACTGAAGATGCTGTTGTCCAAGGCCGCTGCTTGAGACACTTCTGGAAGTATAGAGAGAGTGAAGAAGAATGACGCACTCCCAAATAAATCAACCTAAAGGTTGGGGTTTCTCACGCAAACCCTTTAACTTAAACCTTTGCCTCTTGCGAGGAAAAAAACAAAAGTTTAATGTAGGGTTCGCTAACGAGCCTACCCCAACACGAGACAGCCAGTTATCATCTTTAGCGGTGATAACATGGCTAAAAACGAATATCCACATTTCAATCCGAACAATTACAGGCTTGATGTCAAGATTGCCACTGTCAGAAGTGGCTTTCACTGCAAGCACAATATCAATTATCACATCATCTGGATTCCAAAGTTCAGGAAGAAGATACTCACAGGAAAGGTGGCAGACGTGCTAAAGCAAATCATAGAAGGTCAATGTCAGGAAATGCAGTGCGATAAGTTGGCACTTGAAGTGATGCCCGACCATATACACCTATTTATCGGTGCGAAGCCAACTCACAGACCATGCGACATAATCCACAAGCTGAAAGGCAATACAAGCATTCAGCTAAGAAGGGTATTCCCTAATCTAAAGTATCTTGGATATTCACAGCATTATGGAAAAGGCTTTGATGCTCTATGGGCAACTGGATATTATTGTGGCAGTGCAGGTCACGTTTCAGCCGATGCAGTAGCACGATACATAGCTGAACAGCAGGGAAAAGATGTCTTTGAGGATAGCATCTTCGGAGATAAATCAGGGCAAAGCAAAATAGGTGATTTCGCATGAAGGAATCTATTGATTATTGTTTAAAAGATTACAAGCATCATCACTATTGGGAATCAATAGGAATAATCACAAGACAAGATGGAAGCATAGCACAAGTATTCAAATGCACACAATGTCATAAATGCAAATTGGAGATTTTAGAACAAATAGTAAGGGTGTATCAATAATGGTAAAATTTACAAAAAGATTTGAAAAAATTGCAGGAGTAATCAAAGCGGTTTATGTTCCTATAAAGTTACATCTAACAATTTTTTATGATGTTTTCTTTGAGGAAGAAGAAATTAGAAGAAAGGTTTTGATTGAATTAAGAGAATCAAATTTAGAAAATTCAGTTGAAACATTCTCTTTTTATCCAGAAGAGGTGAAACAACGTGACTAAGAAAATAGTTCAAGTTGAATGTGACTGGGTTGAGATTCATCACAAGGTAGTTGACGTTGAAGTTGATGCTGAATTTGATGAGGACTTGGAAGAGTGGACTTATGATGAAGATAGCTTATTAGAATGGGCTGAAGAACTTGCCACTTGGAATACTCCAAATTCATGTGAGCATACTGAGTTTCAAGATTCAAAGATATTAGGGCTTAAAGAGAAGGAGGTAAAGGCTGGATGTAATGCCGATAGCCACGACGACGGCATTCCTCCCAAAGATAAATCTTTGGGTATCCTGCCTACGATTTTATGACAGACTTGAAGACGCTGAAAGATATACCTTGGTTTGATGATAAAAGGGGGATTGTTAATGGAGAACAGATATATGCAACTTGTATTGACAGAGAAGAACTCCGTGCAGAGGTAATCAAGTGGTGCAAGAGTTTAGATGGTGAAGGTTGTTTGATCCATAGGGGAGCATACCCTGACTGTCCTAATGATGGGAAACATTATAAGAATGATATTAGCTATTGGATGTTCACAGATGAAAATGAAGGAGCAAAGAAATTCCTTAAATTCTTCTTTTCCATCAGCGAGGAGGAACTACGATGATTTCCTATACTAAAACACCAGATGGAAAACGATTCTTCCATAAGGATAACCAACCCGAGAGAGGTGCTCCTTTATTGTGTCGACTTGGAATACATTTTAGCAACTGCTCTGACTATAGAATGATGCGATGTGTAAAGTGTGGGGTGAGATTAAAGTGACACAGACATTCGAGGAGCAATTCCCCTTACTCAAAAAAGAAAAAGACGAACTCAGAAAACTACCTAAAGAGGACTTTATCACTCTCTTGACGCTATACACGAGGGAAGAAATACAAAGGTGCTGCCTTGACAAGAATAGGGTGAGAGATGCTATTGAGAAACTACGTAAAGAAGAACTGGCAAAGTGGCACGATGCTTCTTCTGCAGAGTTTGCTGTCAAATTTATAGAGGAGGAGTTGGGAATATGAAAACCGCGTCAACGTTAACTCGGAACGACGGAGGAGAGAATAATTCTTGGTGTCCGGAATACGGGTCAAGAACATTAGAAGCGAACCGGACAAGTCTGGCTAATGTGTCTTCTCCTCCTCCGTCGCCTTTAATAGGATTACCAAAACCAAGAATGTTCAGTATGAAGACAGGGAAAGAAATTAAAGAGGGTGATTCACCGTGACTAATTGTAAACATTGCGGAGATGATGTTGTTATGACGTCAGAAGGATGGCGACATCAACAGGATATGCGCACAATAATTCTACATTTTCACAAAGCAGAGCCATCGGAGAGTGAGGACAAGTGACGACGTGTAAGCACTGCGGAAAAACGATAGAGAAGTTTAAAGGGAGTGATTGTTGGTATCATACTAATACGACAAACTTTGGAAACATTTATTGTAGTAGGAAAGCAGAGCCGTCAGAGGGTGATGAGAAGTGACCAACAACTACAACATATATTATGACCCGGAGAAGTTTGAACTCACAATATTCGGACATCTATCAGAAAGCCTTTCTTATGAGTTCAATTATTTTGTTATCTTCAAACACACTGATGGCAGACTGTTCTATGCACACGACAGCGGCTGCTCCTGTCCAGCCCCATTCGAAGATTTTAAAGGGATAAGTGAATTAACGCCTATAACATTGGACACTTTTGATAGGTTTGAAACAGAATTAAGAAATTGGCGTCCAGTAAATATGCCTGTTAATGAAGTTATAGGAATGATAAGTAAGGTAAATTTATTCTTACGAACAGGGGTAAGAAAATGACCGACACTAAGAAAGAACCAACGTGCCTGAACGAGATACCTATGTGGTTGTTTCATAAAGATGGAACAAGAACGCCATCAGAATTGATTTTCAATGAAGAAGGAAATTATTGTAAGGTGCGTGAAGTTCAGGAGATGGTGATACGACAGATTATCGAAGAAGAATCAATAATGAGCTGTTCGACTTATCACACTGAACAACTTAAATATTTTTTCAACATAACAGAGGACATGATTGAAGAGTATAGGGTGAGGGTGAAATAATGACGAGTGAAAAGGTATTCAAAAGGAGTTTGATTATCAATGTTAAGAATGGTTCTGCACGAGTCGTCAAAAATTTGAGAAACAGGAAATTGAACTTGTTTGAGATCAGAGTTCCGTACAAGATAAAGATTAGGACGCCAGAACTTGCTGATGCCAAAGGTCTTGTGATTGATACAGACCTGCCGATAATAGACACTACACAGGTGAAGATGTGATGACAACAGTACGTTCGGCCAAGTCGAAAGGATCGCAATACGAAATGTCGTGCAGAGATTCACTTCAAGCGATCTACCCAGACATCTTACTAACTAAGCAAGAAGGGTTCGTGCAGCAGTATGATCTTGTCTCGCACCAATCAAAAGTGGTGATTGAATGCAAGAGGCATAAAGGGTTCACATGGAATGACTTAGTGAAGACGTTCAACAAGCTCTATTCAAAAGCACCGACCGGGTATACACCTTATCTCTTATTCCAAGGTAACGGACAGCCATGTCTCGTGATGTATAACCCTATGATACATAATCATTCCTGTATCGTGGTGATACCGTTTGAGGATATGTGGCACGTTCCATTCGTGAAACATGTCGGGAAGAAAAAGAAGGAGCAACTTCAACTCAATGATGATCTGGTCGGCATAAACGACAAACCAGGACATGACCAATATGAATGACGGACCTATGCTTCCGGGAGATTGCCGAAAACACGACTGGAAACTAATCAATGATATCCCTGGATTCACATTCATAAAGATTGAGTCTGATATGACTTGGGAAGAATTCAGACGACATATATCTAAGATAGACCGACTTGAATGCAGGCATTGCGGAAAACGAGAATGGGCTGAAACAGAAGTAAGGTGGGTAGATAATGATGAAAACCAGAAGACCAAAACCGATAGTATTCTCTGAAGAACAGATCAATTTCCTGAAGACGCACAAAGCGAGAGAATTCATGAAACGATTCCCTGAACTTGCCAGAAAGTATGGGACGAACAGAGTCCACAACAGGATTCTTAATATGAGGACAAAACACATCATCAAGAGATTGAGAGGAATCAACGAGACAGATCGGAGGTATAACCATGAGAATACATTTGTGGCTGGCTAAGAGGACGCAGAGAAGGATTGAGAACTATGAGCAGAAAATAAGATTGTTCCAGGACTATATCACAAAGACCAGAGCATGGGTAAGACAGGAGAAGAAGATCCTGGACAAACAGCTTAAAGAACTCTCACTTTCTGAACGTATCAAATTCGGACATGAGACAGGATATCTTGAGGAAGACATACTCCCCAAGCATTGATGCGTCCTACCTCCATCACTTTTTTGTTTTTTGATATGCGTGAACCTATATGGAAATTGCTTTCTTTCCTTCATAGGTCATCAGGGTAAGGTGCTTAGTGGCATATCGGAAGCGTGAACTCCTCAGCGTCCCCGTCATCTAACCTCAGCGTCATGCAACAATAGTCCATTGCTGCAACCCAACACGTAAATAAAAACGAGGACCTGTGAACGTCTCGGGGGGATAACACAGATCCTCAGAATGCCTGTGATCGTTATTTCTTCAGCCAGTACTTGATCGCTGCATAGAGCATCGTAGCTGCCGCACCGATGAGCAGTGCCAACGGCTGGTCTTTCACACCGATGTATGCGACGAATGCTGACACGAGCGCGACTGCGGGCTTCTCCATGCTATCGAAGAATTTACCCCAATCCCACCCCTTGAAACTGAATCGTTCTGAAACCATTGTTCCTACCTCCTAGATGACTTTAGTTGTTCCGAGATGTTGGATGAACATCGTGATAAGGATAAGCGTGATCGTCCCCATGATTCCCCATAACGAATAGATCATCTTTGTATGCCATTTGACTTTCCCGTTAGTCTCACGGACAATATCTACCACTCCTCTATGGTCAAAGGTACCATCCCCTTCTAGGATATTGAGGATCTTTTCAGTCTTCTCTACAAGCGCGTCATTCATCTTCATTAGGTCATCTATCTTACAGACCTTGTCGAACACTTCCGCCTGAGACATCTTCCTGGTAATTAATGCTGTTTTCATGTGGTTGTCACCTTGTGTTTGTTTCTTCCTTGTCATCATTGTGTCCCCAGAAACTTATAAATAAATGAGTTGTATGCGATGTCTTCATTGAAGAAGAACCAGGATGACCTATAGCAAGACCACACAGTGGTGAAACCTAACTTCTCTTTAGAGAACTCGATGATGTCTTTCTTATGGAATTCAAACATATTCCTGTACGGCATCGACAACATCTTCGGGTAGTAGCACCAATCAAGAGAAACGAAGTTCAATGGGTACTCAATCGGCTTGTAGAAACAACAGCAATGGCCGCCTGTTGGAGCAACTGCAGACTCCTGTACATCGCCAGCCCAGATCATAAGTCTGTTAGCAGGTATCCCTTTAATCCTGCAGAGCACATAGATTAGGATGGCACCATCCTCGCAATCGCCTTGCATTGGGCCGTATTTTGTTCCATTAACAACCTGTGTCTCTTTGATAGTTTCTTCCGGTGTCGCCCAGTATTCAGGAGTCTTCCATCGTGTTCCGTCATCGATATACTTGAGATTGTTCCAGACATAGGAGAACACTTCGTACACCTGGTCGTCGTATCCTATGACTGAAGGTATCTTATTGCACATGTTCATCACAACAGAAGACTCTTTAGATCGTAATACTTGTGTTTCCAGCCAGTCTTGCAGATATACTGCCTTCCGCATCTTCGAGTCAATCAGGTATGCTATCGTTGAAGATATGACGTTCTGTTCAGTATATTCAAACACAGTAGGGTATTTAAGGACTAATGGGAGACTGAACCTGACCGGAGCCATCATGAAGTCCTCCGTGCAGTGACAATCATCTGCCAGGCCAATGTCCCACTGAGCCAAGTCTTTCCGCCACCGATGTAATGATGGTATGCTCCGGCAGAATCTAGTCTGCCCACTACCTTGACGTTCTGTGAAGTGACTCCTGTGACACCTGTTGATTTAGAAGTTATGGATAGAGGCATCTGACCGATACTGCTGCTATTATACACCGCTACGACTGCATCAGCAGTCACAGTTCCAAAGATGACTTTCCATGCACTGATATGCGCATTGTCATGTTCGACTGTCGCAGAGACAGTGGCATATAAGTCATACGTGCATCCAGCACTAAGGCCTACTATATCAGCACTCACTAATGTATTTGACCAGGCAACACCAGTGACATCAGTATACCCCGTGCCTGTGTTTGAAGCAGTGATGTGCGTGTACTCTTTCGTATCGATCGCGGTATCGACAGCACCGAACGTATCATTTAGATCTGCTGCATAGAGTACCTGGCCATCAGACCAGTTAGTCCCTCCAAAATAGGTGGTGCGGATAGTCATTGTGCATCACCAAGTTTGAATGTAGTGAACGTATTCTCACCAGTCTGAATCCTAAACTGATTCCGACCGAGTAATTGCGCAATGACTTTGATCCTTTCAAACATAAGTTCTTTAGACATGATGTGTTGAGAATGCGTCATCATAGGGATACCAAAGATAAGCCCAAGTTTCACTGGGTACTCAGTGTTTGGGTCCTTGTAGATGAGGATAAGTGTTTCCGCGAACCCTTCCAGTGATGAAAGTCCTTCATCAGTGAACGTCCTCTTTTGATACATCTTTGCCTCATCTTCGCTCTTCACTACATTAAGTCCTACCATTGAACATCACCATTGATTTGTTGTATTTAAATTTATCCATAAGTTAAGAGTGTCTCGGCGATAATGACACTTGCTGAAGCAGCGATCTTGTACCTCAGATCAACACCTGTCGCTGTCACGATTGTCTCTCTATTATTCACCACATCCATCCAGATGGACCCCCCATTCGCAGAGACTTGTAGCATAAGATTTGACGCACTACCCGAAGACGGTGTCACTGATAATGTCACTTTTGAGACAGTCCCATCATTATATGCGACGGATGAAGACACTGCAATCTCACCAGCAGATAATCCCAACTCCCCTGATGTGACAGCCCAATCTCCTGTCGTTGATGCATTTTTAAAATAGTTATCCCGGTAATGTTCTCTGTGTATCTTATTAGGGCTTGCGATAGCCCATAATGTTAAGACTCGTGCAGATTCACCCAATGTCACTTGTTTGCCTGTAACCCCTGACGTTACGCCGAGGACACCGTTCGCTTGATGTCCCAGGATGAAACTTGCACCGATAGATTTATGATTGACGGCCACAGTATTGCTCTCCAAGATAGCAGTCTCAGTGAATCGTTTTATGACAACACCTACATCTTCCGGCCTACCAAGCTGGTCTTTGACTTTGACGCTATCGAATTCTGGCATGATCTCACGGGTTCCTATAAAATAATGATTGCCTGACGACAATCTCATCTGCAGACGTGTGGCTTGCGCCTGTGAATGTCACTCTGTTATATTCAACAACACCATCATCAATGACTGCAAACTCACGCACAGTCACGCCGACAGCAGTGGTTGACACGAGAGTATAGTTGACCACATTAGTCTTATCTGAAGCGACGATCGTGACAGTGGCTTTCGATGCTGTGACGCCTGCCTGAAGTCCGGTCTGAGATTCAGATACTGCAGAACCATCTGTACCGAGCCATGCTTTATCAATCGTTGCACTATGAAGATCGCGAATCTTATTGAGTCCTACACTGAGATATGTCATGTTAAATCACCGTCTTCTCATCTTCCTGAACATCTAATACTGTTTCCCATCCGTTCGCATTGATAGTATGAGTCACTTCGATTACTCTCAATAACTGCGATGCAAGACCGACAAATGGGTTTGTCACACGTACCAAATCTCCAGGATTGATATGTGTTCCTTTAAGCGGAATCTGACCCTTATACCGAAGTCCAGACCTCGCAGATGTTATCTTCAATGCCTGTGTCATGCCACGCTGTTTGGCAGCTTCACGTAGGCAGTCATTATAGTCTATATCAGAAGCCACGTTCGCTCTCGCTGATTCGCCTATCGATGCTCTGAATATGTTCGCCTCGGCCAGGAAAGATGGTGACATTGGGTATGAAGAAGGGAACTGTTTGAAGATGTCCTGGTTAGTTGTGTCTCGACTAGCGTTCTGTTTTCTATCTTCATTGATGAGCGTGTGGACAATGCTAATCATCGGCTGGAACCTCATCTTGAGAGAAGCAACTTCCGAAGTCTCATCATAGAGGTAGTAGATGATCCCGTTACCATACATGTCTTCACCGCAGTTATAGATGATGAAGTTCACAGCATCGAATACAGACTTATCTAGTCTGAACGACCGCCTGCCTTCTTCACCTAACTCAATCGTCAAGTCCACAGTATCGTCAGGATAGAACCAATGCGGAGAGTTATTCTTATCAATCCAGAAGATGAATGCACGACCATAGAAGTAAGTGCCGCCTTCCTGGATCTCTGATAAGTAATTCGTATTTTCCGTCTGCGACATCTCACCTATCCATTCAAACAATGGTTTCCATATCTTACTCACTATGATGAGCGGGAATCCTTGATAGACCGCCGTATTATCAGCATGCGCTTCTCCTAATGACTCATTAGTCTCTACCCCTGTATCATCAATGCCACGTGTGCAACCTAAAAACTGCGTGGCATTCTTGCTCGTATAAGCCACATGTTCAGACCCGATGACCAACGAGCCTTCATCTTCAAATCC
>ERZ869921.880-NODE-880-length-14693-cov-24.147629_pt1 | contig 14693 bp, 22 predicted proteins | sample MGYA00579310_ERZ869921 | MGnify/ENA primary metagenome ERZ869921 (study PRJEB32216, sample SAMN09231816) | wastewater metagenome | place: USA: Maryland | collected 2016-06-21 | study: EMG produced TPA metagenomics assembly of the PRJNA472060 data set (Reclaimed...
GCGAACCTCGAAGACGCGAACCTCGGGGGCGCGAACCTCGAAGACGCGAACCTCGAAGACGCGAACCTCGAAGACGCGAACCTCGTGCGCGCGAACCTCGTGCGCGCGAACCTCGTGCGCGCGAACCTCGAAGACGCGAACCTCGGGGGCGCGAACCTCGAAGACGCGAACCTCGTGCGCGCGAACCTCGAAGACGCGAACCTCGAAAACGCGAACCTCGGGGGCGCGGCGCGCCTGGGCGGTTCTACGCTCTGCGCGGACCTCGACGCCGCGCGCGCCGACATCCGGCGCGTGCTCGATGCCGCTCCGAACGAGGTGCCCGCGCTGCTCGCCGCGGTGCGCGAGGGACGCATCAACGGATCCGTCTACTCCGGCGACTGCTGCTGCCTCGTCGGGACGCTCGCGAGGGCGAAGGGCATCAGCCCGTACGACGCCGGCGACGAGCTGTACCCGAACGTCGCGAGGCCGGCCGAGCAGTTCACGCTCTCGATCGCGCAGGGCCACACGCCCAAGGTCTCGCCGTTCGCGAAGCTGCTCGAGCAGTGGATCGTCGAGTGGCAGGCCGACCACACGGCGAACACCGCCCAACACTCCACGCCCATCACCGACGCTCCGTCCAGCTGAGGCTGATCATGGGGCGCTTCATCGACGGACTCGTGTGCGAGCGACTCGGAGGGCTTCGGCTCTCGCGGCAGGAATGCCGCGGCCGCCACCTGGCCGCGACGGATGCGCCGTGCGCGCGCTGTTCGATCGGAGCGAAGCGCCTGTCCGCCGAGCTCGTCGACGAGGACCTCGTGCCCCTCCGATGGCCCGGCGGCGGACGCGTGCTCGAGGTGCGCTTCTCCGAGGATGTGATGACCGAGGACGGGCGCACGTGGCGCAGCCGCGCCGCCTACGAGCGCGAGCTCACGGGAGAGGCCGAGCCCCCGCACGACCCCGACCTCGAGGCGCGCGTCGCGCGTTGGCTCAAGGAGACCGCGCACATCGCCGCGGAGCACATCGAGCCGATCCCGAAGCGCGGTCGGCCGAAGAAGAAGGTGCGCGTCGAGCAGCCTGAGGACGACGAGCCCGATCTCGAATCCGAGGGCGCCGCCGACGCCGACGAGCACATCGACGAGCTCGACCAGCCCACGGACGCCGCGCCCGCTGCCCCGTCCCCACCACCGAACGAGACCATCACCCCCGAACCACTGCCACCCCCACCACCCATCGCCCCGAGGAAATTCATGTCCGCCACCACCCACGACCCCGCCACGAAGATTCGCGCCGTCGAGCGCCTGGAGACCGAGTCCGCAACCACCATCGCGGACGAGCTCGGCGTGAGCGCGTCGACCATCCACTACTGGAAGAAGACCCTCCCGCAGCTCACGAAGGCCGTGCAGAAGGCCGCTCGCAAGGGCGGCGCCAGCGAGATGCCCCCGAAGGTCGCCGAGCGCTTGAACGAGGCGCTCAGCAGCGAGAAGCCGAAGGGCAAGCGCGCGCGCGCCGGTGAGACCCCCCCCGCTGCGAGCGCGAAGAGCGAGCCGGCGAACAACGCACCTCGCTCGGCCGCGAGCACCGCGAGCGCCGCCGCCGCCCTCGACCCGCTCGACGTGATCGAGCGCTGGGGCCTCTCGTACCTGCTCGGCGTCGCGGTCGAGTCGGTGCACGTGCTCGCGACGGGTTCGGCGGAGGCCTCCTCCGTGGCTGACCGCGCCATCGACGCGCTCACGCGCTTCCGCCGCTCCCTCGACCGGAAGGCCGCGTGATGGGAGCCCGCGCACCCAAGGCGCCGAAGGCGCTATCGATGCAGGACCTGCCCGGGTACTGCGCGATCCCGCTCGCGCTCATCGACGAGAGCCCGACGAACCCTCGCAAGAAGTTCGACGAGGCGGCGCTCGACGAACTCGCGGCGTCGATCCGCGCGCACGGAGTACTCGAGCCGACCATCGTGCGCCCGAAGGGGATGGACCGCTTCGAACTCGTCGTCGGCGCGCGTCGGCGCCGCGGGGCGGTGAAGGCGGAGCTCACGCACCTGCCGTGCCTCGTCCGCAACCTCTCCGACGTCGAGGTCCTCGACATCCAGGTCGTCGAGAACAACCAGCGGCAGGACGTCTCGCCCCTCGAGGAGGGCGACACGTTCGTGCGGATGATCGAACTCGGACGCACGACGGCGCAGATCGCCGACAGGCTCGGGCGCACCGCGAAGTACGTCGAGCAGCGCGTGCGGCTCGCGAGGGCCGACGAGAAGGTCCGCGCGCTCGTCGAGGAGGACGTCGTCGGGATCGGCTCGGCGCTGCTGATCCTCACGCTGCCGGCAGACCAACACGCGCAGCTCGCGCTGCAGGTCCGGCGCGAATTCATCGACGAGGGCCGGGTCACGGCGAGCGACGTGCTCCGCATGATCTCTCCGCACGACCTCGCGCTCGAGCGGGCCTCGTTCGACACATCCGATCCGGACCTTGTGCCCGAGGCCGGTCCGTGCAGCACCTGCCCGCGGAACAGTGCGACGCAGCTCTCCCTCGCCGGCGTGAGCGGCGCTGCTCTCGTCGCGACCTGCCTCGACCAGGAGTGCTGGGACGACAAGGAGAAGCGCCACGGCGAGCGTCTGGTCGAGGACGCGAAGAAGCGCGGCCTGAAGGTGATCCAGACCGACCAGGACTGGAAGTTCCGCCGGCCCGACGAGCAGGCCTGGTGCATGCGCGATCGCTCCGTCGACGAGGAAGAATCCGAGGACGAGGACGAGGAGGACGAACCCAACCCCGAGGCCAAGCCCGTCCCGAAGTGGGGCGAGCTCACGGCCGAGCGTGTCGTGGTCGTCTCGCGTCACCGCGGCATCTACGAGGCGATCCCGACCGAGACGACCGACCGCCTCGAGCGGGAGGCGAACGGCGGCGCAGGGAGCGCTGGAACTTCGCGTTCGTCGTCGGTCGACGACGACTACAAGGCCCGGCAGGCGAAGACCGCACTCGAGAACAAGATCAAGGCCGAGGTGACGAGCCGCGCGATGCACGACGTCGTCGCGACTGTGGAGTCCTCGACGGCGCTCGATCCGATCTGGCGCCTGCTCGCGCTCGCGCTCATCGACGGGAGCGACCGCTGCATGACCGTCTGCGCGCGTCGCGGCATCGAAGCGCCGAAGGCGAAGGCCGGCAGCTACCGCGACCATTACGGGGCGCTCCGCGAGCACCTCGAAACACTCAGCGTGAAGCAGGTGCGTGGGCTCGCGCTCGAGCTCGCGCTCACGGATGGGGCGCGCTCGCAGTGGGCCGAGGGCTCGCAGCGGATGGCGTGGGAGGCGGCGCTGAAGCTCGCGAACGTCGACATGAAGGAGGCGACGAAGGTCGTGCGTGCCGAGCTCGTCGCCGAGGCGAAGGCCAAGGCGGCGAAGAAGAAGGCGGCCGAGAAGGCGAAGGCCGCGAAGGCCAAGGGCGCGGGCGCGACGGCCGTGAAGTCCGAGAAGGGAGCGTCGAAGCGATGAAGCGCGCCCCCCCAAGGCACGGCGCATCGCGTCGGCCAGACGTTCAACCGCGACGAGGTCGGCTCGGCGCTGCAGCTCTTCGTGATGCTCCGCCGCGGCGCCGACGTTCGGCAGGTCTTGCGCGCGCCCGCGCTGCAGTCCGTCGAGCGGAAGTTCAAGTCGATGGCCGAGGCGCAGGCGCGATCGGTCGCTGCGGCGGGCGCCGAGGTCGCGGCCGAAGCGCAGGAAGGCGGTGCAGCGTGACGGACCGTCGATTCCCTCTCGAATGGCCGACTGGCTGGCCGCGCACGCCGCGCGGAAAGGCGAAGCCGAGCAAGTACCTCGTCACCCCCGAGAAGGCGATGACCGAGATGCTCCGATCCGCGAAGCTCTTCGGCGCGTCGAACGTGGTCCTCTCGACGAACGTTCCGATTCGGAAGGACGGCCTGCCGTACACCGGCGTCCGGCCGCCGGAGGACGCCGGCGTCGCGCTCTACTGGATCGACCGAAAGCGGCAGGCGCGCGTCATCGCGTGCGACCAGTACTCGAAGGTCCACGAGAACATGCGCGCGATCGGCCTGACGCTCGACGCGCTCCGGTCGATCGAGCGCAACGGCGCGAGCCAGATCCTCGAGCGCACCATCGGGGCGTTCGCGGCGCTGCCCGCGTCGACGGCGCCGGCGAAGCGCACGTGGCGCGACGTGTTCGGTTGGTCCGTGCTGAAGCAGTTCGACGCGGCGCTGCTCGACGCTCGCTATCGGGAGCTCGCGCGCGAGCGCCATCCCGACACCGGCGGCTCGAACGACGCCTTCATCGAGCTGACCAACGCGTACGAGGCCGCGAAGGCCGAGATCCGAGGTGCCTCGTGAGCGCCGTCGTCCCGTCGAACCCCGCGTGTCACCTCGCGCTGAAGCTGCTCGACCCTTCGGACGTGTGCCCGCAGTGCTCCTGGCCCGCCGGCAAGCACCGCAACCACCCTTCGTTCGCGGCGGCCGCAGCGCCCGTGCCCGACGTGCTCGACGACGCCCTCGCGCTCTGGGGTCGCGAAGCTCGCGTGCAAAAGGGGATCGAGGAGTGCGGCGAGCTGATCGTAGAGCTCTGCCACCACCTCGTCGGCCGCCCGAACGAGGAGAAAGTCATCACGGAGATCGCAGACGTGTCGATCTTGCTCGAGCAGCTCCGGCGGCTCTTCGGGCCCGAACTCGTCGATGCCGAGATCGGCCGGAAGCGCGCGCGGCTTCGAGCGTCCATCGACCGGCGCCGTGCGGAGCTCGACGCGGCGTACCCGGTGGAGGTGTCCGATGGGCGCTGATGTTCGACCCGCCTCGCCGGCGCCGGCGACGAACTCCATCGGCGCGAAGTACGCGCGCATCCGCGAGCTCGCCGTCATCGCGGACAGCGACGGCTACATGGACTCGCTCAAGAACCTCGACGAGGCGATGCCGCCGGCGGTTGTGGTGGAGCTCGTCGACACGCTGCAGGGCCTCGCGGGGCGCGTCGCGGAGACGGAGCTTCGTGCGCGGTCGCTCGGGGCGAGCCTCGAGGCAGCCGAAGCGCGGCTCGAGGCGCTGCAGGACGAGAGCGACCGGCGCGTCGCGGCCGCGCGCGAGGAGGCCTCAGCGGCGCACGAGGTCGTGCGGTTCCTGCTCGACCTGGCCGAGCGGGACGCCGCATTCGCGGAGTACGCGGCGCCCGGTACCGAGGTGTTCCTCCTGCTCTGCCAGGCGGAGGCCGCGCGCCGCGGAGAGCCGATCGACGTCGTGATGATGCGCCGTGCACGCGCGCAGGAGGTGGCCCGTGATTGATCTCGAACCGATCAAGGCGCGGCTCGCGGCCGCAACACCAGGTCCGTGGCTTCCGGACCCCATGAAGATGTTCATCTATTCGCGGGCAGGGATGATCGCGAGCGAGTCGCACGGCTCTGCCGGTGACGTCGCACGAGGGATCCAGGACGGCGACGTCGCCATTCGGGGCGTTGGGGCAGGCCTGCCGATGGATGCGAACCACGACCTGATCGTGAGCGCGCCGACAGACCTCGCCGCGCTCGTCGCCGAAGTCGAGCAGCTTCGCGCGCAGATCGACTGCGGCAGCGCGTGCACCGAGGCGGGGAAGGCCTGCAAGAAATGCCTCGGGTATGACCTCATGGATGCCCGGAACGTCGCGTCGGAATGCTCGAAGCGGGAGTCGGAGCTCGAGGAGCGCGCCGAGAAGGCAGAGCGGCAGTACGCGAATCTTCGCGCTCTCGTCGGCGACGTGCCGTGCACGATCGCAGCGTGGCGCGAACTGACCGAACGCGCCGAGAAGGCCGAGGCCGAACGCGACGCGCGCCCCGCCATCACCGGCGAGGAGGCATACACGTGGATCGGCTGCAAGGGCGGCCCCACCGAGCGGAAGGTCCACGCGACGCTGAAGGCGTTCGGCCTTCGGTGGGCGCAGCAGCGGCCGGAAGGGGGCGACCGTGGCTAATCGACTCACGCCGGAGCGCGAGACCGACATCCGAGGGATGTTCGCTGCGACCGTCGCACACTACCAAGCGGTCGAGAGCCGCATCGGCCCCGACGAGCTCAGCGACGCGTTCGAAGACGAGGACCACGAGATCCTGCGTGAGGTGCTCCTCGACCCGCGCTCGGTCATCCGCGACCTCGGCGACCTCATCTCGGGACTCGACGCCGAGCGAGCGGACTTCGCTCGCGTCGCCGAAGCGCTCGGCATCGTGCACGAGCAGAGCATGGGTCCCGGCCAACCAGGATCCGTCGACGAGGTCGTGAAGGCCGCGCGCGGAGCGGTGACGTCCATGGCCCGCATGCTCGAAGAACTGATGAGCGAGATGGCGAGGATCAAGAAGCTCGAAGAGGAGCTCGTGGGCGTGTCGGCTGCGCTGGAGCACCGCCGCCTCACCATCGAAGCGCTCGCTTCTTCGGCTCGTTGGGGAGACCGACGACGCACTCGAACGCGCGAAGAAGGCCGAGGCGGAGCGCGACCTGCTCCGCGCCGCGATGCCCACCGACGACGTGATCACCATCGTTCAGGACGAGATCGAGAACATTGGTCAGGACGAGGCGCTCGCCGAGGAGGACGACGGATCGAACGAGGTGACCGTCCGTCTCGATGCGCTTGCGGAATGGTTGCGCCAGGTCGAGCGGACGCGAAAGGGAGGCTCCGATGTCTGACCGCCGCACCTTCGGCACCGCGGTCCGCGCCGCGCGCCGGGACCTCGGCCTATCGCAGGCGGACCTCGCGCGCCGGACGGGCATCCTGCGCCCACTTGTTTCCCGCCTCGAGGTCGACCGGCACACACCCTCGCTCGAGACGTGCGTGCGCGTCGCGGCCGCGCTCGACCGGGAGCTCGTGTTCGAGGTCGCCGGCGCCGAGGTACGGGTAGGGCCGACGAAGGCCGTGGAGCAGGCGGACGGAGGCCCAGCATGACGAGCCCGAAGGCGAAGCAAGCCGCCGAGCTGATCCGAGCCGGCAAGCCGATCACGCAGGAGTACGCCGACGAGATCCAGCTCGCGGCGACGTACCGAGCGCTCTTCATGGAGCTCGGGCTGCTCCCTCCTCGAAACGCCGAGGCGAATCTTCGACGCGTCATCCGGACGCTCGAGCAGGAGAACGAGGACCTTCGTAGGCAGCTACAAGCGCTCCGAGATCCGGCGGTGGTCGGCGGACCAATGGGGGACGCATGAAGCTCTGGACGATCTACGACCACCCGAAGGACCACCCTGAGCACTTCGTCGTGCGGGCCTGGACCGTGATCAACGGCGAGATGTTCGCGGAGCTCGTGCACGAGCGCTTCGACTCGCTCAACGCCGCTCGTAACGTGATGCGCGCGGCCGGCCGAAAGCTCCTCGGCCGCGAGCCAGACGACGACCCGTGCATCGTGGAGACGTGGGCGTGACGGAGACGCCGACGCGGTGGAACTGGTGGGCGTTCGGTCCGCCGCCGAAGCCTGCCTCGGACATGCACGTGCATGCGTGCCCATCGTGCAACATCGATCACGCGTGCGGAATGGACTGCTCGTCGCATCCCGAGATGGGGCCGCTCTACGGCGCGCCCGTGCTGTGCGAGACGTGCGGCGAGAATCCCGACTGCGCACCTAACATCGAGCCTGTCGAGTGGTTCATCTGCGAGGTGTGCCTCGAGCTCCATCACGCGAGCGAAGGCGCGGCCGACGACCTTCCTCGGTGCTGCGATGATTGCTGGGCTGCGTTCCATGGCGAGGTGCCTCGTGGCTGATCCCGCGCGCGTCGACGACCCGTGGCTCGACCTGCGCGAGGGCGCCGCTTACACGCGCTTCTCCGCGTCCGGCCTCCGCTCGTGCATCGAGCGCGGCGAGCTCATCCCGGACGGCCGCGGATCGCGGCGAATCGCGATGTTCCGCCGCTCGACCCTGGACCGATTTCTGGAAGCTCGCGCCTCGTGCGACGCTCGTCGCCGGCATGGGGCGCTCCACGGGAGCGAGGAAGGCGATGACGGATGCAAAGCGAACGAAGACGACGGGCGAGCGGACGCCGTACCCGGGGGTCTACCGGATCGACCCGACGACGTACCGCGTGCGCGGGAAGTGGCACGATGCGAAGACGGGACGAACGCGCGAGCTCGATCGGCTCGTGAAGGCGGCGAGCGCCGAGAAGGCGGCCGTGATCCGGTCGCAGCTGAGGTCGTCGAAGAGCGCGGCGAAGGCGGCGCGCGTCCGAAGTCGTCTCGACGATTTCGCGACCTCGTGGCTGGCCTCCAAAAATCGTAGCGTGAAGGCGTCGACGTCGAGGCACTACGCCGAGACCATCGACCTCTACATCACGGACTCGCTCGGGAAGTACTTCATCGACGCGATCACACGCGCCGACGTCGAGGCCTGGTTCGGCAAGCAGGTGGGCACGGACGAGACGAAGAACGGGCGGCTCAAGGTTCTGCGGATGCTCCTCGCCGAGGCGACCGAGGGGCTCAACATCCCGAACCCTGCGGCGCGCGTCATGCCGATCCGCATCGTCCACGCCGAGGACGACACGAAGGTGCTCGCGATCCCGGACCTCGTCGCCGTGCTCGAGTGGCTCGGCGAGCACACGCCGTACCGGGACGTCGCGCTCACGCTCGCGCTCACGGGCATGCGGTACGGCGAGGCCGCGGCGCTGAAGTGGAGCGACGTCGACCACCGCGCGGGATCGATCCGGATCGCGCGCAGGTACTACCGCGGCGTCATCGACACGCCGAAGAACGGGAGGACGCGTACGGTCCCGATGCCGCCCGAGCTCTCGGAACTGCTGAAGGCCCGCCGACGCACCCAGGTGCGAGAGCAGGCCGCCGGCCTCGAGGAGGGCTGGGTGTTCGCTTCGGCGGTCACCGGCCTGCCCGTTCGGCAGGTGGGGCTCGCGCAGGCGCTGAAGCGGGCGGGTAGGGCGCTCAAGCTCGCCCGCCGGCCGACGCCGCACTCGTTCCGCTACTCGTTCAACGACCTGCTCCGGAAGGCGACGAGCGGCGAGGTCCAGCGCGCCATCGTCGGCCATTCGTCGGCGAAGATGAGTGAGCACTACGCCCACGTGACGCTCGACGAGCGGCGAAGCGCGGTCGACGCCGCCCTCGCGATCGTCCGAACCACCCCTGCGAGGAAAAGTGGGGACGGCGGTGGGGACGGCAAGGCGAGGAGGTCGACGAGGCGGGCCTGAGGCTCGCGCGAATCGTCCTCGAATATCGGGCGATTCCACATCCCGGTGGGCGGACAGGGGGTCGAACCCTGGACATCCGGCTTGGCTGAATTGGCCCCTCCGAGAATCGCAGGATCAGGCAAATCACGCGGGAATTCCCATGGTGGGACGTCCCATGCCGACGCGTGATGACCCTCGGTCCCGGGTGAAAGGTGGGGATTTCGGTGGGGACAGAACGACGAAAACCCCGCCGAAGCGGGGGACAAATCCGGGGACTAGATAGTGTGGCGCTACGATGAGCCGAGGAGAGACGACGATGACGACGGATGCTGATCTGCTGGCGAGGCTGTCCGACCGAACGACCGACCGAGAGACGAGCGAGGCGATGAAGCGAGCCATCTCCCGGGCGACCGCGCTGGAGGAATACGAAAAAGCGATCGAGCGACGAGGCGCCGTCAAGGCGCTGCGGTGGGCCGCCGGAATCCCGAGCGATGGACCCAAGGTCATGCGGGTGGCAGCTGGACGCATTGAGGAAGGCGGGTGGATTCCATGGGAAGCGGACGAGTGAACCTCGCCTGACGAAACGACGAAAGCCCCGCCGAAGCGGGGCCACTGTCCGTTTTTAGTTCCGCGACGATTCGCGCGAAAATCTTAAGTTTCGAGGCTACGCGACCGGGGTAGGCGCGGGCGCCGGGCACGTCCTCGAGCGGAGCATCTCGGCCCACTTCGCGATCGTGCGGAACTCGCGCGCCGACGTCTGCTGGAACGACCAGAACGCGAACCCGTCGATCTCGGGCTCGTCGCCGTCGACGAAGCGCGAGAGGTGCGCGTCGAGCTGGCCCTCGCTGTTCGGCCCGTACGTCGGCACGGACGGCAGGAGCGTCGCGAAGCCGCGCTCGCGCCACGACGTGAGGCCCTGGTCGACCTGCCGCGGCGTCACCGTGTAGAGCTGCGGCGAGCCCCACGCGCCGCGCGCCGCGAGGTCGGCCCACGGGAGCGAGTGCCAGTCGGCCATGCCGTAGGAGCTGACGCCCGACGTCGCGAGCCCGAGCTCGGTGCGCACCGCGAGGTCGAGGCCGAGGAGCGCGCGCACGCCGAGGGACGTCCGGGAGGCGTCGCCCTCGGGCTCGTCGTCGATGGCCTCGCCCTGACCGCGTGAGCCCGGCGGAGGGGCCTTCGCTCGAGCGTCGCGGTAGCTGACCTCGACGTCGTGCAGGAGCCCGCGCGCGCTCGTGGCCTTCGCCATCGCGTGCATCGTCTCCATGTACTTCGCCTCGAGGCCGAGCCGCGGGAACCCCCAGAGCCAGACCTCGATGCCGGCGTCGCGGCACGCGGAGGCGTAGGCGACCGTGCTCGACGTGGACGCGGGGCGGTGCCCGCGCTTGTCCTGCCAGACGGCCATGAGCGCGACCCACGAGGCGCCGCACGCGCGGAGCTTCTGCGCGAACGCCTTCGGCGTGCCGTGCGTCGACGTGCTCAGGGTGCGTGCGTAGAAGCCGATTCCCTTGGGGGCGTTCATCGATCGTCCTCGTGTCTCTCGCTCCGGATGCTCCGGATTTTCCAGTCGACGGCGGCGGCGAAGAGCATGAACACCACGAGCGCGCACGCGCCGAGACACGCCCACGCGGTGACCGCAGATGCGCGCTCGACGGTGACGGCGGCGGGCGTCATCCGACGACCCATCCGTTCACGATGTGGACGGTGACGGACACGGGTCCGAGCCAGACGCAGAGGGTGCCGGTCATCCCCTTCGCGCCTCGCCGGTGTCGTCGAGCGTCGCTCCGGTCGTGATGGGCACCGTCGGCTCGTCGCGGCGCCGCTCGCGCTCGGCATCGGCGGTCATGCGCTCGCGGGCGGCCTCGAAGTGCTGCGTCGCGTCGTCGTCGGCGAGCTGCTTCGCGAGCGTCGTGCGGAGTGTCGCGGGCAGGATGCGCTCGACGCGATCGAAGTCGCGGTGCGCGACGGCCTCGTAGATGCGAGCGCCGAGGTCGAAGAGGAGCTTGCCGAAGCCGAGGGCGTCGCCGACGTTCACGGGGACTCCTTGGCGACGAGCGCGCGGACGGCGGCGTCCTTCGCTTCGAGCAGCTTCCGGAGCGCGACGGTGCGCTCGGGGTTGCGCGGGAGCGGGTTGTTGTAGTCGGGCGATCCCGCGACGTCGCTGCCGTACACGAGCAGGCGCGCCAGATCGCCGAACGGCTTGCTCACCGTCTGGAGATGCGGCGGGAGATGCTCGTACGCGAAGAACTGGAGGATGTGTTCGGTCGGTTGGGTCATGGCGTTGCTCCTGCGGGCGTTGCGGCTTCGGGCGGCCTGCACTCCCCGACGAACGCGCCGAGCGTGTCGACCGCCCGCGAGAGCGCCTGGGGTATCGGGACGTCGAGCGCGGAGAGCGCGCCGACGAGGTCCACGGCCGCCGTGTAGACGCAGGCGAGCACGCCCCGGGCGCCCGTGGCCCCGGCCGCGTCGAGGGCCGCCTCCGCGCTGTAGAGCGCCTGGACGACGGCGCGCAACGCGGCCTCGGCGCGGTCCCAGCGCCGCATGCGGTGGTGGTAGTCGTCGAGGTCGGTCGCGGCGTCGAGCTCGCGCCGCGCGGCGTCTGCGTACTCCCGCGCGACGATGACATCGGCGGTGTCTACGGCGTGCGCGGTCACATCGAGCGCGGTCCGCGTCGCCCGCTCGGCGCCGTGGCAGCCGGAGAGCGCGAGGCACGCGACGAGTGCGAGGCAGCCGATGAACCAGCCGTTCTCCTCGGCGCGTCGTCGATGCTGCTTGGCGAGGCGAGCGTCGGCGGCGCGCTGGGCGCGAGCGAATCGCCAGCGCCAGAACGCGGCGGTGATGCGGTCGAAGATGCTCATGCGGGCCTCCACGTGAACGGGTGCGGGGTCTTGGTATCGTTGCGCACGAGTCGCTTCAGCGGCTTCAGCGTGCCGACCTGCACGTCGAGTACGTCGGGCTCGCCCTCGTACGTCGCGACGACGCTCGCCTCGCAGTCGCGGTCGCCGTGCACACGCACGGTCACGGTGTCGCCGACGTTCACGACGCACCTCCGGTCGGGTCGCGCTCGTCGGCTTCGGCGCGCTCGAGCGATGGCGTCGAGACCGTCTCGCGTGGCGCGTCCTGGACGTAGCGGCGCACGAGCGGGATCGCCTTGCCGACGAGCGGTCCGAACCACTCGATGAATCCGAGGAATCCGCGAGCGGCTTGGAGCAGACGGCGCGCACGGACGTCGTCGGCCTTGCTGGGCGTCGTCGCGGTGTACGCGTTGTACTTCTGCGCGGCCCCGTAGAGCGCGTCCGCAAACGCGGCGAGGAACGGGATCACGATGAGCGTCGCGATCGTCGCGTAGAGGTTGAATCGTTCGAGGTTCACTGCGCTACTCCTCGGGCCGCGATGAGCCCGTTGATGTCGGACGGGGAGACGCCGCCACGCGCGAGCGCGGTTCGCAGGCGTTCGAGTTCGAGCGGCGTTGGCGTGCGGTACGGGTCGAGCTGGCCGACGAGCCGCGCGACCTCGCGGACGATGGCCGCCATCTCGGACTTCCATCGTTCGAGTGCGCTGGCGTGTTCGGCCCGGATGCGCTCCTCGCGCTTGGTCAACTGGGCCTCGCACTCCTCACGACTCTGGCGCTCGATCTCGGCGACGTTCGCCTCGTGCTCCGCGTGCAGGCGCGCGAGTTCGTCGATGTGCCGCTGACGCTCGTCGTCGCGCTTCTGGCGCTCCTCGCGGAACAGGTCCTCGAAGGTCTCGCGGGCGGACCGCCTCGCATCTTCGGTCGCCTTCTCGCGCTCGCCACGGAAGCGGTAGTGCAGGGCAGCGATGCCGCCCGCCGCCACGATCGTGGGCGCGATGTACGGGCCTACCGCTGCGATGAAGTCGGAGACGCTCATGCGCGCCTCGCATCCGACCCGAGGGCGGACCCTGCGACGGTGATCGCGGATTCGAGGGCGCTCATCGCTTCACCTGACCCTTCCCCGGCTGGCCCTTCGCGCGCTCGACGAGCACGGCCCGCGTCTTCGCTTCCTGAATCGCGACCATCGCCTCGGCCTTCGCTGCGCTCGCGTCGTCGGTGAGCAACGTGCGTCGGTCGATCACGGGCTGCTTCGTGTCGCCGCGCGGAGCCGTGACGAACCACCCACCTTCGACGGCAATCGGCAACGTCCATCGGTCCATGTCCGCGTTCGGCAGCCCGAGCGAGACGTCGATCGCGTCGCACGCGGCGATCGCTTCGGCCTCGGTGCGATAGACCGTTCCGCGAATCTCAGAGGAGGCCATAGTACCCCGCGAGGTAGAGTTCGATCTTGCGCACCTGGTCGTCCGTAAGGAGCGCGTTGCAGACGATCCACTCGTAGAGGCCATATCCGAGATACGTGGTCGTGCCGGCCGTGGCTGCGCCAAACGCTGCTCCGATTGCGGCGATCGTCGATACCGTCGCGTTGCTGACAGAGTTCGCAAACACCACTGCGCCCAGGCGAGATCGGGTGAGAGGGATGGCGCTGGTCGCTGCTGACGAGTTGTGCCGAACGCAAACCACAGTAGGCACCGTGCGGGCAGCCACGCCCGAAAAGTCGACGTTGCGCGCCGAGTTCGTGCTCGCTGGGTTCACGTACGAACAGCTGAGAATGCTGTTCGTGTTCATCGTCAGCTGTATCGCCTTTGCGTTCCCGAAGTTGCCCTGGCGGAATAGGGTCCCGCTGGCCGCAGGGGTAACTACGCTGCGCGTGACGCCGATCCATGTGACATCGTTCATCGCCCCGAAGCCCGGCGACGCGAGGGTCAGCGCGTCGTCCGTGCCGTCGAACACGACGCAATCTTTCCCATTCGGGTCGCTGCCCGATGCAATGAGCGCGGGTTGCTTCGACCCGGTGCCCTGCACGAAGTGAAAGCCGTTGCCGGACTTGTCCGTCAGTTGGCTGACGAACCCACCCGCGTTCGTCGTCGTGTCCGCGCGGTACCAGGCCTTGAGCGATGGCACGTCGGTCAGGACGTTGAAGGACGCCCAATCGGCGATCGCGCGACGGCGGTAGCGGTTGTACGCGCCCACTAGCTCACCCACCGATTCGTCGCGTCGATGTCCTTCACCGAATACGCCGGGTAGTTCGCGGCGCTCGACAGTGGGAGCGGGTAGTTCGCGGCGGCGCCCTGCACATTCTCGGAGCCCGCGCGCGCGTACGTGATCGTGTTCGCGTCGGTGCTCGTCTTCTGGATCTCGACTTCCTTGCCGATGACGATCGCGGCGCCCGTAAGCGTGAAGTTCCCCGAGCCAGTCGCGATGAAGACCCAGCGGACGTGATCTCCGATCGTCGCCGTCGTGCCGCTCGCGATGATCTGGATCTGCGCGGGGTCCACGCCGTCGGGCGTCATGCCGACCCAGCCGGTGTTTCCCGTGCCCGACATCTTCATGTAGACGCGACCGCTCGACGTGTCGCGGTAGAGCGCGCCGACCGTCGCCGTCACGCTCGACTCGGGCGAACCCGAGCCGCTCTTGAGCAGCGAGCCGGTGACGTTGCCGGTGGTCGTGATCGCGGCCGAGCCGAAGTCGGCGGTGCCGGAGGACATGAGCGCGTGGACGTGATCGCTCGCAGCGGCCTTCACGGACGAGCCAGCCGCAGCGGTGC
>ERZ869921.881-NODE-881-length-14676-cov-18.520347_pt1 | contig 14676 bp, 29 predicted proteins | sample MGYA00579310_ERZ869921 | MGnify/ENA primary metagenome ERZ869921 (study PRJEB32216, sample SAMN09231816) | wastewater metagenome | place: USA: Maryland | collected 2016-06-21 | study: EMG produced TPA metagenomics assembly of the PRJNA472060 data set (Reclaimed...
CCGTAGAAACCCCGGCGGCGGGCAGGCTTTAGAGAACCTGTGCGTGTATCGTCACACGGCGGATAGCAGCGGTGGCGGTGAAAGGACCATTTGTGACGAGGTAGGCAAAGAGCGATCCGCCGACAGGCACCTTGACCTGCTTCTGGATGTTGAGCGTCTGGACATAGAGCGTTGAGCCAACGTCCACAGGCGTTCCAAGCGCGAGCGAACCGAGATAGGATGCCCTGTCGCCGGAAGGAATGTCCCAGACCGCGTTGTCGGCCAGCGCAGACGGCGGTGTGACGCTGTAGAGGTGCAGCGTGTAGCTGGTTTCACCCGAAATCACGGCGGTATGCTCGACCATGAGTTCGGTTGAGATGATGTTGATCGAGCCGCCAATCGTCGGGCCGATGAGGGCGATTTCCTTCGCCACATCCATCGTGTCTCCCGCCAAATAGGCGGCCGCCGCCGGCGTGAACGTAACCGTCACATCGCGGCCTGCCGGAACCCAGCCAACCACCGCCGCTGTCTTCCGGGTGTTCTCGTTCTCGTTATAGCGATAAGTATCGCCCTGCACCGCAATGGTCATCGTGCTTCTCCTTGTGGCCGACTGGCAGCAGCGCGTGCCGCCTCAAGCCCGATCTGTGCTTTTGTGATGTCCATGCCCTTCAATCGAAGATCCATGACGCCCTTCGTTTCCTGGAACTGACGGTCCTGCTGCTTGCCAGCCAAATCCATCATCCTGGTCTGCTGCTCGACCTGGCCTGTGCTGCCGATCTGCTGCGTCTCGACAACGATCTTGTTCGTCTCAGCAACGGTCTTGGCAGTATCCGCCTGCTGAGCCTGCATCTCGACCTGCATGGCAGGACCCTGCGTCTGCATGGCCTGTTGCTTGGCCTGCTGGAGCATCCCGGTGATCTTCTTCTTCTGCGACCCGGCGAGGGGCGACAGTTCGATGATGACTTCGGGCGGAACCTGCTGGCCCTTCTGGGCCATGATCGACAGCGTATCGTAGGCGTCGGCCTGCATGTTGATGGTGTCCGGACCCTCATCGATGATGATGTCCACATCGAGCGAGCCAAGGGCATTGGAAAGCGTCGGCATGCCGTTCGGGCCGACTTGGAGCTGGTTCACGGCAAAGAACTGTGAAACCTGCTGATCGTCCGTGACGCGAATCCACCGCTCTGCCGTCCAGTGCGTCTGCACTGCATTCCAGATTGCCCGGTAAACCCTGAGTTTCCAGCCCTTGAAGGCCAAGAGATACGGACCAAGCTCGGCAATGCCTGCCTGCTGCTGTAGCTGAATGGCGCGGCCCGACATGTCCTGCACACCAGAGCCGACCAAAGCGGGGTTGAAGCCGTAGTTCTCGATTTCAGCCTTGGCATCCTCAAGGAACTTGAGTTGCCCGGTGAGTTCCTGCCCCTTGCCATTGTCATCGAAAGCCGGCGGCTGGCTCTGAGGATTGTAGACAATCACGCCGTCTGGGCGGGCCGCTTCCTTGCGCAGAGACTCGACATCATCGTAAGCGCCCTTCTCGATGATGATGCGCCGCGAATTGAGGATATGCAGGCCCTTGGACCGGCGCTGGTTGATCTCGTCCTGGCTCGACCGCATGTTGCGAACGAAGCCGTAGCGATCGCCGTCATGGTCGACGTTGGCCGAATACATGATGTATTTGCAGGCCGATTTCTTCTTCTCGTCGGTGAGATAGCTTTCGCCCTCGGAGAGGATGATCGAGCCCGTATATAGGCACCAGCGCCACTTGCCGCCCTGCAAATACCAGTGGTCAACGATCCGGACCTTCTTGCCGTCATCGCTGAGCGAGAACCATTTCTGCTCATGGTCCGGGTTGGTCGTCAGTTCGCTGCCGGACTCGACCGATGCCCTGATCTCGGCTTCCTTGTCGGGCGCCAATTCGACAGCGGCGTCAATGTCGGCCCACTTCGCAACGCCCATGTAGCGAGCGTCGGAAAAATCCATCTGCAGCGAGCGCGGGTCATAGAAGAACGATGACGGATCGACCAATTCAAAGCCGACCTCGATATCGCCCTTGTCGCCCTGCTCCAGAATGAGTTCGATACCGCCCAAGCCGTCAACAGCGCCATTCAACCCGGCAAGCGGGCTCTTGGCCGGCCATTCCTGCTCATCGCAGACATAGCGCAGAACTGCCGTGGCAATCTCGGCGCCATCCTCATGCTTGGGAGTGCGCGGGAAGCCCTTGGGGTCCGTGCGCTGCTTTTCCAGAAGCCCGACGACGGCGTTGATCTTGCGGCCGATGCGATTGTAGGTGACGACAGGCTGCTTGCGCGCGTTGAACGCCTTGACCTGCTTATCGGTCCACTGAGCGCCGTGGTAATAGCGCCGCGACTCCTGCTGTTCCTTGATCTCGTCGTTCTTGAGGTCGAGATAGCCGGTGTATTGCTTCTTGAGCTGAGCGTGCGTGAGCCCGCCCGACGGCTCGGACGTGGTGACGCCCTGGGCCGCGCTGTTTCCCTGAGAATATCCGGTCTGGTTCATCAAGCGGCCCGCGCAAACTCGCCGAACAAATCGGCGGCTGCCTTGGCATAGGCAGCGTGTGCCTGCTCTGCGGTCGGGAAGCGCCCAAGGGACCGGAGCTTGCCATTACAGCGTATCTGCGCGCGCCAACGGCCATTCGGCGCCAGATACGCGCCCTTGAAGCCTGACTGGTTGTCCTGCCTGAGCTTCGAGTTGGCCTTGTTCTGTGAGATTGTCGCCGGACGCAGGTTCGCAATGCGATTGTCGGAGCGTTCGCCGTTGGCATGGTCGAGGATACCGACAGGCCATTCGCCATGAACATGCAGCCAAGCCAGATGGTGCGCCGGGTAGATATGCCCATCCACCTGAACCCTGACGTAGCCATAGACGGTGGTCGTGCCAGCCGCGCAGCCCGGCTTGAGCCGAGGGCACGTCGTCTGTCGCCTCGTGAAAATCCCTGTGGCAGGGTCATAGGAAAGCACGGCACGCAAGCGCGCGGCAGTCAAATCGGACATGCTGTGCATCCTCTGAATTAGTACGAAACCCAATCCCCAGGGGAAACGGTTTCATGTGAAACCTTGTAGTCATCGGGCTTCTTGTTCGGCTGTGCTGCGGGCAGCTTCTCGCCGCTCAGCATCCGGTCCAGCAATTGCCCGACGAGGCCAAGAGCATCGACCTGATCGTCATGCTTGCCGGCGGGGAAGGATAGAAGCTCGGACCTCAGATCGGGCCACCACGGCGCATCTGCCTGGTAATAGATGCTGTTCGCAGCCGCCCTGCCCCGTATGGACTGAGCCCTGACAGCCTTGTCGCCACGAGTGGGGAACTGTTCCCTTGCGCACCATGCCTTGCGCTGGCGCTGCGTCTTGTCGAGGAATGGGCCGACACCAGCCCTGATCTGCCCTTGCTCCTCAGCCCAGCCCATCGGCTTATGAGCGAGAACGAGGTCACAGAACGCCTCAACCCACTTGTCGGACGTGGCCTGCTTGCGCCACAGGTCGAGAATGTAGATCCTGTCCTCGGGATCGACGCCGACAACGAGATGCACGGTATAATCGCCACCGTCAGCCGTGACTGCGTAGTCCGACCCGCCGTAAACCCTCAATGTCTTGGGATCAGGCAGTTTGTTGACCGGCTTGAACCACTCGATCTTGAAGTAATCGCCTTCGTCGGGCGCCGGACGCTGCTGATAGAGCGCTGACCAGTCACGAGGACCGATCGCTCGCTTGATCTGCTCCAATGCGGCGACATCGTACTGCTCAGGCCACAGCGCCTTGCCATCATCGCTGATTGCGGGCAGGTCGAGAACTTCCCAGCCCTCATGGCGGTGTTCGTTCAAGAGCCAGCCGGAAAGGTCGTCGTCGTGCCAGCGGGTTTGTATTATAACTATACGCCCGCCGGGCATGAGCCGGGTGTAGGCGGTGGAAGTGTACCAATCCTTGGTCTTCTTGCGGATCAGTTCCGAATCCGCTTCCTCGCGGTTCTTGACCGGATCGTCTATCAGCAGGAGATGCGCACCACGGCCCGTTAGAGGGCCACCGACACCAACGGCATAGAATGCGCCGCTTTGCTTCAATCCGTGTTCGTAGCCGCCTTCCCAGTCCTGTATGTGGAAGCGCTTGGCTGCCCTGCTATCCCCAGCAAGCGTGACGCCGGGGAAAATGGCCGAATAGCTGCGGTCCTCGATCTGGTTCTTGACCTTGCGGCCGAAGTCGTCAGCCAGTTCCTGCGCATAGGCGGCGGACACAACGTAGTGGTCCGGATTGCGCCCAAGATACCAAGCCGGGAAGAACTCCGACGCCAGCATGGACTTGCCGTGCCTTGGCGGCATCGTAATCATGAGGCGGGTTATTTCGCCCCGCTCGACTGCCTCAAGCTTCCTTGCAATCAGCCTGTGGTGTGGTGCGTCTCTATAGCCTGGCCACTGATAGGCCGCATATGAAATCAGGCGGGAGAACGCGAAGTCTTCCGGGCTAGGCTGCGACTGCGAAAGCGCCGTACTCGCGCTCATAAGCGGCCCTCACTGCGCTGGTTGCTTCTTCTAGGCTCGTGAAGGTGCCCACGTAGCCGTGCTTGCCGTCCTTCTGGACGCGAGCTATCCAGCGTTGCGCCCGAGAGCTCCAATGCACGCCTTTGACGCCGCTCTTGTTCGTTGTCCTCAGGCCGCAGTTGGCCATGTTCTGGGAACGCGAGGCGATCCGCAAGTTGCTGATGCGGTTGTCGGAAGGAATGCGGTTGATGTGATCAACGTCAGCAGACGGCCACTCATCGTGGACAAAAGCCCATGCGAGCCTGTGAGCCAAGTAAGTCTTGTTGCCGACCCTGATCCCAACGTAGCCACTCGGCCAAAGCGATCCGGCTGGGCTGCCGGCGGATTGGCGACCCGATTTGATCCTCCAAGTGAAAGAACCAGCCTCACCACTGTAGGCGAGTTTCTCTTTGATCTTCGCGATCTCGTCCATGTGCCCTTCAGGCGTCGGCGCGGGTAGCGGCTGCAACGGCTGCGTCTCGCTGTTCCTTGGTCTGCGTCGTCACGTCGATGCCGCCTGAATGCTCAATATTCGCCAGCTTGGGATGGATGTACGGCGCGGCCTTCTCTGCCGCCCACATGCGGTCCTTGGTATCAGCAGACTCGTCCCGAAGAACGTCCAGCATGTATTCTAGCGGGGTGAGCCCTTCCTTGGCTGCCAGATCGGCAACCTCTCGGCTGCGTTGCGTGACAGCACCGACTGGACGGCCCGCGCCTTCGCGCTTGCCACCTCGTGCCATATTGATTTCCTCTGATTAAATTCAGACGCGATTAGCTTTGCCCGCGCTCATCGCTTGATAATGGCCGGAGCCTTGGGGAGTGCGTGGTGTTAGAGACGCGGGCAAAATGTGGGATTTGGGCGATATGACGCCATGGCGGGAAGCGATGAGCTTCTTCCCTGCGGCCCGGCGAGTGATTGGCTGACCAATCCCGCTACTGAACGACCCTACTTCATCTGGGGCGGATAATAGTTTCGGATGCGGAACAATGTCAAGCCGCCTTGTTCAGCGGCTCGATATCATCCGGTTCAAACTCGATTGGCACTGTCTTGCCAAACACGTCAAGCATGGCCTTGACGACGCCCCTGCCCTTGATTTTGGTCACGGTGCCATAAAAGCCGGTGAAGGGATTGTTGCTGCGGACGCGGAACTGTGAGCCGACGCCGAAACGCTTCTTGGACATCTCCTTGCGGGTCTTGGCGTCCTCGGTGATGTCATCGAACTGCCGGTGCCATTGAGCGAGCATGATGGCGCGGATTGTTTCACGTGGAATCTCGCACGGCTTGCCGTCCAATTTCACGCCCAGGATTTCATATACGCCGTCGCAGTCTTTGGGGCTGACCTTTGGTGGATGCGCCGGGTCAACCGACATGAAGATATAGCGATTGAACAGTTTGAAGCGCCGATCGATGAGCTTCTTGGTCCGGTGGTGAACGATGGTCTTGCGCATTTTCGGGATGTAGACGCGATAGCCCACCTCGCGGAGAGACTTTGCGGCCTTCTCCTCGGCTTGTGGATTTGTCGCGATGATGTACCAGCGTCTCGCCATCTTCACGCCTCCTCGATCTTCTGGAGCTTTGCCGGGATTAGCGTTTCGACGGTCCAGAACCTGTTGCCGCATTTGAAGCACTTGCGACGGCGGCGAATCCCGTCTGCCCGTCTCCGGGTGTCCGTGACGGTGGAGAGGCTGTGATTGCAGCGCGGGCATTGGAGTGTCATCTAGCCTCCCGCAATGTTCGGCCCATTTTCGCGCGCCTAGCTGGATAGACCTTCTTGCACCGCAAGATGGTGGTATGGTCGCGACCGCCCAGAAGCCTACCGATTTGCGAGCTGGACAGTTCCGTCGTCCGTATCGCCCAATACGTGACGAACTGCCGGGCAAAGACGAGCTTGTCGTCTCGCCTGATGCTCTTGAGGGCGCTGACGTTGACCTTGAATGTCTTGCAGGCGCGCTCCTCGATCCGCTGGAATTTGCTCTTGATGACTTGAGGCTGGGGTGGAGCCCACCTGTCGCGAAGCACGAAACGAAACGATGTCGATGTCCTGAACAGAGAAGCGTGGCTGTAGCGCTCCATATGCTCTCGGTGGCGTTGCTCGGCTTCCATGCTCTCTCGCTCGATTGCCCGCCGGCGAATGCCCTGTTCTGTCCTGCTAAACGCGAACTGCTGCATTACTCACTCCCTGCCCATTCTGGTTTTCGCCAGCGATTTCGGATTGTCGGGGATCTGCGCAACCAGTTCGGGGTCGAGCCTCAGCGTGTCCTCGGCCGCGACCTTCTCGTAGTCTTTGCAGAAGTCGGCATAGGCAGCGGCAACGCGCGCCTTCTGCTCTGGCGTAGGCTCCTGACGAGGGGCGATGCGGTCGCGGGCGAGCCGTTCCTTGTGCGCAATGCGCTCCTGCTCCTTGACGTGCCACGCCATGGCTTTGTCGCACTGGATGCGCAGCTCAGGCGGGCTTGGGAGGAATGCGTGCCCCAGTGCGCCGCGAAGGATGAACTTCACCGCTTCCGAGAGGCCGTGACGGGTGACGCCCTCCAGCGCGGTCATGAACGCCGCGTTGTCCAGTTCACCAGCCGTGGTTTCCCGAGAAGGCAAGCCGGATAACGTCACCAGTGCTTGGATTTTCTCCGTCTCGGTCGCTGGTTTCCAAACGTCTGATAGGATTGCCGGTATCATCGATTACTCCTGCCTCGCGGGCCATATTCCGAAGGGATTCGCCTTGCGTGAGTTTCTTGGGAGAGGCGGTCGAATGCGGGCGCGGCGCGGTTGCCGGCTGGTCGGCCCAGCGGTCTTGGTGAAGAAATGTGGAAGGGTTGCACCACGGCCTGTCGTCGGTCTTGGCGACGTATCTTTGAAGCCCGGCCATGATTGCGGCGAAGGAAGCGCGCTTGAGCGCCAGGAGGAACTCCCGCTCCGCGTCCCGCTTGCCGACCTTGTTCGGAAACTGGCTCCAGAACTCGGCGAACTCGCGCGCGCTTTCGGACAGAGGGATGGAAGGGGTAATTTTTTCTTTAGGGGGTGTGGGGGAAGTTTCTTTTTTAGGGGAAACCGTGTCCGGGATTGTCGCTGGACTGTCCGTGGAATGTCCGTGGAATGTCCGTGCATCACGCTTGCGCTCCGCGTCCTTCTTGCGCCGCCCGGCAATCAGTGCCTTGTCGGCCTCGTGCGCTGCTTCCATGTCGGCGATGATCGACAAGACCTCCGACATTGCCTCTGTCGAGAGTTTGAGTGCGGCGATCTTGCGGATGATTTCAGAGCCGGCCATTGTCTCGCCCTTTCCACTCCGAAAGCAGGAGGTCGGACTTGCTGATATTGCATGGACGGCAAGCCACACAGAGATTGTCAGGGTCATTCGTGCCGCCGCGCTTGACTGGCACGATATGGTCAATCTCGTGTGGTCCGCTCTCGCAGCCGCAGTAGGCACAAACGAGTCCGTCTCGCTCGAATACCTGCGCACGAAGGGGAGCCCAGAAGTACCAGGATAGGCGATACCGTTTGGCTGGTGGCCCGTAGTGAGGCTTGCCATTCTTGTAGAAGTGGCCGAACGTCGAAGCGACAGCTTGTTTTGACGTGGCACCAAGCATGAGTTCGGCCATGAGAAAATCGGCGAACTCCACAGCCCATGCCTTTTCGATTGCAGGATCGCTCATGCAGCCACACTCCCGCGCAGCGGCACGCCGAACGCGCGCAACACGTCCTCAGCCTCGGCCAGCGAACGCACCACGGCCAGGCTGGCGTTGCCCTCGACAAGCCAGTCGCTCCATTCCTTCTGTTCGGGCGATAGTCTGCCGTCCGACGCCTTCACCTCGATAGCCGCGAACCAGCCGTCATTGCGAAGTACAAGCAGGTCCGGAGCGCCGTTGGTCAGCCCTTCCCTTTTCAGGCGCCCTATAGTCACGGGGTCGGCTTTGAAGCGCCCATTTGGAATCGAGATGACGCGATAGGAGCGCGGCAATGCACTGCGCAGATACTTGACGATCGCGCACTGCACGTTCGATTCCTGCCAGAACTTCGCTTGGTCTCTCATGCGCGAACTGTGCCTCCAGCCGCCCGTTCAAATTGGGCGCACCAAGTCACGTTTTCGCGAGCCGCCTCATTGGCAATATCGATGCAGCCCTGACAGACTTCCCCGGAGTTCACGCAAGGATCGATGTCCGGGCTCCACAGCGCGCCGTGGGTGGCCCTGCCCTTGGTGTTGGCCTCCAGGCAGCGGGAATGGCAGATAAGCCGCACAGCGTCTTGCATGGGCGATGGGAGGGTGTTTACGCGGGCGGCGAGGAGCGGCTTGATGCGGATCACGTCGGCTCCTCGCCTTTTCCCTCGACGCGAACCGGCTCCCAGTTCTTGCCCGCCGTGAGAGCGCAGGACTGCCCGTTGGCGTTGACAATCACGATGGTCCAGCTTGACCCGTCCGGCGATGTCAGGACCTGCGCCACAGCGGTTCCGTTGATCTGTCCGCCGCCGGCCGGAACTTCCCCGTAGCGCTTGGCGAGGAAGGCCTTCATCGCGGGCCACTGCATGCAGATAGGCTCGGCCCTCGCCGGCTGCGCGCTCCACACGATGATGGCGCCGAGCGCGCCGAGAGCCGCTATCGCCCATATGATAATCCGGAAGCGACATTCCATCTTCGCTTCTTCGTCACGCGCCTTTAGAAACTCACGTGTCGCCGCGTTCCATGCTTCGTCGTCAATCTCTGCGATCTGTGTCATGCTTCCGCTCCCAACGTAGCGGTGGCCGTGAGCGACGGCCTCGAACTCAGGACGGGTTACTTAGAGGGCGATGAAGCGGTAGGCGTAGTAGGCCCAGCACGGAGCAAAGGCCCACCAAACCCATTGATATCGGGGAGAGAAAGCCGCCTGCCTCCCGGCAATTGCGGCGTTCAAAGCGCATTCAACCGTGAGGATCATGCAGGCCACCGCCCCAACGACTTGCAGTTCCGGCATCGGTCCTATTCTCCGTTGTGTGGGGTTAGAGGCGGGACTGAATGCGCGAAATGTTGCTCACGATGTCGGAAGCGATGTCCGTCACGCTGTCGGCAAGTTCTTCGATGGAGCCGAGCATCCCGGAGCCAACCGGGGCGCGAGCCATCTGGTTTGCAGGCCCTCCCGTCATCTGCTCGCCGACTAGAATGGTGGCCGCGTCCGCCACTGCCGCATTGGCCTTGCGAAGGCGGTCTACAGCGAAGCTGAGGCGCGTGAGCGGGGTTTCCTTCACGGCATTGAGTTGGCCCATGCCAATTGCCATGCCGCCGATTGTGGCCTGCGCTCTTGCATGAGCCATGCTCTTCTCTGTGTATTCGTCCATGCTCATTCTCCTTTGAGTTGTTCATTCAGTTCCGATATGCCGCCAGTTCTGGCCGAGGATGGCTCGCGCCGCGACGGACGGGGCCACGCCAAACTTCCGGCCTACTTTCGCGTAGCCATTGACGCGCGGGCGGTACTCCGCACGCATCGCAAGCACGTCGCTTTCGGTTAGTTTGGCAGCACCATGCGCAGAGCCGCGCGGGGCGGTCCCGTGGGCTACACGGTCGGCTTGATTTTCCTTGGGCGTCTTCCACGATAGATGCCGGGGATTGCAGCACCCATGATTGCCTTTGCCGCAACTATGCGCGGCCTCATGGCTAGGCGTCGGCGCGGGACCGTGAGCCACGGCACACATCATGCGATGCGCGCGGTAGCGCTTGGCCTTGAACCAGCAAATCCCGTACCCGTCTTCCTTGGTCGAGAACGGCCTTTTCAGGCATTCCTCGCCATCGAAGTCGATATGATCGACAATCCATTGGAACGGTTCGCCGGCCTTACTCACTTTTCAACTCCGGGGCGAGCCACAGCGCGAAACGCGTGGCGTAGCGCAGCAACAAACGCGCCATAGAAATCCGAATCCTGGCTCTCCAAGAGAGCGTCGGCGCGGGCGATAAGCTGTTCGGCTGTTCTGATTTCTTCTCGGCCATAGCGCAGTCCTGTGATTTCCTCGATGTCGCGGAGTTCGTCGGCGTTCGGGACCACGCGCTCGTCTGCGTTCCAGAAATCCCTCACCCGGTTCGGCGTCCACGAGCGCTTCCGCTTCCGCTCCGACGTTTCACGTTCATGCTTTTCCAAGCGCCTGAACGCGAAGGCTTGCCGCACCTTCCCGGAGCCGAGAGTCAGCGGCGCGACCCTCTCCCTCAACGCGTACTGCGCAAACTCAACACTCGACACTTCTGACGGCTCCGACTTGAAATTGGACACTTCCGACTTCTCCTGTGGTTTGCTTCTGCTCATGGAAAGCAGGAGCAACAAAGGAGTGGAGACGGTAGGTGAAGCGGCGGCTCGATTGCTTCGCAGGCTGGACGAGCGCGCCAAAAACGCATCGGGCGACAGGCCCGAACCAATTCAGGAATCCGGCGCGTCCCTGCCGGAAAAGGGCCCCGGAGGCGCAGGAGGTTGCGCGCGTCCGGGGCCAGCCATCGCTACGCCTCGGGAGGAGTTGAGACGAAGCGGAACGGTAGTATCGAATGACGACGGCAGGCGGGTTTGTACTCGTGCGGTTTCCAGTGGGGATACGAACGACAACCGCCTGCCCGATCGGCAAGATAGTCGTCCGGTCTACAGATCGCGCGACGATAAGGTCACGCTGCCGATCGATGAGGTTCATCCGTCACCTCGCACAGCGGCGTCGATGGGATCGTCGCCTTCGAGGTTGACGGAATGAGTCTTGGATATGACAAATCCTGCTACAGCGCCGACGCCTATGCCGACTATTAGGGCAAGCATGAGAAGGGCGAGGGTCTGGCCGGTCATGCTACCCTCGCGAGAACGCCGTCATGCTCCTGAATGAAACGCTGGCCCGCCGCGTTGCCGATGAACCGACGCGACATGCGCCGGCCAAGGTCACGGTCCAGAAGGCCTCGCATATGCAGCTTCATTGCCGCTACCTGTTGGGCCTGAGTGGCGGACTGGAATGCCTCGCCGGGCTTCACGGTGCGGAGGATGGAGAATTGCGTCGGGCCAAGCGGGGTGCCGTGCATTATCCTGCCCTCGCTTCTGAGAGGCGGCGGCGGTGAGGCTTGCTCTTGGGCTTTTCGTTTCTGGCGAGCCACCGGGCGGCGGCGTCACGGTCGCGAAATTCAGTTTCGTCGCGGGTGGAGAGCGAAGGCTTTCCGCTCAATCGCGCTTTGCGCCAGTCGCGGCCGGACTTCATGCGGCAGCCCCTTGCTGCTTCGCCGCCCGACGCTCGGCCATGTACTCGCGAATGCGATCCGCCGTTTCGAGCGTGATTGTCTTGCCGGATTCCAGCCTGCCGACGAGTTCCGAGTTCCCGCACGCCACCTTGCCGAAGTAGGAAGGCCCCATGCCGGATTCGTCCAAAAACGCTTTGATGTCGGTGAGGAGTGTGTTCGCCATGTCCGCAAGAATATCCTCTAAAGCGGATAAGTCAAGCGTCCTCTATGAAGGACGTGCGCGGGTGTCCGAAATCGCGGATATTCCGGCCATGTCTGGGGATGATTGGAAACGCCGCCTCGCGGATGGCATTGAGAAGCAGGGGCTATCCCAGCGTGAGGTTTCGCTCGCCGCTGGGAAAGGCCCTGGCTATGTCAATTCCCTGCTTAAAGAGGGCAAGGATCCGACGATCGACAATCTGCTCGCCGTCACCAAGGCGGCGAACCTTAGCGTCACTTGGGTCCTGTTCGGCTTTGAGTTGAGCCGAGAAACTGAGGAGCTTGTGACGGAGATCGAAAAGTCTGGTCCTGAGCGGCGAGACGGGCTGCTTCAGTTTCTGCGTGGCGGAAGCGCGACAAAATCTCTGCCTGCTCCGAAGAAGTCCTCCGACGAATAATCGATAGAAATTCCGAGACGCGCATACACCCCTCCACTATGCTTCGCCGTCTAAGGGAACGTCTTCCTGCGCCCGCCGTCAACACACCCTCTTGTTTCGGCTCTTGGCGAGGCTCCTGACAAGTACCTTCAGGATGTTCTGGCATAGCAAGGTCTATATGATGGTCCTGCGCGCGGTGCAGCGGCCCCATAGCCTGCCTCGATCCCGTCGAGGCGAGGTGTGCGTGAAACCGATATACCGACAGCTCGGTTTGTTTTCCCGGCCGCTACCGGGCTGCCCGCGACACCCTCCCGCTGGTCTGGCGGTACAATCGGGGACTCGTCGCTTACCTACTCAACTAAAGCGCGCAATTGGTGCTGTCGTTATCCCGTGGCTTTACCAGGCCATGCTCGGGCGGGCCATCAACCCCGTCTGGTTTCGTCCGGTGATTCTGTCGCCGGCAGCAGTTGGGAGATTCAGGCACCGGATGGCCGGCGCGGCGGGGCAATCGCCCTCGAAGACCGTCGCTTTTATCGCTTGAGACGCAACATCCTGCCGGGAACCTCCGAGCAGACACAAGATATCGCGAATTTTGCGGCGCGCGGCAGCGGTTCCTATTGCATAACCATTCGGTTGAGCGTATAAGAAGCCTGTCATTTTCTCTGCCTTGCGCCCCGGTCGGAACCATCCCGCCGGGGTTTTTCTTTTCGCACGCCTCGGCAGACATGTCAAAAAATCATCCTCTTTAGCGGATATGCCTATTGACTTATCCTCAATGGCGGATATTCTGGTCCCATAGAGCACGAAGAAGCCACCTGGCCGATCTGCTCCCCATAGACCACGAAGCACAAGGGAACGGATATGACGCAGATTGAAATCACCAAGGATATCGCCCTCAAGGTTCTGTCCGTTGTGGACGCGGGGCTCTCGTCTGGCGTCGGCGATCCGAAGCCTGGACACATGTGCGTCGAGGCTGCCGTTTGCTACGCGATGGGCCTGCCCCATGGCGACAAGCCGGAGTGCGTTTCGCCTGCCCTTCGTTCGCTGAAAATCGCGCTGAACGACAAGGCGTGGTCTTCCAAGAAGGCGCGGGCTTCCGGCCTTCGCAGGCTGGCCGTTGCGCAACTCGGCAGCAAGGGCGTTCTGGACGACAGGGAATTTGTCAAGCGCGTTGCTGAAATGGCGGTCCGCAAGCAGGTTCCTATCGCCCTGCGAGCGGCGGCTGGCATCCAGAAGAACGCGGATCATCGTCAGAGACTTCTCGACGCAGCGAACCGTTGCGAGACGGAAGGCACGAGAGACGCCGCCGCCTCCGCCGCCGCCGCCGCCTCCGCCGCCGCCGCCGCCTACGCCGCCTCCGCCGCCGCCGACGCCGCCTCCGCCGCCGCCGACGCCGCCTACGCCGCCTCCGCCGCCGCCGCCGCCGCCTACGCCGCCGACGCCGCCTACGCCGCCTCCGCCGCCGACGCCTCCGCCGCCTACGCCTCCGCCGACGCCGCCGCCTACGCCGCCGCCGCCGCCGACGCCTCCGACGCCGACGCCGACGCCAAGGCTCGCGACAAGCACCTGTCGGACTTCGCCGAGGACGTTGTGCAAATCCTCATCGAAATGAAGGCTCCCGGCTGCCAGTGGCTCGAACTCACGGAAGCTGTTGCCGCCTAACACCAAGCCACAGAGCGCGCCTCGGCGCTCTCATCGAAGGGAAGGGAACGGAAGATGGGCATTACCTACGGCGATCACCTGATTGACAGCGGCCACTACGACATCACGCCAGAGCAGGAGCGCGAGATTGACGCCCGCGTGGAGTGCATTCTTCGCGGCATCGACCCTGACGAATTGGTCGCTGACGGCGGCATCGAGGCTTGGATGGTCGTCGCGAAGGAAATGCAGTCCGCGTCCTGACCCCTCTGCTCATACGAAGGAAGAAGAAGATGGCGACCATCACTTACGACCAGCCAACAACCAATCCGTACTCCATTCCGGTTCGCCTTGAAGGCAAGCGCTGTGGCTTCATTCGCCAGGAGAAGGACGGCTCGGGCTTCTACTACCAAGCCAAGGTCGCGCGGGGCGAAACCTATCCCACAGTCAGAGAAGTGATGCGCTCTATCGAAGGCGACTGACCTCCTAGCCCCGCCCCACGCATCACCAGCCGAACAAGAGGGAATGCAGAGATGACGACCAAGCGCGAGCCCGATGGGAAGCTGACCAAGGCGATGACCCTGCTCATTCGCCCGGTCACGCTGGCCAAAGAGCGCGAGCCGCATCTCGATGAAATGGACGAAGCAGAGCCCATTCTCGACAGCGCTACCGAAGCCCTGTTTGACGACCCGTCTAACCCCACCGGAGCCCGAGCAAGATGAACGAGACAGCGCATACGCCG
>ERZ869921.882-NODE-882-length-14660-cov-5.958644_pt1 | contig 14660 bp, 19 predicted proteins | sample MGYA00579310_ERZ869921 | MGnify/ENA primary metagenome ERZ869921 (study PRJEB32216, sample SAMN09231816) | wastewater metagenome | place: USA: Maryland | collected 2016-06-21 | study: EMG produced TPA metagenomics assembly of the PRJNA472060 data set (Reclaimed...
TCCGATCTGTGCGAATCGAGCGCGAATCTCCGTTAGTTAAAACAATCACTTAGGTCACTATCATTGCGCGTAACAACTGGACATCTGGTCGAACTCACGGGAATGGCGTGGAGAACTATCAAAAAACGCCTCGATTCCATGGGGATTCGCAAGCTGGAACGAGTCGGGAATGCAGACTATTGGGAGTCGACCGATTGCCTGCGGGCGATCTATGCAGATGCCGCAGACGGCGAAGACCTTGACCTATCCGCAGAGCGTGCGCGACTGGCGAAAGAACAAGCCGATCGTGTGTCGATGGAGAACGCGGTGACGCGGCGCGAGTTGATTCCTGTCTCGGTACTGACGGTGGCATTGGCCAGAGTCAGTGCGCAAGTTGCGGCGAGGCTGGACGGCGTTCCGGGGCGGTTGCGGATCAGGATGAGGGATTGGGAACAAAGCGACTTCGACGCAATTGAGGAGGAGATTGCAGCGGCGCGAAATCTCGCGGCGACGGTGAACATTGAGGCGGAAGACCTTGGATCTGGCGACGATACAGACAGCGATCAGTAGTGGCCTCGCGCCGTTGCAGTGCTCGGCGCCGCTTCGGTTGAGCGAATGGGCCGAGAAGTATTTCTATCTTTCCGCGGAGTCGAGCTACGTCGAGCAGCAATGGAAGTCTTTCCCGTATCAAGTCGCCATGCTGGACGCAATGAGCAACGATGCGATACGGGAGGTTGCGTTAGAGAAGTCGGCCCGCGTCGGGTACACGAAAATGATTCTTGCGGCGACGGGCTACTTTGCACAGCACCGCCGGCGCAATCAGTGCGTGTGGCAGCCTACGGACGACGACGCGGACGAGTATTGCAAGATCGAGTTGGAACCGATGCTCCGTGATGTTCCGATCATGCGCAAGGTCTTCCCGGAGTTCATCGCCAAAAGCAAGGCAAACACGTTGCGGCAAAAGAAACTGCTCGGATGCGTGATTCACTTGCGAGGCGGAAAGGCGGCAAAGAACTACCGCCGTTTGTCGCTGGACGTCGCCATTCTTGACGAACTGGACGCATTCGATTCCAACGTCGAGAAGGAAGGCGATCCGGTCATGCTGTCGGCCAAGCGGATCGAGGGCGCGACGTTCCCGAAGCAGATTCTCGGCAGTACGCCACATCTGAAGGGCACGAGCCTGATCGCAGCGCGTCGGGAGCAGGCTGCATTGAATGTGCATTTCGTGATTCCGTGCCCGCACTGTGACCACGAGCACCCGTTGACCTGGGGCGGCAAAGGGGAGCCGCACGGGATGAAGTGGACCGGACGCGATGCGTCGAGTATTCGGCAGATGTGCCCGGCCTGTGGAGGACTGTATGACCAAGGCGATTACCTGCGCGTTTGGGGGCGCGGCCGGTGGGTGTCGGAGGATGGCACATGGATTGACCAGGATGGGCGATTCATGACCGCCGATGGTGTGCGCAGGCTGCCGCCACGGTCGATCGGCTTCCACGTCTGGACTGCGTATTCGCCGCAGACGCCATGGGAGCAGATTGCGCACGATTGGTTTGCCGCGGTCGACAAGGCCAAGCGTGGCGACCGAGAGATGATGAAGACCTTCATCAACACCACGCTCGGCGAGGCATACGAGGAACCGTCAGAGAAGACGAGCGAGCACGAGCTAAAGTCGCGCGCCGAGTCGTATGCGCTCCGCCTGGCGCCTTCTGGCGTGCTCGTGATGGTTGCTGGGGTCGACGTCCAGGACGATCGATTCGAGGTCGTCGTGTGGGGCTACGGGCGCGGCATGGAATCGTGGGTGATCGACTATGCCGTGATCTATGCAAACCCGGCAGACGAGCGGGACTGGCTACGGCTGGACGATTACTTGGTTGAGCGCATTCCGGTTGCCGGCGGCGGATCGCTGCCGATCGAGGCTGCTGCGGTCGATACGGGCGGTCACTTCACGCATCAGGCGTACAACTTCTGCCGGGCTCGGTCACGTCGGCGAGTGTTCGCGATCAAGGGCGACAACAAGCCGGGCCAGAAGATCAAAGGCAACGGGACGCCGCAGGATGTGAACCATCGCGGCAAGATCATTAAGCAAGGCGTGCGGCTTTACATGGTCGGCACGGACACGGCGAAGGATCTGCTATTCGGCCGGCTGCGATTGCGCAATCCTGGACCGGGATACGTGCATTTTTCGAGCGACCTGTCGGACGAGTTCTATCTCGGGCTGACCGCAGAGCAGCGGGTTTTGAAGAAACTGGCCAAGGGCTACGAATACGCCTGGACGCCGATCCGCGATCGTAACGAGCCGCTGGACTGCACCGTGTACGCGATGTTCTGTGCGTCGGCGATAGGGTTGGACGTCGCGACGGAATCGAGATGGGCGCGAATGGAGCAGTCGTTGAAGGACAACGTAATCGTTCCGGTTGCGCCCGTTGAACCGTTACCCGATGCAATACGTCCCATGACGCAAATCATGCAGCCCGCAAGACCTAGCCGTGGGGGTTGGGTTCGGGGGTGGAGACCGTGAAAGGAAGCATATTGAAACAATCCGCACAGCTCGCGCCGCGCGTTCTAGAGATCGTTTCCGAGGTGACAGGGGTAGAGATCGCTACGCCGCAGAAAGTCGAGATTCTGCGCAGGGTAGCGCACGAGTTCGGCGGATCACCGCACTATATTCCGGTCAGGCCGCAGGGATTCGTCACGGCGTTTTTGGATCGGACGGAGGGGATGACGGTGCAGGATATGGTGCAGGTTGCTCGCGGCGAGTTCGGCGTGAGCCGGGCGACGGCGTATCGGTGGATTGGTAAGAAGTGATTTTCAAAGGAGTTCGTTATGGGAACCGATTGGCCTCCTATCGTGGCAAAGGTAAAGGAGGTCGTTGTTTATGACTGCGGAGAGAATTGCGGCATTGACCACGTCACGATCAATGGGGCCTATCGCTGTCAGATAAACGGGTTCCATCGGCGCGTCGGCATGGCCAAGAAATGGCATGACGAGGGGTTGCTTGAATTCGTTGGGTACAAGCTGGAGCAAGGCGTTTCAAGATCAAGAATTGCAAAATTGATCGGCAAAAGTCCGCAATGGGTAGCGAAGCATCACCGGATGCGTTCCGCTATTAGGCGTCAGGGATTGGAGTTCGGCGAGGTGCAGGTGCTTATGGGGATTGCGGAAGGCATTGCGTCTAGCAAAGGATGGTTGTCATGAAACAAAGAACTGACGGAATGCGAGTTCGTGACTTGATCAATGCTCTTTCTAGAGTCGATGGCAATTTAATGGTGCTGATATGCACCCCTAGCGAGGAGGAGCCAGATATACCAGAGTGGGACGACAATTGGATGGTTCCGCAACAAACGCTTACTGGCGGCACTGAGGCAATCGTAATTGAAAGTAAGCCTTTATTCGAGCCAGATGAGACTTAGCGTGATTTACCTCCGATACCCTCTAACCTCCATGCACTTGCGGAACATCACGCCGTTTTCCCATCCCTTGTCGAAGGGATTAATGATCGCGGCCGTTGCCTTCGAGGCGTCGTAATCGCATTCGCGGATGTCCTGCTGCGTTTGGTCGGCTGACGAGCCTTGCTTAACCCATGGCTGCGGAGTAACGCAACCGGACAGCATCAGAGCAAGTAGAGCGATTCGCATGTAATTCGTCCCGTTAGTTTGTCTCACGCCTGCGTATTTTTGAGACGGCGCATTGCCTACATTCGCTATTTTCTATTGCGAGGCTAGGTAATGCGGCGAATCACAAAAAGCATGGTTGTCACCGTACTTGAGAATCAGTGCGAGGCACTGACAGAGCCGGAGCAGAAGCTTTGGCTAGCGGTCATTAAGAAAGCGATCCAGGACTTAGGCAATGTAACTCATGGGCAATCGGCCGCAAGATTCATTGCGTCAGTAGACTTTGAAATAGCCTGCGACTTTATCGGACTGGGTGCTGAGTCTGCGCGCGAAGCCATAGCCAGAATTGATGAAGAAGTGACCGTTTAGCCGTATCAAGTATGCCATAGTTTGAGACGGCACTAATGCATAGTCTCGGTAGCCATGGTAGACGTGGCTACGCGGGAACCGTCATTTCTCACAGCCGGCGATCGATGGCTGTGGGAGCGCCAAGACCTTGCGGATTATCCGGCCGGTACTTGGACGCTCTCCTATTCTCTCGCAAAAGCGGATCGACAGATTACGCTGACTGCTACCGCATCCGGTGGCGCCCATCGAATTGACGTGTCCGCGGCAACGACCGCAGCCTATCCCGCTGGCCGGTACTCGTGGGCGGCATATGTCGCCTACGGATCCGACCGGCGACAGGTAGCAAGCGGCGAGATCGAGATACGGCCGAATCTCGCAACCGCAACGAGCGGCATAGACGGTCGATCCTTCGCACGGCAGATGCTCGATGCGGTCGAGGCGCAAATCCTCGGGCGTGCGACGCAGAGCCAATCCGACATGGTCGCGTACCAGATCGCCGGGCGGAATCTCCAGCGAGACCCGGCCGCGCTGGTCAAATTGCGCGACGCATTCAAGGCCGAAGTGAGGTCGGAGTCTATTTCCGATCGCCTTGCGTCCGGCATGGACGGCGGGCCTCGATTGTTGGCGCGAATCTGATGCGCGCCTTCCTCACCAAGATCCGCGCGGCCGTCGAAGCCAACGACGTTGTCGGCGTGGTTGGGATTCTCCTGCTCGGCTACGGCCTCGAGCGTCTCGTGTCCGGACTCGGCTTTGCGGCCGCTGGCGCGGTGATGTTGTATGCAGCCTTGCGGAAAGCATGAGCATGGGCTTGCTCTCACGTCTCGGCGTTCGCCCCTCACCTCGACCGCAACGCAACGGATCGGCATTCCCGGCCGCGGACATGGGCCGGTTGACGGCTTCGTGGACGACGGATCCAGGATCGATCAATCGGTGGGCGCGGTACGAACTGCGGACGCTGCGGGCGCGATCACGACAGCTCGCACGTGGCGATGCCTACGGGGCAAAGTTCATCACGGCTTGCGTCAAGAACATCGCCGGCCCGCATCCATTCCAGGCGCAGGTCAAAGCCAAGTTCGCGGACGGCAAACTCAATTCGACGGCGAACGCTGCTATCGAATCGGCATGGCTGGACCGCTGCAAGATCGGGAATCTGGACGTCACCGGGCGTCTGTCGATGTCGATGATGCATCGGCTGATTATTCGAACGATGGCGCGAGACGGCGAAGTGTTGATTCGGCGCTATCGGGATCCGGAGTTCGGCGCTACGGGTCGCTTGCAGATTATCGACGTAGACCGGCTGGACGAAGAGAAGAACGAGAACCTGGCCGGCGGCGCGATCAAGATGGGCGTCGAGGTCGACAACTTCTCGCGGCCGGTGGCGTATCACATCCTGCGGCAGCATCCGGGCGAGGTCGGGCAGTGGTCGCGCGGTGGCAGCAATCGCGAGACGGACAGAATCCCGGCCGATCAGATCATGCATCTATTCGTCTCGGACTGGCCCGAACAGGTGCGCGGGATTCCATGGATGCACGCGGCAATGCTGCGTCTGTGGAACCTGGGTGGCTTCGAAGAGGCTGCGGTGATCAATGCGCGCGTCGGTGCGTCGAAGATCGCTGTTCTTCAGACCCCAGACGGCGAACTCCCGGCGACATTGGCGACGGGGTCGGACTCTGCCGGCAATCTGCTGACGGATTCGGATCCGGGGCAATACTGGACGCTGCCTCCTGGCGTGCAGTTGAACAGCTTCAACCCTCAGTTTCCGGATGCGTCTGTCGGCCCGTTCATTCAAGCCTGCCTGCGTGGTGTCGCTGCCGCGGTCGACATGGCCTATCACTCGCTCGCGAACGATCCGGGCGAGGTGAACTACAGCACTGCTCGAGTCGCATTGCTCGACGAGCGCGACGGCTGGATGGCGCTCCAGCAGTTCTACATCGAGGCATTCTGTCAGCGCGATTTCGAGGACTGGCTACGCGGATCCGTGCTCGACGGGAATCTGTTGCCGGCGTACTACGCGCACCGCAATTCGGTGCGGTGGCAGCCGAAGCGGTGGTCATGGATCGATCCGGAGAAGGAAGCCAAGGCCAAGCAGATCGCACTAGAAACCAAGCTGACAAGCAGGACGCGTCTTGCTGCCGAGAACGGCGAGGACATAGAGGAAATTTTCGAGGAACTGGCCGCGGACGACGAGCTTGCCAAGACGTATGGCGTATCGCTCGATCCGGAACCGGCCCAAGGGGGCGCCATGAGTGGACAGCCTGCCGAACCAGCTAACCCGGAATAACGTCACGCGGGATTCGCTCCTGCTCGAGCTTCGCGAGAAGCCGCAGACGGCCATCTTTGAAGTCGATCGCGCATCGATCGATTCGGAGAGCCGCACTGCTGATCTCGCGTGGTGCTCGGAGATTCCCTACGAACGATGGTGGGGGAAAGAAGTCCTCGATTGTAAGCCGAAGTCCGTACGCATGGAGCGTCTGACCAATAAGGCCGCGCTCCTGCTGAATCACGACTACGACAAGCAGATAGGCGTCGTCGAGACCGCATCGCTCGACAGAGACAAGAAGGGGCGCGCCCGCGTTCGCTTCAGCAAGTCATCGCTCGGAGAGGAAGTTTTCTCCGATGTCGTTGACGGTATCCGCACCAAGGTATCGGTCGGCTACCGCATCCATGACCTAGTTCTCGAAACCAAAGAGGAAGAGGTCTCAACCTACCGCGTCACCGATTGGGAGCCCTACGAGATTTCTATCGTAAGCGTTCCTGCGGATGACACCGTCGGCGTGGGCCGAGGTATCAGCGGTCAGCCTGAAAAGGCGAAGGCAATGACTCAAGACGTAAAAGAGCCGAGCCGGGCCGATCTGAGCCCGGAACCTGCGGCGAGTCTCGCTGCTCGAGTCGCATCGGATAACGTTGCGGCACGCGCAGACGAACGAAAGAAACACGCAGACCTGATCCGCGAACTCAACGCGATCGGTGCCATGTGGCCGGAGTACGACGGTCCCGCAATGGCGCAGAAAGCCGCGGAAGATTCCAACATGACCGCGGACGCATTCCGTCAAGTCATGCTTGACGTCGTGGCGAAGAACAAGTCCGCCCCGACCAAGACCGGCCGCGTCGAGCGTCGACCGGAAGGCATCGAGCGTCCGACGTTCGGTTCCGGCATCCGTGAAGTACTCGCCAAGACTCGCACCTATGTCGGTGTTGGTCGCCTGTTCGGCATCGATGACCAGGAAGTCGCCTATCGCGCCGGCATGTGGTGTAAGGCGGTTCTGTCTGGTGATGCGGGCGCTGCCCGGTGGTGCGTCGAGAATGGCGTCACGCTTCGGCAGGGCGCACTCAACGGCGGATTGTTCGAAGGCTCCGACGCAGACGTTCGCGCGATCGGCTCTTCGACGTTTTCTTCCGGTGGCTGGCTGATCCCGCAGGAAATGTCGGCCGCCATGATCGTCAATCGCGAGATGTACGGTGTCGCTCGACGCATCTGCCGTATGTGGCCGATGACGACTGCAACCCTGCAAATCCCGCGCTGGCGCTCGGGCACGACCGCCTACTTCGTACCGGAAGGCACGGAAGGCACGGCGGGCGACCCCGGCGGCGATCAGATCACGTTGTCCCTCAAAGACTGCATGGCCACGACTCGCGTCGGTAAGTCGACCATGATGGATGCGGCTATCTCTCTGGCCGACTTCGTCACCTCGGAGCAATCTCGAGCCCGTGCGGTCAAGGAAGATGCAATCCTGATCATCGGCGACGGCACCAGCACCTACGGCGGCATGACCGGGATCAAGACGCTCCTCGACGATTCGAATTACTCGGTCGGAAAAGTGGCTGCGGCATCTGGTCACGACACCTTCCCGGAGATCGATGCTTCCGACGTCGCGAAGCTTATGGGCCAATTGCCTGTGTATGCACGAGCGGGCGCGCGGTTCGTCTCCTCTGGCGTGTTCGAGGCCAACGTGTTCGGTCGTTTGAAGCTGTCCGCTGGTGGCAACACCAATCAGACGCTTCAAGGCCGTGTGCTCGAGGCGGATTACGGCGGCTTCCCGATCACGGTGGCGCACGACATGCCCTCGGGTGCGGGCACGACCTACAACGGCGCGTCGATTCTGCTGTTCGGAAACTTCGAATTGGGCGTCGCGTTCGGTCACTCCGAACAGATGATCATGACGATCGACCCCTACAGCCGCGCCAAGTGGAACCAGACCGAGATCACGTCGGTTGAGCGTATCGACATCGTGGCTCACGGTGCCGAGCGCGCAACGTCCGGCACTCCCGGCCCGTTGACCGCCTTGCACGGCACGACCTAATCCTCGCTCAGAACTGCGCCCGCCGGATGACATGCCCGGCCGGGCGCCAGCACAAGGAATACGAGCATGTTGTTTCCGAATAGTAAGACCATGGTCATGCTGCAAACCACGTCGGCGACCAACGGCGAAACTGTCACGAGCCAGAACTTGGACACCAAGGGCTTCGACGTCGTGCATATCGATGTGGTGCAAACCACGTCGAACAACACGACCAACAACCCGAGCGTGTTCAAGCTCCAGCACGCAGACACCACGGACGTTTCAAACTTTGCAGACGTTTCCGGATTCGTCGGCGATACCGACTGGACCGTCCCGACCGTGGGCACCAATACCGCGACCGTGTCGAGCTACAAACTCAAGGTCGACGTTCGTCATAAGAAGCGATACCTCCGGCTGCTGATTTCGCCGGTCACGACGCAATCGTTCACCGCGGTCGCCAATCTGTTCGGCGGCGAAGTGGTGCCTACGAACGCGACGGTCGCCAACGTATCGGCGCTGGTGGAAGGCTAAGGCTAGGTCGGTGCGCCTTCGGGCGCACCGTTTATCAACCGCACCAGGGGTGCAAATGCTGAAACTGAATCTAGGCTCCGGGAACATCTTGCTACCGGACTATATCAACCTCGACGCGAAAAGCGGGGACAGCATCTTCCCCCTACCGTACGAGACGGGATCCGTCGACGAAATCCGAGCGAGTCACGTGCTCGAGCATTTTCCGCACTGGCAAGTTCAGGCGGTGCTCGCTGAATGGGTGCGCGTGCTGAAACCGCTCGGCGTGCTGAAGGTGGCCGTACCTGACCTGACGACCGTAGCGCGGCGCTACCTCGACGGCGAAGGCGACCCGACCCAAGCGTATCTGATGGGCGGACAGATCGACGAGAACGACTATCACCGATCGGCATTCAACGCCGATACGCTGGCGCAACTCATGCGCAACGCTGGTCTGTTGTCGATCAACGGGTGGGAATCAGACATACAGGATTGCGCGTCGCTTCCGATCTCGCTGAACCTCATGGGCTGGAAGCGAGCGGCGTTGCCGTCGTGCTACGCGATCATGAGCGTGCCGCGGCTCGGGTTCATGGATGCGTTTTTCTGCTGGTATGAGGCGCTGACGCCTCTTCGAATTCCGATGATGAAGTTCACGGGCGCTTTTTGGGGCCAGTGTATGGAGCGCGGATTCGAACAAGTCCTAGCCGGTGAGAGCGTTCCGGAATTCATCCTCGCGCTCGACTACGACACGATCTTCGACCGGCAGGACGTCGAGGACATGCTGATGGTGATGGCGTGCAATCCGGATATTGATGCGCTTGCGCCGATCCAGTCAGCGCGCAGCAAGACACATTCGCTGTTCACTGTGCGCGGCGCTGACGGCAAGAACATTGCAGAGCTACCGGGCGACTACTTCTCGCCTGTGGCATCGAAGGCACACACGGCGCATTTTGGATGCACGCTCATTCGCGCGTCCGCATTGCGCGACTTGAAAAAACCATGGTTCCACAGCAAGCCGGATGCCGATGGGTCATGGCACGGCGGCAGACTGGACGACGACACTTTCTTTTGGGATGCCTTCGCGAAGGCGGGCAAGCGGCTGTGTCTCGCGAACCGCGTTGCGGTCGGTCACATGGAACTGATGATCCGCTGGCCCGGCGATAACGAAAGCATGGCGCCGCTGTTCCAGAACCATAACGACTACGCCGAACATGGCGTCCCGGAGGGCGTATGGCAGTAGAGCGTATTAGGCCCGTGAAACAGTTCCGGGCAACCATCGCGTTCGGTCCTTATTCGAAGGGGGCGCTGATGCAGCCGACCGGGATCTACCGAGAGACGCTGCTGCGCCGTGGCTACATCGAAGAAGTGAAGGACGAGCCGATTCCGGATGTGCCGGTGGAGTTGGATAACCGAGAGATTCCGCGTGACAGCATGCGGGTGCGGGGGCGTCGATGAGGTCTAGGGCTGATTGGATTGCACAGGTTAACGATGGCACACAGATGGCCGGCGCGCTAGCGCAAGAGTTTTCGGAGGTTGTCGAGTTGGGGAGGAAGTACCCGATAGGCGCGTTTCCAATGTCAAATCCGAGAGGGCTTCGCCGCTGGCGGCGCGCCTTCGCCGATGCGCTAAACAATCCGCCGCGCATCCTTGTGCTAGGCGACTCGCTCGTTGCTGGCATCGGAAGCGATGGCAACAACAACAGCAGCCAAGCGGACGCGACAGCCGACCCGTACTCGATGCCAGGGCAGTTGCGCAAGATGTTCGCCGGTTACTTCGGCGGCAACGAGATGGGTTTTATTCACGCGGGCGACTCGCGCAACACAAATGGCGGGACGGTTGTCGTGAGCAATACTACGGGGTTCATTGGCAACCCAACCGGCACTTCATGCGGCGCGCTTCGCATCGCGTCTGGTGATTCCATCACGATCCCGACGCCGGTCTGCACCGACATCGATATTTTCTATTACGAGTCCAACGGCGCGAACTCGACACCGACGACGGCGGCATGGCAGCACAACACGGATGCCGCAGGTAACGTCGCGGTCACGAACGGCGGCGGGAATAACGTGCTTAAGAAAACGACCGTTTCCAGCCTCGCCGCGACGACGCATTCAATCGTAATTAGTGGCACAGCGGGCACGGACGCATATATCGCAGGCATCGTGTACTACACGTCTGCGGGTCCGGGTGTGGTCGTCATGCGTCAGGGGCTCGGAAGTGCTACGGCGGGCGACTTGATCGGAGCGTACACGAGCGGCACAGGTGGCGCGGTCATCACGACAGACTACATTGGCAATACTCGCATGAAGCAGGCGCTAACGATCACCGAGGCCGACTTAGCCATCATCATGTGCGGGCACAACGACGCGAGCAATCAGGCGCTGGCAGTGGCATCCACGCCGACGAACTACGCTACGCACTTGTCGACGATGATTACTACGCTCACAAATGCAGGAGCATGTGTTTTGCTTATTTCTGAACCAGATCCGCCGGTTACAAATCCAGTGGCCGGGGGACACAGTGTGCGCGCCTACTGGCCGGCAATGGCTGGATTGGCTGAGGATGGATCGCATGTGGCGTACCTTCGTATATACGATCTATGGGGAGATTACGCCACGGCAAACGCCAATCTCTTGCACACCCAAGCTGCCACCACTGTGCATTGTTCGCGAATGGGCTACGGAGATTTGGCGCGGGGGATTTTTAATCATCTGGTGAATTCTGTGGCCCCGGACGCATGAACCCCGCCCCCTTCTTCACCGACTTCGCCGTCCCCGCCGCGATCCGCGGCCGGCAAGTGCCGGTCATCTTCGATGAGCAATACATCGACGTGATCGGCGTGGAGTCAGGGCAGCCGGCAGCAACGTGCGAGAGCGCTATGGTCGAGGACGTGGAGCAGGACGACGAGCTTCAACTGAACGGGCGGACGTTTCGAATTATCGGCGTGCAGCCGGATGGCACCGGGGTGACGGTGCTGCGGTTGGCTAGGCTGTGAGTGCGATGCAAATTCACTACCACTGCGAATCGCGCCAATCCTTGTCCCGCTGCTCGGGTTTGTCGTCTCTCGACCAGCGTCGATACAGCGCAACGATGCCAATCAACGCAATGACGGCGATTGCGACTAGATCCATTGAGGTCATGTAGATGGCCTGGACGTTAATTGCTGATGCTAACACCGGAGGTCTGAACGGCGGCACTACGTCTGCGATCGACACGACCGGAGCGGATCTGTTCGTGCTGTTTGCGGCTTTTGCCAATGGCTCGCCCACGGTATCTGATTCGCAGGGAAACACGTGGACCGCCCTCACTTCGCGCGCTGCGGGTAGTAATCGAGCGCGGCTGTACTACTGCATCGGCCCGACCACGAACGCGAGCCACACGTTCACGTTCACGGCTACTGGCCTCGCCGGGGCATTTTCCATTCAGGCATGGAGCAGTGGAGGTGGAACGCCGGTATTCGATGTCGAGTCCGGTGGATCCGCAACGGCCACTACGTCAGGCGTTGGAAGTAACCTTACGCCAACGCAGAACGACGCGCTAGTCATCATCGGCGTGGGCTTGGCGGCTAGTGTTTCGAGTTTTGCTGCGGCGGGCGCGAATACGCTGGTTAATCACGCCAATTTTGTCGGCGGCACAAGCTATGGCGTCGGCGATGGGTACATTCACCAATCGACAGCGGCGACAATATCAGCCGCGACCACGCTGTTTTCATGGACCACTTCTGTATCTGCGATTGCGGCGGCTGCTGCCTTCACCGGCATGGGCGGCGGAGGGGGCGGCGGCGGGCTCACCAGCGGAACGGCCTCGCTGACATCGGCCACGGATGCGGCGATCAATCTAAGCGTCGGTGCTGCCTCGGGCGGAACGTCGCCCTACTCTTATGCATGGGAGCGACGAACGACTGCAGACGCAGCTTTTGGATCAGGGACAAGTGTCGGCACCGATAGCACGACGCTCTCGGACACCACGGCGACCACGGACACGACGTATTTCTACCAATGCCGAGTAACTGACGACGTAGCAGCAACGGCGGATAGCAACACGGTCGGCGGGTGCCTGCTGCATGATCCGCTCAAGATCGGTTTCATCGGCGACTCGATCACGAACGGCTATGGCTTGTCAGCCGGCCAAGACCCTGCGGTTCAATGCGGGATTATCCTAGAGCGAACGTACCGGGTTAAGGCCGTCACAGTCTCGGAGTATGGCGTAAACGGCTCAGCGGCGAACGACTGGACATCGACGGCAGGCGGGACGAACTACACGCTTGCAGAGGCACAGTTCGCGGCGGCTGGCTGTACACATGTGCATGTGATGCTCGGGGCCAACGACGCAGCCGAGCATCAATCGGCAGCCACGTTTGGCACCAACCTGGACACGATTTGCGACAACCTGATCGCGGACGGCTACACGGTCATTCTGTCGTACCCGATCTATATCCCGGCAGGGGCCAATGGTGGCGCAACGGACGCCGCGGCCGTTGATCTCGCGATTGCGTACCGGTCGCAGATTGACAGCCTGATCAACGGTACGACGATCCTTCGCGGCGACACGATCGCTTGGCAGCATTTTCTACTCAACAACGACGAGATGCAGTCTGATGACACGCATCCGACAGCAGCAGGCGCCGTATCGCTCGGCGCCATGTGGGCGCGGGCGATCGATCGTAGCGTATTGCAAGTGGCATCAGGGAGTAGTGGCGGCGTAACGCGCGCTCGCTCTGGATCTGGACTAGGGGCAATGGGATGAGTGAGCGAATTCCGCAGTCAATCGCCAAGAGGGTCGTCTTCCGTGCCTACCTCGCATCGGACGGCAAGACACCGGCAACCGGCAAGACGATCGCCATCACGATTTCAAAGAACGGCGGAGCGTTTGGCAACCCGGCAGCCGGAGCGACTAACGCCACGGCAATATCGAGTGGCTTCTACTATTTTGACCTGGGCACAGGCGACACAGGGACATTTGGTCCGCTCGCATGGCGTGGTGCTGAGGGCACGATTGACGACGCGGGCGACGTGTACGAGGTGTCGAACGCGACCAATGCCGGATTCTCGGCGCTGCCGAATGCTGCGGCGGGTGCTGCTGGCGGTCTTCCAGTCAGCGCGGGCGGCTCTCTGGCGCTCGATACGCTGCTCGGGCGGCTCGACGTTGCCGTGAGCACCAGGCTGGCCGGCGCAAGCTACACGGCGCCGTTGGATGCTGCCGGGATCCGATCTGCGCTTGGGATGTCGACGTCGAACCTCCCGACCGAGGCTGCTGATGCGCTTATCGGGCGAAACATCGCCGGCGGATCGAGCAGCGGGCGCACGGTCAAAGAGGCGCTGTACTTCCTGCGCAACAAGTGGACGATCGCAGGTGGCACGCTGACGGTCTACGGCACGGACGACACGACGAGCGCATGGACTGCATCGGTTACGCAGACGGCAGGCGATCCAGTCTCAGCGAGTGACCCGTCATGATCCCGTTTCTGCTTACACAGATGTCGAGTGGAGCGGCCTCTGAGACGGTCACGCCAGCGACGGCTGATCTATCGATTGATCGCGGCCGGCGCACGCTTCGGATGTCGCCGCAATCTCGTCGTCTGAATATCACACGGCAATCTCGCCGATTGAACGTGAGGCGCGGATGATCCACGAAGGTTTTGCATGGAACGATAGCGACCGCATATGGGAAACCGACAAGGATCCTGATGCGGTGGCGATCTATCGGCTGCACTGGTACGCATTCCTTCGCGGTGATGATGCGTATTGGGCGCCGCGGGCTTTCTTTGAACTTGGCGACACGGCCACGCCAGCCCGCTCGGCACAGAACGGCAAGCGTTACCGCTGCACGAAAGGCGGGCAGGCGGGATCGGCCGCACCCACCTGGCCGACTAGCGCCGGCACGGTCAACGATGGCGGCGTGACGTGGACGTATATCGGAGACGAGGACCGTCTGA
>ERZ869921.883-NODE-883-length-14628-cov-4.747341_pt1 | contig 14628 bp, 31 predicted proteins | sample MGYA00579310_ERZ869921 | MGnify/ENA primary metagenome ERZ869921 (study PRJEB32216, sample SAMN09231816) | wastewater metagenome | place: USA: Maryland | collected 2016-06-21 | study: EMG produced TPA metagenomics assembly of the PRJNA472060 data set (Reclaimed...
CAGCATCACAACGCATGGCAGGGGGGTAGAGGGATTCATTTCGCAGATCGATGAATTGCCTTGGCTTGATGTGCCATTCGCCTATGATCCATATTGGGACAAGTGGAGTAAACTCTAATGTTTGTCAAGTTTATTCCAAAGGAAGATCGACCAGCGATCCCCCAAATTGGTCAAGTATTTGTAAGCAAAGAACAGCCTTTGTTTGTATATCTAAGGATTGAGGAATTCCAATGCATCGATGGGGAAACCTATAATTGCATCTTTGTCAAGACCGGAGCCCCCTGTCGCGTAACAGATTGGTCTAGGACAATCGTAAAGCCTAATGCAACCCTTATTATTGAGGAATAAACATGAAAATTTCTAAGGCACTACAGAACGCCAAGCCCAAAGAATATACCTTACCCAAACGTAACTCATAAATTCACAATCCTGCCCGATGCGGTCTTAATCAACGCTAATGCTAGTAGCAAGAATGAATAGAAAGACACAAGATATAGTATTGAATATTAGAGAAAATCCCTAATTTTTTGAACAATCGTAGGGAAAAACACTAAAAAAGAATTTACCTTTAGTTTAGAAAATGCCTTGATATTCAGGGTAAAACATGAGAAAGGATTAGAAATGATCAAAATAAGGTTTGAAGATCATATAGAAATTAGCAAAGATGGTAAGACATTGGCTGTATTCTATGGTCCAACACGCCATGAAGATGCAAATAATTATATGGAAAGCCATAAGCCAAAAGATGTAACTTGTAGGGAAACTGAACAAAAGGCTACAGCGGATATAGCCGAAAACCTTTAACCAAAAGGTTTTGCTTGGGATCATTCGACGGAAGGGAAGGATTATTGGTACGCAATCTATAAGCGTCTAAAACAGATTGGCAAAGATGGCATCCTTAAGAAAGGAGCTTGACAAATGCTAAAGGTTAAAAACCTAACTTCAGTTTCGTATGTCGAAAATAAGGGCTTGATTGTGGCAAGCTTTTATGGTCCGGATCGAGTAGCAGCGGCTCAAAAATACTTTGAATTCATTAGTCCAAAGGTTGTCAAGTGTACAGAATTCGAAAAGGAAAAGGCTATTAAAGCTGCTATAGCTCTTGCGTCTAGCTTTTCTTGGGATGAATCTAAGGAAGGCTCTGCATATTGGGAAAATATTGTCAAGCGTCTTGAACAGATTGCAAAGGATGGAGACATTCATGACGGGCTTTAAACAATAGCAAAAACTCTTTTCGGGATAGGTTGTTATTCTTTTAGATTTTGATATGATAACAAAATCAGAGAAAGGGAATAGCACATGTCTAAGTTTACCGCAGAACAGCGCGCTACCTTCGAAACGATGCTAAAGGATATGACCGAAACCTATTGGCTTCTTGTGGACGCTGCTAACAATAAGGTGTTGTGTGCGGAATGGGTCTATGGCTGGTCGGGCCTTGGCCTTGGCGCTAAGTTTCAAGCAAATGGCAACCTGTCGCAATATGCCGTTGGTTCGCTACAGGCCACTAAGATTGACAAGCTGTCGCTTATGGCCAAGCGGTGGGCGCAGAATCCCCCGCAGAATGGCAATGGGACTAAGGCAACTCTGATCCCGCGCGGCGATTTGATTGAGGAAAACCTTAAGGGAGCCTTGACAACCATCGGAACAATCGCAGCCAGTCTTTATAAGGAATAGCAAAAAGGTTTTGGGGGATAGGTTGATGGCCTATCCCCCTTTCTGTATGATAACAAAATCAGAAAAGGGATACAGAAAATGCGGACCGATATTCACTCCCCGAAAAGCATCATTCCAGCCGACTATCATTTCGTTGGTTTCTCTTATCTTGGTCCGGAATATGAAACGGGCTATTCCTCTAGCCTGCGGGCGATTATTTCCGCTCATATGACGCGGACGGGCGGACGCTACAGCGGCCATGCTCACGGCGGTTCTTGTCACATCTGCGGCGCGCACGCCTTGTATATGGCCGTCTTTCACCACCCTGCTACGAATGTCTATATTAAAGCGGGTCTGGATTGCACCGATAAGATGGGCATGGATAGTGGCAATGGGGAAGCCTTCCGCTCCGGTATTCGTTCGGAAAATGAAGCCATAGCCGGAAAGAAGAAAGCCAAAAAGATTTTGGAAGAGTCCGGCGCGGGGAAGGCATGGGAAATCTACGAAACGACGACGGAAAATCGCTTCGAAGAGAATACCATATCAGACATTGTGGCCAAGTTGGTCAAGTATGGGAGCATTTCGGATAAGGCGATGGCGTTCGTATCGTCGCTTCTTAGCAAGATCGAAAACCGGGCGACTGTTGAAGCCGCAAGAGCAGAGCGGCACGCCTTGGCCGCTACGGTTCCCACGACTGACACGCGCGTCATGATCGAAGGAAAGGTTATCTCCCACAAGTTTCAAGACAGCGCCTTTGGCACGGTTCATAAGATGCTAATCGAAGCGACCGAAGGTTTCCGCCTTTGGGGTACGGTTCCGAATGGCCTTGACATTGAAACCGGAATACGGGTCAAGTTTCAAGCCCGTATTACCAAGTCTGACAGGGACGAAAAGTTTGGATTTTTCCAGCGCCCGTCGAAGGCGGAAATTGTAAACTAACAAAAGAATATTTGGGGATAGCTAGACCGTTATCCCCTCTTAGGGCATACTAAGACCATCGAAAAACGAAAGGAATTAGACCAATGAGTGACCTTATTTTCGCAGTCCGTTTGCAGTCCGAATATCAGAGCTATTGCAATCGCATTGGTGTCAAGAAGCTTTCGCGTCGGTGGTGGTGGAATAATCCAGCCCGTGATATTGAGGAATTTGGTAGCGCCTATTAGAAACCATAACGAAATCCAGAAAAGCCCTAAGAATATTGGGGCTTTTTCTTTTTCTTAATACCCAAAAAGATTTTGGTTGACTTTTGGATTTTGAAATAAAATTATCAAAAAATGGGTCCCCTTTTTATTGTAGCTCAGGGGCACTAGTGAACATTGTAGCTATTTCTGTGAATTCTTTTTATCTGTTCTTGGGTCCCCTTTTGGGTCCCTTTTTTAATTCTTCAATATATTCTTATATTCGAATTGAGCTATTCCCTCTAAAAGATGGATTTGTCCGGATTCATTGGCTGTCCAACACTTATTGCATACCCATGCAAATTTATCATTGGTCATAGGCTCATGTTGTTTATGGTTGCATTTTTGGCTGTTGCTTCATAGGAATAGCCCGGTCTATAGGGCTCTTCTCTGATATAGAATATTTCTTCGCCTTTTGAGTTTTTACTCATTACGATGGTTTTCAAGGTTCCATTCCTCATCTATAATCTCTTGGATGGGACTCCCGATCAGGGGCGTTGGAGCCATCATTCTATCGATGAAGTCATTCAAGGCTTTCTTGGTTTCCTCGATTCTCTTCTGACGACGCTCCACATATTTTGTAAATGCTGTCAAGGATATTGGACTTGGGAGAACAGCGTTTTCTTTTGCTTCCAGATAATCATCTAGAAGGTCTGTAAACTTAGTCATAGGATTTCCTTAGATTTAAGCTGTTCATCGATCCAGTCAAAAAATTCATTGGTCCCAAATTCAAAAGGACATTCTTTCTCAAGCTCTCTTACTATTTTCCAGTATAGAGCAAGTAATTCATCCTTGGTACTATATAAGGTTATACTACTCATTGGGTCCCTTTTCAAATGATATTAAATGTTTTACAGCTTGGGCACCTGATATATTCTTCCCACGAATAATCTCCCATAGCCCCAAATTCTCCCCTTCGAACATCCGACTTCATATATTCCAAGAGAGCCTTACAATGATAGCAGATCAATCTCTTTGGAATTTCTGGAGGGGCTTCCTTAATTATCTTGACCATATTCGGCTTCCTTTTTCCAGAACCTATCATACTGGTCCCATGTCATATACCACATCCAGACTGGCCCATATTCGGTTCCTCTTCTCTTTAGGGTCTCATCGAAGTTCCTTTCGTCTCTTCGTTCTCTCCCCATCATGAATGGTTGATTGTTCCGAATTTCAGCCTTAAGGATTTCAATTCTCTTCATTTTATGAACCTACTACAATTAATGATTCCATATTACAATGCGGCTGGACCGAGAGATGATTATTTCTCCATGTTACGTGTATCATTGGAACATGGTATCGATCATGAATCATACATTTATGATCATCATAGGAAATTTTATAGACCTTTCCTTCAGCTCCGGTTATTGCAGACTTTACTCTTAGACCTATGTAAATATAGGCCATATCAAGCTCACTTAGTTTCATAGGCAGGCTTCCATCCTTCCGGCTTTTCTTTGGCCCTTAGACTGATTTCATAATTATTCTCAATCATCCTTTCATAGACGAACCGCATCCGGGCAATATGAGCGTTTTGAATATAGATCGGCTGTTCGTCCCAAGGCAAGGCTTCACAATGTTCCTTGGGTTTAATTCCAAATTCAAAGTGATACTTTGCCAATTCTAGAAGGGTTAGTTCGTGGACTTGTCTCATTTTAATTATTCCCGGAAAGTTGCCACCTGTCTTGGGCATTTAATTGTTCAATGTCATTAAAGGAATAGCGAATCCATCCACTCTTTGTTGCTTTGCCGATTTCTATATTGTCCTTAAATAAGAACATTTCGACAGAACCATCTCTATGGAGAATCCTCTCAATTCTTGTTTTCACTTATAAAATTCCTTACACCACAGAATTACAAAGAGTCCACATGAAAATATTGTCAATTACATTTGTCTTATCAGAAAACAGTTTATTTAAACTCTGTCTGATTTCTTCCCAATGTTCTTGAGTATATTCTCGATAGGCCAAGCAATATTGATCTTCAAAGATTCGGACATATCCCTCTGGAATTGGAGGTTGGTTATCAATACGCCTTTGTATTTCAGGATCAATGTTCATTTTATTTCTTTCGGAATAAGGACACGTCTTTCAGGAAGGTATTATTATCACGGGATATAATGTCAAAGGCAGATTCGTAGGGCATTGGCTTTCCATTATTCATTACCATCCACCGTTCCGAATCGCCCGTTTCAATTTTTTGGACAACAATATAATCCTTGAGAGCAACCGGGATCGCATCCGCATTTACAACTCGGCCCAGCTTATCTTTTTTATCATTCGTAAAACCAAATTCATCCACGATCATAACGAAGGTTCTGTCCCCACTCACAGACGTTACTCGGATAGCTTCCTTATTCACCTGTCCCCACACTTTTCCGACATATTCAATATTAGTATAATAGGCGCAATTTCCGGTCCATACCATTGGCCTTTTAACATCCAGATAGGCATCTTCCGGGACAGCCTTGAGTTGATCAACTGTGTACATTTCAAATCTCCTTATACGGGCACTTTAATTTTGAGAGCATTGTTTCCGAAGTCTTTCAGCTTCTTGTCGGCTTCGGCTTCGGAGAGGGCATATCTGTTCACAATATACCAAGCATTATCCGAATCCTTGTAAATGACAACATGGTCTTTTGCGACCAAGGGAACGTTCACAACTCGGCTAATAGTATTACGATGTGCGGTTGGCCAACCAAACAAATCTGTCGTGACATAAAAATCTGCAACAGCAGTATTGTACTTATGAACACCCTTAAAGGCATAAGAATTAGGATGTACCGCAAGTCCTAGATAGGTTAGTTCATAATCCTGATTTCCGCCCCACACAAAAGGACGCTTCAAACTAAGCTCCTGATCTTCCGGGACAGCTTTAATATCTATATCCATAATAAAATCTCCTTATTTAAGACCATTCTTTTCGATAGCCTGTCCGGCCATCCAATGCTTCGTAGTCTGAATATGCCCTTTTCTAACATACTTTGCAACAAGTTTTTTGAATTCGGCATAACTAAATTCGTTGGTTGGTCTTAGGACATATCCTTCGCAAGTATCCCAATCTTCTTGTTTGTATAAAGTTTTGATAAGAGATTCCTGAAATGTACCCCTATAAAGAATTTTGGGTTGGGGAATTCCAAGAAGCTGAAACCATTCAGTCGTTTCATCCCAAGACAGACATATATTCTTTTCATTCCAAATACTCAAGCCATAAACATAAGACTCCAGATTATCATACTTGATACTATGAACCGCGAACATGTTTTCAACAACGACTCTCCAACCCTCCGGAATTTCTCCGGATATCTCGGACCAGATTGCCTTGGCTCTATTACGACTTGGATGATTCTTGCTATCGATACTTCGGGCATGAGTATAGTCCCGATACCATGTCGTGTTTTCTCCATCAATCTTTTCGGTTATGACAACTTCCATATTATTCCATTGGGTTGTTGTCTTATGCATCCGATCATCCTTGTTCATATTTTCGGACCAAGGCAAATGATAGGTTCTTGGATATTTTACCCTGTCTGTAAAGATATGAAGCCAAGGCTTTAGAATCTTTTGAACCGATTCATCATGGAATAGTTCGCCTCTTAGGCGAGTCTCATTAGGAAGGATTGGATTTCCCCACTTGTCATATCTCTGATCCGAATACAAATGATCCGGGAGAATGATATTGGTTATGCCCGCAGCCTTTCGAACATCATCCGTGTCAATATCAGTTGCTTCGCAAGCCAGATGATGAAATTCACAGACAGAAGCTCCATTATCAAGATAATAGCCTCCATCCTCAAACAAGCGACGTTCTAGGATATGATGGGCATCCTTTGCGGGAAGATCACAAAAGACACACTTATGGTTATCTCTTTTAAATACACCTTCCCGAAATTCATCCCGAGTCCGAAGTTTCTTCAAATCGAAGTTTTGCCTGTTCGTGCATTTCTTTAATGTAATCGATTGAATGACGAATGGCATTAATATCAAGATGCGGATAGGTCATCACAAAATCCTTTTAATGTTTCCCGTAAGCATAATATGCTTTGGACGATCTTTTTGCGGAAACGTCAATTGCATAAACTGAATTGTTTTTTCATACCAACAGTTGGTTAATGAGATTGTATCAAATTTTCGATAGTCAACAATACGGATATCGTATTCTCTATAGGTATATGTATATGGACTATAATGTTTTACATTTTCAATTCGTAGATATTCAGACAAATTTCTTTTAATGTCTGCTAACGTTTCATCAGTGATATGTCCCTTGACATTATAAAGATGTTCATATGGAGAAGCCAAGGCTGGAATAGCTCCAATCCAACAAACTGCAAGACCTCCAAGAATCAAATTTCGTCTATTCATCTTTATCTCCTTTTATACGCATATTCGTATATTATTTAATTATACGCGAATGCGTCTAGGGCATCACAAAAATTTTCAGCAATCCAATGGTAATGAGGTATAGAATTCCCAATCCGAAATATAACACCCCTGTTCCCATGAAGTATTCCCGTTCTACAAGATATACAGACTTAAACCCAATTAGCCATAATGGAACGCTCAAAATTAGCAGCGGAGCCGGAAACAGCCAAAGATAATTCCAGCCTGCAAAATAGACACAAATGATCGTGATAATTGCCGAAAAATAATGAACCATTAACATAAAATGCTCCCAAATTTCACGTTTTATACATTCGATGGCAGATTGTACCACCTTTGAAAAATTAAGTCAATTTTAAATAGCTTTTTTCAATATATAGTTATCAAAATTCTCTTAAATATACCATATATAGTAGGTATTTTGGCCTATTTTGGACCCTTAGCCTCTTCTTTTTCTATTTCGGCATAGATTTCATCATACATTTTGTTCCAAAGATCAGATGTTTCCATAAATCTGTCGGCCCAGCCCCAAAAACTATCCAATGTCAGGTTTTCGGCTACGTCGATCTTCCATTCCTCAATCAATTGGGCCTTAATTCTCTCATGGGGAGAGTCTTTTTCAAGAGCCGGACAATCCTCATGGCCATATTTACAGGAGCCAAAATTTTCTCCTGCATTGCAATGAGTATAACAGACCCATTTATTCATTTTCAGATTTCTTAAGAATATGTAATCGAGGATCAAGACGTTTCGCCGCTTCAGCTTCGGCTTTAGTTACAAATATCGTATAATACGGTAATACAACATATTCTTTTTTCGCTTCCGGAACATTGCGAATGAATTGCTTACCTTCCCAACTGCTATCCCAATAACCAAGAGTATAACAAAGACCGCCATGATTATTTACAATAGCATAACAATTTATATTGGTATCGGTAAGCCAAGTTACCAAACGATTGCCGTATTCCGCAGACGATTCAACGACTTTGGCGGGTTGATTGGTCTTACTAGCGTGCCATGTCGTTTCAATAGGTTTGTCCCAATCAATCATTTCACTCTCCTTATAAAAGCCTGTCTAAGATATCGTGTATCCGAAGTATATAAAGCTGCAATGCCGCAGTGTAAACTAATTCGAAGGGCAATCTCTCCCTTTCGGGACATGATTGCATAACAACCGCTGTTGAGTTTTTCGTTGGGCTCAATTTCGCGTCCAAGAATAAACTCAAACCGTTCCAACTTATAACCATATTTCCTTGACAACATTTCGGCAAGGCTTTTACTGAAGGTTAACCGATGGATTAAGGTGCCATCCTTTGAAGTAAGACCCCAAATCTTTTCGGAAGTCTTACATGAACCAGTATTACAACTCTACGACATTTTACAATTCCTTCCAATGATCTTTGATAATTTTTGCAATTTCTGGAAACTTCACTCCCGAATCATTTATAGTAGTGAGACATTCTGATTGATTTTCATCTTCATCTAAAAACATTCCGGTTTCTGAAGCCATCCCAGCCCAATCCATTACTTCTGGAGGCAAAATTGCAGTATAACCTCCATATGAAAAAAATTCATTTTCTGGTCTATATTTTGCAGAAGAAATAATTCCATCCTTTACAGCAAGCTCGCAAAGGACTCCAAGGCAACAAAATCCGGTATTATCCTTTAGATGTTCATCATGATTCTGTTTATACTCTCCAGATTCCAGAGCCTCATTCCAACGGGTTGCAATATCTTCTTTCATAATCAATCCTTTCAAAATTGGCGTCTCTTGACGGATTCGAACCGACGACCAGCAGATTTAGAGTTTGCCGCTCTACCAACTGAGCTAAAGAGACTTAATTCAAAATTACAGCCGAGATATCTCCATTCTCAAAAGCTTCGCAGTAAATCTTTCCTTCCTTCGTAACATCCTGAAGATACCAGCCAGCCTTTCGGAAGGAATGATCTTCATCAGGAATCAACACTACCATATCATCCGGAAGCATGTCAAGAAATTCTCTAAGCTGTTTAACAGTATTCTTAGTCAAGATTCACCTTAACGTATTTGAAATTTGGATGATCCGTAAAATACTCTGTTTTTTGAGATTCATCAATTAATTTATCATAATACAAAATCCATCCAGTTTTCTTACTTGGATCATTGAAGAGAAGAATGTATTTTTCTTCTGGCACATTTTCAAACAATACAGCGCCCCTTTGACCAAACAGGTTGTCATACACCATAGCGCCATCATTATTGACCTGTACGAAAAATTCGATATGGTCAACATCTTTACCCCATCCGGCAATGCGAATATTGTCAACAATATATGACACGGCAAATATATGTGAAAACTTTATTCTGAGGGGTTTGTTCCAATCAATAGTCATAGATTATTCTCCTTCCGAATCATTCAATCGCCCCTTTGCGGATGATTGCCCCTTCTTCGATGAATGCCAAGCTACCGATGCTCGCCCCTTCGCCGATGTACACCCCTTTGCCGATGAATGCCAAGCTACCGATGCTCGCCCCTTCGCCGATGTACACCCCTTTGCCGATGATCGACCATCTACCGATGCTCGCCCCCGTGCCGATGATTGCCCCTTTGCGGATGTCCGTCCCTTCGCGAATGACTGTCCCTTCGCCAATGATCGCCTTTTCGTCGATGACCGCCTTTTCTCCGATGATTGCTCGTTCGCCAATGATCGCCCCTTTGCCGATATAAGCCCCTTCTTCGATGTATGCCGAGGCCGGAACAATAATTGTAGAGCCGTCCGGGTTCGTATGTATTTTCGTTTCCATTTTGCTGTCCTTCCTTTGTGTTGTTAGCTCATTCCTTTTCATTCGGTTTATTCCAAGGGGTCCAAGGAGTATAAGACCCCCATTGCAGATAAGAAAAATTTATTATAGTATAAGGATGATCATAATAAAGCCATTCTACTCCAAATCTTGGCGACCTTCCATTCCAATGTGGAATGATTTGCATGAAATAACCGTAGCGAATATCTTCAATATCTCCGCAATAGGCATAACGATCCCATTCAAAGAATCTACCATTGAAAGAGATTGGAAACTTCTTTGTGAAAGCAAACTTAATATACTCCCACAAAGAAGCGGCCACTCCCGTACCCGCGTGCGAACAGTAGTTTTCCAAGCGCATTAGGAAATGCTTTCCTCAAGATGCTTGCGGATTTCTGCGAGGGTTTGAAAACGAACAAGATCGCCATCAACAAACACAGGTTCCAGCAAACCTTCACGTTCCTGTTCTCTGGTCTGATTTTCGTATAGGACGAAATCATTCCCTTCCTTCTCGACGCGAAGTAGACCTTTGGCCGAATTCTTGGCTCCATCGTCCGTCTTTGGAGCCTTGAACAGAACACGATCAACTCCGTTAACCACTCCGAAGGTTGCCTTCATGGCAGTCCCAAGAGTGTCGCGCGTGGAACGCTGATAAGTGAACGATCCAATGCCCGCAACCCAATTAGTTGAAGCAAATCGACGGTTCGCCAATCGAGCACAAATCTCTTCGGCGCGAGCCAGATTAATCGAGTCTCCATAGATCGCCCCAATATGCTCATCCAAATGGATGTAACCCTTTTCATTCACAGTCCCTCCGAAGATATCATAGAGACACTGAATAAGGCCACGTTCCTGTGGAGTGTTTCCACCATACGGCTTCGTTCCACAAAGAATGTCCGCAGGATTGCCGCTATCCGGACGGATAACCAACTTTCCGGGACGTGTAAGAATAACATTCTTAAGAGCCGGAAGATATTCGATTACGACCTTCCAGAAATCCCAAGTGTCCGAAACGACACTCACGATTCCGCTTGGGCAAATTTCCGTAATTAGACGCTTGAACGTTCCGATTTCATCTTCCATTCCGCCCATGCACATGACCGAATGCTCGGTTGCCGGAACAGAAACACCAACCATTTCCTTGTCGGAGTCTGCACCATAGTACTGTTCAAGGAAGTCAATAGCCGGAACCGTATCCGTTCCAACGAATGACAGAAGATGTGCTGCGCCCGAAGAAGCTGCATCCGCAATGCCCGACATTCCGCGCATTGAGAAGTCATGACCCTGAAACTGTACAAAGTCCAAAGGTGCTCCGGTAATCTTAGCGTACTTAGTGAACACGCGACGAAACTCAAAAGCTGTCGTTGCGGATGTTGGCATCTTCCAATTTTCGCAAGAAAGCTGAGTCTCAAGATAATTCACCAGCCAGAAGAAATCAGAATGTGTGTTCTGAATGGTCCACAAGGGAACACGAACATTCACACGACTGCCTTCCGGCAAAGCCTTGATCAAAATAGGGAGATATTGAAGTTCATGAAGAGCTTCGATATGGTCCGAACCAATCGTGTTGGGTCCAAGGTAGTTGTTAATTCGGCGTGTATAGCGGCGAACAACATCCTTAATGTCTCTGTCGAAAAACTCACGATTCCATTCATCAATCAGGAGCTTCTGAATGACTGCCTGCAATCCAAAGAACACGACCTTGTTATCGAAGCCTTCGGCATGATCAAAATGCTTCAAGGATCGTGGCGTGAAATTGGTATAGCAAAAGGTTGTCTTGTCCGGAAACATCTTCCGATGTCCAAGCTTGTAACCATCCGTCAATAGTGCTGCAACTGTGTAGTCCATAATATTACTCCTTTTTCAATGTTTACGCTTAGTTACTATAATTCAATTCGAAGTCATTTGCAACATAGATATAGTCAAAATGTTCTTCGACAATTTTTCTTCCCTTGGAGAAGATGCCATGTGTTGCAAAAAGTTCAAGCCTTCCCTTTTCCGATAGAAGAGGATTGATGACCTTGGCCAATTCAATAAAGGTTCGACCTCCATCGATAATATCATCCACAATCAACAGCTTACTATCTCCAAGATATCCAACCGAATCCATAGCAGCATTATCTAAATGGACCGATGTTCCGGTAATTTCTCCGGTATTGGGATCGCGCTTCTTCTTTCCGATAAGCATTGGAATTCCCAAAAGATCAGCACAACGCTCTGCTCTTTCATATCCACCCTTATCTGGAGCAACGATGTGTGTAAATTTTTCAACACCGGCAATCTTCGAAACAAAATGTTCGGCTGTTACATTCTTGATAGCAAGAAAGCTATTAAGAGCAACAGCACTATGAGCATCATATGTCGTAATGGTTGTGAAGTGGGCCAGCGCAAGCATTCGAAGCATTACGTCAAGACCAAAAGCTTCTCCATCCGCACATACCCTATCCTGCCTAGAATAAGGAAGATATGGGAGGATCAAATGTTGGGGAGTTTCAGGATGGGCGCGATAGAGAGCATCTGAAATCATCAGCAATTCTACAATGCCCTTTGCATCAAAAATATAAGCTCTAATATCAAAAGGTTCATTCTTATCAACCTTATGGAAGGGAAACTTCAGCTTAACCTGAATTTCTCCTGCCGAGAATACAAACATATCATTCGTAATTTTCTTATTGTAATGATAAATTTTGATATTTGACTTAAGGCTCATTTCATACTCCTATTCATAACGATAACTTAATCTAACACAACTCCTTCTAGCTGTAAAGCGAAATCTGCTTCGGAATTATGTTCTTTGACCTTATTGAACACATCATAAGCTGACTTAGCTGCAATTTTTCTAGGGATCATTGGCAGTCCTTGCAAACTTCATCAGATATTCGTAGCTTTCCATTGTCCAGATAGCATCATCCAGAGCATGGTGCTGGCGACCCTTGTGAGGGGGAAGAGGAATGCCGGGATGGATCATCATACGAAGCTGTTGAATGTCCATATTGAACATCGGCCAACCCATCGTATGACTTGGAAGGTCCATCATGGTTCCAAACAACTGACACAGAGCAACCCAATCATAAGCCCCGAAGTAAGTCCAAAAGATTGGATTACGACCACACCAGTTTTCAATCTCGTCTCGGATTTGTAGACGAGTTTTCTTTTCCGGAGCATCTAAGAGTGGAATGACATTCTTTCGAACCCATTCATTGGCTTTGAAAATATTACATTCCAAGGGCTCTGCATAATAGGTAGAACGATCCGGCTTGACCATTCCAATGCTTAGAAGTTCGATACGATCCCCATGATCCAGAAATTCAGTATCGAAAAAAATCATATTCATGTTAAACTCCTTCAATCCCAACTACTATCTGATCCGCCGCCTCCGGAGTTTCCTCCCCCCCCAATCAAAGGATGACGAAGAAGAGCTTGAGCTATCTGAAGATGACGAACGCCTATCGCTATCCCCAAACATACTCCCAATAATAGCACCAGTCAAGAACGAAGAGCCCGAATCATCATCCTTCTTAGTCTCTTTCTTTGTCGTCTTGGTTGACGCAGCCTTACGTTCGTTTTCAGAATGGATTTGCCACCAAACAAATAATGCAAGACCAACGGCGCACATTACAACGATGCCAATAAAAACCCATAGTACATCCACAGGTTCATCAGTCTTAGGCTCGACTACATCCGGGCGGCCCTCTGCAACATTCTTTTCAGAAAGCTTAGACAAGGCCATGATACCGGCAGTAAGACCTCCAACCAAATCCTTCTTCTTAAAGAATGGATTCATCTTGGTGTCCTGAATTGACTTGGCTAGAACATCGGTAATGGTTCCTTCAAGACCGTAGCCAACTTCGATACGAGAACGATGATTATTCCAATCAACTAGAATAAGAACACCATTATCCTCACCCTTCTGGCCAATTCCTTTTTGCTTGAAATATTCTACAGCCTTATCGAGTAGAACATCATCCTTCTCAAGCTTGGGAAGCCACACGACAATATGAACCTTCGTCTTATTGTAATTCTCCATAAGAAGATTGTTCAACTTGGCCTTTTGGGCTTCGGTCAGAAGCTTTTGGGGATCATCGATTGGTTGAACCCCGGCGAACGCTTCTCCCCAAGCAAGGATAGAGAAGAGAAGCGTTCCAAAGATAATGGCAAGAGCACGCATGTTACTTACGGTTCCTTGAATTCTGGAATTCGATTGAAGGTGCCACATCAGCGCCAGCCTTTTCCTTGAACATATTGTATGGCTGGAAATTGCCGGTAAAGCTGTTCACAATGTTGGTTGGGAAGGAACGAACGTTCACATTGAAATCGCCTACAGCCGCATTATAGCGCTGTTGTGCAACCGCAATACGGTTTTCAGTTCCTTCGATTTGAGACTGAAGATTTAGGAAATTCTGATTGGTCTTAAGGTCCGGATAAGCTTCACGGACAACCATCAGCTTTCCAAGAGCAGCCGCAAGCATTCCCTGCGATTCCTGCATCTTAAGCAACTGTTCGGGAGTTGCCTTGGAAGGATCAATAGTGATCTTGGAGGCACTGGCGCGCGCTTCCATCACTTCTCGAAGAGTATCCCTTTCCTGAAAGCCTGCCGCTTCAACAGTCTTAACAAGATTAGGAATAAGATCAATTC
>ERZ869921.884-NODE-884-length-14626-cov-20.164162_pt1 | contig 14626 bp, 24 predicted proteins | sample MGYA00579310_ERZ869921 | MGnify/ENA primary metagenome ERZ869921 (study PRJEB32216, sample SAMN09231816) | wastewater metagenome | place: USA: Maryland | collected 2016-06-21 | study: EMG produced TPA metagenomics assembly of the PRJNA472060 data set (Reclaimed...
TTATATGGTGCTACTATACCTTCTTCGATTGCTTTATCTAAAGATAATGTATAAACAATATCTAACTTCAAATCTTTCATTAGAAGCTGTTTAATTTCATCTTTAGGATAGGTAGCGGTTAAACCTAATGTATTGTGGACAGTATTTTGTTTAAAAAATTTTACATTATTCTCTGTAATCCGATGTGCTTCATCCAATATCACTAAATCATATTCTTTATGTTTTAGTTTATTTAAACTAGCATAGCAAGTTCGTTCAATATTATTACGATAGACAACTTTACCTTTCCATTTTTCAAATTCATCTTTCCAATTCTCATCTCTAAGTTTTTCAGTAGGAACTACTAGTAAACATCGAAAATTCTTTTTCATAGACTCATAGAAAAGTTTTGCATAGTCTATTGCAATTTTACTTTTACCTGCTCCTGTAGCTAAACATAATATTCCTGAACCACCATTTACTAATACAGCATCTAATGCATCTTTTTGAATTTTTTCTCTGTTATTCAATTAATAACTATTCAAGTTTTTATTTTAAATAACTTTTTTGTTTAAGAAATATACAGAATTTCTCAAGGAAGTTTTCCGCATTGATATATAAAGATTTATCATGTTTTGATAATATTTTCATACCTGATTCTGGTTTTAACCCTTCTTTTTGAATAAATTCTTCAATTACATCATCCTGATATCGCTTCTTTAGCTGCGTCATTCTCTTTTTTTAATTCAATTTGTTTTAAATAGGAAGAAAAAGATACTATTCCTGAACTATGATGCACTCCACTAAAACTTGTATAAAAATCCCAACCTTGTTTAGGGTGTTCTTTATTAAAAAGCTTATTAAGTATATAATCACTTCTTTTTATAAAGCTTGCGTCATTACCACTTTTTCTTTCAGGATATTTCAACAAATATTCTTTAATATCTGTTACAGACTTTAAAACTTCTGTATCATCTAATGATATTAATCTTATTATTAAAAGATACAAAGAAACTAAATAAGGTTCTTCAGTCCATTTAGGACTAAATTCAAATACCATTTCTTGTTTTGATTTGCTTAATAAGACATTAGAGAGTGGGAATTCAAACATTTTTTCCAAATGGTTCAGAACTAGCTGGGAAGCCTCCCTATGTTCTTCAGTAAATGTTCTAAATGATTGCCCTTCAGTTCTAAACCTAATCCCAACTCTATAAATGTCCCTATTAACTAAAGGATATTTTATAAAAGCACCTGTCTGGAAACCATGAGTAAATGATTCTTTTAATTCTTTAGTTATTTCAGGTTGTCTAACAAGCCAAAATAAATCTTGTATAAAATCTTTACATCTAACTTGTGGATGAATTGCTTTATATTTATCATCTAACATACACATTTCTGCAACATTTGATGAACCATAGATTTCATAAAATTTTACATTTTTTTCTTCTCTTTCTAAAAAAATTACTTCATTTTCTTTAACTTTTCTCATTAACGTATTTATTATTTCATCCAAACATCTGTGATAGTTACATCAACTTCCATTTGAACTTGTTTAACATATTTGTTTCCGCAGTTAATCATAATTTGAGCCATTTGTTCAGAAAATTGAACAGCTAAACTATCAATAACTTCTACATCAATCGCATCATGCACTGTACATATTAAGAAAGCAACTTCTTGTTCATATATACGATTATATTTTTTTATTAGTTCTCTGACTTCAACTAAAGCTTCTTTACAAATATCAGCTCCAGAACCTTGAATTGGACTATTACCTCCATTTCTTTGTGTCTGTCCTTCAATTTGGAAGATTTCTTTCCATAATATTTTAGATTTTTCAGAACCTTTTTGAACATTTTTAGCTAAAGTTCTTAATTCTATAGCTTTGTCCATATTGGGATACCATCTTCGTCTTAAACAAGGTGCAAAAGTTAAAGAATATTTGTTTTTTAATGCAAATTTTCCTTGATTTTCTAACCATTGATTTAAAACAGGAAAGGCTTTAGCATATTCTTCAAATAAATTTTCTGCTTCTTCAATTGAGATACCTAAAGTATCTGCTAACTTAGGTGGTCCCATTCCATATGGTTTACCAAAATTTATAGTTTTTGCTTTATTTCTAAGATCTTTATCAGCTTTTGTAATTGTTTTTTTAAACATCATACTTCCAGCATAACAATGTAAATCTTCTCCAGAATTTAAAACATCTATAAATCCTTTTTCACCTGAAGCATCAGCCATTAAGCGAAGTTCTTGTCCAGAATAATCAATACTAACCCATTTAAATCCAGGTCTTGCTTGAAAACAATTTCTGAATTTATTATTGGCAGGTAAATTTTGTAAATTAGGAGCATTATCATCTTTACTTCCAGAAGATACTCTACCTGTATTTAATACTTGCCAAAATGAAGTATGTATTTTACCTGTAGCAGGATTAATATAATTTAAAAATGATTCTCCATAAGTAGAAATAATTTTATTTACTTCTCTTAAATTTTGTAATACTTCAAAAAATTTATGGTTAGAAACTAATTTTGTTAGCTCTCTATCATTAGTACTATCAATAGGATATCCTAAAGTTTTACATACTTCTTTAATTTGTAATGGAGAGCTATAATTAATTGCTACATCTCGAATTTCATATCCGAATAAATCTGCTTGTAAATACTTTAATTGATATTTGTTTTTTAATTTACTATCAGTTTTTACAATATTATCTAATTCTTGGATTAATTCTTTTTGCTTATTTTCGTAAGAACTATATAAATTTAACCAACTTTCTTGGTTTAAAATCATACCATTGTATTCAATATCACCTAAAGCTTTTACAACTTTATTTTCCAAATTAATACAATAATTTAAATTATATTTTTCAATTAATTTAAATTGTTCTTGTTTAATAGTTTGCAAATATGTAACATCTAATAAGCCATAAATTATCTGTCTTTCTGTAAAAGGTTTTGTACCTTGATTAATAAATGAAGTTTGTTCTTCCTTATTTAAATCTACATTACAATATCTTTTAACTAAAGTTTTTAAACCATAACCCCATTTATCATAACCACAATAAAGTACACATTCTGCTAACATAGTATCATAAATATTTTCTAATACTATGCCAGCAGATTTAAACATTTTATAATCAAATTTACTATTTTGTAATATACAAAGTTTAGTTTCTAATAAATTTTGAAATTGTAAAATATCTATATCTCTACAATCAATAAAATATTGATTAAAAGGTGTACCTAGTTGTAAAGAGATAATCTTAGCTTTATGACAATCTAACCCTGAAGTTTCTGTATCAACTTGAATCTCAGGAGAAGTTTGTAAATCTTTTAAACATTGTTCTACAGTACAGTTTTTAATATTATCAATATTATAATTTCCTATAAAATACTGCAATTTTTTAATTTAAAATTTTATTTTTATTATACTAATATTAATTTATTTATTAAAATCAATAATAATCCATTTAAAGAGATCAAAATCAATATTAGTATATTTCTTCTCCATTAACCTTAACAAACTCGTCTATTAAGTTTTTATTTTTCCATTGTTCTTTATAAGTATTCTCATCATCATCTTCATCATCTTTAGAATTTGAAAATATTTGTGAGTCTTCAAAGGAGCCTTCAAGATATCTGATATTAAAACTGTATTCAGAACCATTTTGATAAGAAGGATTATTAGATTTTACAATCTTACATAACCATTTTTCATAGTTATATTGATTACAAACACCTAAATTCTTTTCTTCATCAGTCCAGTTAAAAAAATCCATACCATGATATGTTTTTTTATTAGGAACTTTTACAGTTTGTGTATCTTTTAAAATAAAAGGCAGTCCTTTTTTTAAACGTTTAAGTAATAATCCTGTACCTATAATTCCTTTTTGGTTTTCCCAATCAGAAAATATAACTACAAGATTATTTACTTTAAGTTTGTTTTTGGTGTTATCCATTCTTGGATTTTTTTGTATTGTTGTGCGATTTAACTTTTTGTGGTAATGATTCATCAGTTTTAGTTGTTGAACCAAATCCACCTTCACCACGAATAGTTTCTGGCAATTCACTTACAAGAGTATATGTCCACTCATATTTAGGTAAAAAAGCAAATTGTGCTATTTTATCACCTACATTATAGAGTTTCTCAAAACTTTCTAAATCTATAATTTGTTCATCTATTTCAATTAATTCTCTTTTAAGTTGAGTAATTTCATTTTTCAACTTAAACCTGAATAAACTAAAAGTAGAATTTCTTAATAGATTAGATAATTTAATATAATCTTCTTGTTTTCTTGTTGCTTGACGATACAAAGAATCTATTAATGGTTTTTTCAATCTTTTGAATCGTATCTTCCATTCTCCTGTGTATTCATCAATAACACCTACAGAATTGGCTAATACTAAATCATAATTAGATACAGAACTTCTTGGAAACACTGCTCCAAAAAATCCTTTAGGTGGTAGCATTTTTATTCCTGTACCATATTCTACATATTTACCATCATAAATAACTGAAGTTGCTGTTAAATCTGCACACGCATCTGTTGTATGTGCTTTTTGTGGAAAGTCTTTATTAGTTGATATCTGGATATTCATTTGATACTATTTGACTTTTTATTTTAATATTTTCTTCTTTGAAAAAAGGTCTTTGTTCATAAAGCATTGAATTTGCTTTATCTATCCATCTTTTTTCACATTTGCTTCTGAAAGATTTTTCTCTTATAATATTAAGATCTGGTTTAAAATCTTCTACATAATTACCTTTGGTAAAATATAAGTTTTTACCTTTAGAATCAGTAGTCCATTTTAATCCATCATCCGTATAGGAAACATTCAATGCTATACCTTGTGGATCTCTTAATACTTTAAATCCTTTTTCATAAATTCTTTTTAATACATTTTCGGAATTGTCTTGTTTTTTAGCTATCATTACGTTATTTACATTAGGTGATCTGATTTTAATAACTCACCTCTTTAAATGGATTGGAAACTATCTTGGAATTGAACCAAGGACCTCGTCTGCCGACTGCTCTACCACTGAGCTAATAGTTTCTTTATTTTAATTAGTTGTCCTGGTGAGGCACAGCGAGCACTCACACGTCTTCTTACCGACATTCTACCTTTGAACTATCAGGACATTTGTACAAATGTTGTATTTTTGCATACCAAGCAAACTAAATACTAAAGAGCAAACGGACAAAGTAATTCATAGTGGCAGTTTTGGAGGCTGCATATGCTTTGATTTATCGCTTGAATCCCCATTTGTAGGCTCAACTATTAATTTTAATTTTAATTCAGTCAAGTAAACTTGTTTCTTCCAAATTAAAATACCACCAATTAATAATTTTTAGAGCACTTTATAAGATCATTGATTAGATCAACTGTATAGGTATCGCCTATCAACTCTTCAGGGTGATATTGGACAGTAATAATTGGATAATCTTTGTAAATTAGACCTTCAATTTTCATTCCTGTTTCTCTAGGTCTATAAGAATAAACTGTTCTGTTTTTTGGAAGAGTTTCATCAGTCCATATTAACAAATCAGCACCTTCAGGAATTGTAGCAACTGCTTGATGATGCATTGAATTAGTACCAAAATTAACAGCCATTGACCCTTTGTTAATTGTCATTGCTTTATTTTCTTCATCTAATTCAGTTAAAAATCCTACACATCTGTGAACTTCTTCTTTTCTTTTACTTTCTTCATTTTCTTCATGAAGCCAAAGATGTTGATGTAATTTTGCACCAAATAAAACAGCTATTGATTGATGTCCTCTACATCGAGGATTGTTATCTTGAGAGCTCTTTATCTCTCAATTCATACAATTATTTTTCTTGTATGTTCAGACTATATCATATTCTTAAATAAAAATTATTAAGAATCAAGGCGCTCTTGGAAGTATTACTGACGTATTTCCAGATATTAATCTAAAAAGTTAGTCTCGACTTCTAGTCGTTGCACTTTCAAAGAGATTTCTCTCTAAGCTTAGCTCAGGATTGGCATTACAGCTTTCCCTGAATTCACCTCGTTTTTAACTAAACATTACTGTTTAGTGGGACATGTAGTTTATCCCAAAAATACATGTTTTGTTTTCAATGTATTTAGGTAAAATATTAACATCAAAATATTCTCTCATTGGATCAGGTTTTTGATTAAACCATGAAGGATAATCACCAAACTCTAAGTATCTTGAAGAATCTACATCTGGTCCTCCAGGTATAACAAGTAAATCCAAATTTGTATCAATTTCTTTTGAAGTGGGAACGATAATTTTTACATTACCAAAACCTTCAAAATATCGTAAATAGGGAAACGTAACACCAAACGAATTTGGTCCAATCATATGTCCAACAATACCTATTAAAGGTCGTCTTGTTGAATCAGAAACAGCTATATCAACAGCTTCATCTTTTTGTTTAACTAATGATTTCTGCATTAAGTTGTACTTTTAAATTAAGTAATTCATTAAATTCTTTGTTACTAATGACATCGAAATGATCCATTAATTTTTCAATTGCATTTCGGTTATTTGTAGCAATTGCAGATTGAACTTCTCTTTCATAAGATTCACCAATTTGAACTTTGTTAACAACAGCATAATATGCTTTTTCAGTTTGTCTAAAAACCCACTGTCTCAATTCATCATGTGCTGTCCAATAATTTGACAAAGTTCTGTACTCAACGCCAAAGTCTTTATCACGATAACGACCAGGTGTTCCATAATACATTTTTCTTCTGTCGTCATCATCCAATATTGTACTGGCTAATCCTAAATAAATATCCATCCATTTAACTATTTTTTCATTAGTTTCAATATTTGGATTAGGATAACCAACATGAATGTGTCCCATTCATTGTTATCTCTAAGGTTTTTTATCCTCAGATTCTTTAAAATATAAAATTTATCTTAAAGTTCAGCATATATTTTCATCCTAATAGGATGTTGAGCACTCGTGGGAAAATTATATTTATTCATTTCCTATGCGTTACACTGTTAATTAGCCTTTCGTTATCTAATTAATTAGCTCGGTATTTAAATATTGTTCAAATTTTATCTTTTTTCTTTCCAAATAAATATTAGAATCTTTGTATAACCAATTATAAATTTCTTTTATTTTATTTTGTCTTTTTCGATTGTAATTAAATCTTAAAGAAAAATAGTTAGAAGTTTTACCTATATAATCATATATAACAGGTTTTATATTAAATTTACTTTGAAATAGTTCTGCAAATTGATTTGTAAATAACTTACTATTAAAAATAAAACTAAAATTAAAAAATAATTGTTTACTGTTTGATTTTGGAATAAAAGATACAGAACCATCTCCATCAAAATATCCTCTGATAAAATGATGTGTTAATTCTTCTGGTATTTTATTAAAATCAAATGTATAATTTTCATTAAATGTTTTGGCATTTATAATATTATACTTTTCAATTAAATCTTTATAAATTATTTTATTTGTAAATCTTAATGTAACTTGCTTTTTTCTAAATTTTACTTGATTTTGTTTATTAGAATATAATAATTTTGAATTTGGAGATATTTGTTTTTGAATTTCTTTGATTATAGAAATATCATCAATACTATTATTGAAACATATTCTTCCAGAATTTTTTTCTATATAACCATCTGCTATAAAAAATCCTAAAATATATGCTTTATATTCTGTATTAATATTTTCAAAATACGAATTATCTGATTTTAACCTAATACCTTTATTTGGAGTTTTAAAATTATATTTTTTAATATATTTATAACTACTTCCATATTTTATACCAGATTTTTTACAAGATTCTTTAATATTATATCCTTCTAAAAGATATTTTTCAAACAATAACAATTCTTTTTTCATAATTTATATATTTATATAGTACAAAGATACTACTTTTTATTTTAATATACAAATTAAATGTGTTATTAAATTGTTAATTTTAATTCATTCACCGATTTTGCTCAATTCTACAGTTATATTACTATAACTTCGGGCAGACATTTTTACCCGCAAAACGCCAGTTTGTTTGCGCAAGTGTTGTAACACTTGTATTTTCACCTGAATATACATCATAGTCTGCTGAGCATCCTAAAATTTGACATTGGTCATTGTTTAATAATTCTGCATCAAATTCAGCAGAAGGAGTAACAACGACAACAATGTCTTCAGGTAAATTTTGTTTAAACCAATCTAACACCTTTCCAATATTATCAGAAAATTCTTTTGGTGTGCTGGATGGAGGAATATTATATTCTGCCATTGCATTATCTACTTGAGTACTAAAACCAGGTCTGATAATTTCAAATGGCAATTCTTTTGTTCCTTGGATTAAACCTAAGGAAGGGATGAAAGAATTCTCCTTTATATTTTTTAAAAAAGCTTCAGGATCTGCTCCTAAAGTTAGTTTGTTATCACTCATTTTTAATTTTTATTTTAATCTTTTAATAATTCTTTTAAATTTTGTTGACTTAATGTAATATCATCATTTTGTTTTGTTTTTTGATAATCATTTAATAAAAGCTGTACTGAAGAATCTGGAGGTTTAACAATAAATTCACCATTAAGTTGAACAAATTTATTTACTTTTTGTTTTAAATATAAATATGCTTTATGATATTCATTTTTTAAAACAAAGTCTTTAATTTTTTCAGCAATTAATCCTTCGTCATTAATAAATACTGTTCTTCCTAAGTCTTTTGTATAATAAGAAATATGAGATATTGTAAAACCTTTAACATTTTTTGAAACATTTTTTACATAATCTTCTAAATAAGATACCAATTTAAAATCATTAGACATTGCTAATAAAGTTGAAAAAGTTGTAGCTTTATGTGCACATGTGGACACGGTTCCATTAAATGTATAATATCCATATCTAAAAACATTATCGCTTGTAATACTTCCAACATCACTATGAATGTAATTCATAGTAATTTTTCTTATTAAATTTTTATCTTCATTATAAAGATGCGAAATAGGACTTGAATAAGTAAATAATAATATTTTATCTAAAGAAGGTTTAATTTTAATTTTTTTAAAATACTTATAGTATGTCAAAAACATTCTTGGAAACCATTGTGTATAACTACAAAATAAATATCTTAAATAACATAAAGCAACATATTTAATTGCTGCTTTATTATCTTTATAATTTTGACCTAATGTAAAAAATAAAAATTCAGAATTATTTGCTTCAGATATTGATACTTTAGTATTAGAACTTCCTGTTAAAATTTGTTCTACAAACGTACTTTTAGTACCAATTGGATATTCATAATTTTGAACTTGTTGTTTTAAAACATTATATTTTTTTGTTAAATCTGAAAGTTTATATACACCTTCAAATTTAATATCAAAACCTATCTTAGCTAATAATTCAACATAGAGTTCAATTTCTTCAAGTTCAAAAGGTATTCCTTCATAAGGTGTTATTATTGCTAAAGTATGGTTTGATTCTTCTCCAAAAGTTAATCCTTTAACAAAAGCATGGCAACCTTTATTTAAATTACTACAACCAGATAAATCATTCTTATTTGTTCTAAAAGAATAAAAACTTGTTGCTTTTCTTAATTTAAAGTTTGGGTGTTTGCTCACCGATTGAATTTCCTGGATAGGTTTTTCTTGCGGAATTTGAGCTTGTTTTTTTCTCATATCTTTCAAACAAATATTTGATTCGTGATAAACTTCTAAGTGGGTTTTTCGAGTTTTCGCTCGATATAACAACCTGCTTTCCGTCATTTTTTCTTCTTTGATAATTAATGTTTCCAGACACAATAATGTTTTTTACTGTTCTTGGAGACATTTCGTTTTGAGTGAGTAAGTGGTCGTTCATTTTACATGATTTCAGCTTCAACTGCTTTTTTAATTTTAGCAGGTAAAGAAAAGGTGGAATAATTAGAAGATTCTTTTTCAAAAGAATTTAATCCTCCTTGAGATAAAGGCAGAATTAGTTTTTTTAATCCATTTTGTTGTAAAAAACTTTCAATTTCGTTGAAATTCTTTTTAAACAATTCTTTTACATCAGCTTCTGGAGGAACTCTTAACAACATGGTTGCGTTACCTGTTAATAAATCTAAACGACCTATTGCTAATTCTCTTCCTGTTTTTCTACAGAAATTATCTCCTCGGAAACATTTTGCAACGCCTAAAGATAAAATTGTTGTTTCACTGTTGTAAAGTCCAGCTACTGTAATTCGCGTTTTTTTCTCAGCATGTTTAGAATGCATAAGCATTAGGTCTAAACCTGGGATTTGATTTGTTTGTGACATTTTTTAAATTTTAATTTTAAAATAAGAGGTTAGAAAATAAAATTATAAATAAGCGGGAATTTTTGTGTTTTTTTCTTTTTTATAGGTAACTTTTATTTTTTCTTTTAAATATCTTTGAGTATCTGTACTCAAAGTATAAAATTTTGGATTGGAACATGTCATTATTGTTCCTATTCTGTCTGAAGAATTACTTTGTAGAATTCTTGCTTTTCCTCCTTGTGTTAAAATTAACACTACTAAAGAATTATTTGCTTTATTTATTAAGATTTCACCTACATTAAACATATTGTTCTATTTTATATGTAATTATTGGTTCTGTTAATTTAATTGAAATATAATAACCTATACCTTTTGACACAATGTAAACAGGTCTCCAAAGTATAGCATTACTTTGACTTATGGTTAATTTTCTTCCAAAAAGTCCATCAGGACTATAATCAGGTGGATTTATTGCAAAGAATGCATCTCTTTCAGCCTCATTAAAAATTGTTTTGATTCTTCTTTTCATAATCGTTTTAGCTTAGCATTTCGTAATTAAATATATCCTGATATAGGAATATATTTTTGTTCAATTTTTTGTTTTTCTTCTTGGTTTTGTGCGCACCATTCTTGATAATTCTCGTAAATTTCATCTTGTATTACTTTTTCATTATATCCTTCAACAGCATATGCATGTAATCCTAAATTTGGAAGATAGGTTGCTTTAGTTAATGTTATAATGGTATTATTAGGAGCATCAGTATTAGAGCCAAATCTACTTCGCACAAACCAAACTTTTTTTCCAATAAAAAAATCTTTATGGCTTATCATCTTTTTAATTTAATAATAAAAAACAGAAGAAGAGCTGTATAAAATCATCATAAAAAATACAACTCTTCTTCCTATCAATTATCCTGTTCGGATATTTGATTTTCTTTTAATTCAACAGCTCCTATCTCAGGAGCTCTCATTAAAGGTGAATTAATCAATGTTTGAGTATAAGCAACAAGAATTTCTTTTCCTTCATTTTCTACATCACCTTTCCATTGTTTACCTGCATCTTCAAGATCATATGCTTCATAATTTTTTCCTGTAGATATTAAACTATCAGGATATTTTGAAACAATATGATATGTGATTTTTTTCTTTAGTTTACTCATAAACTTGGTTTTACTTCTGCAGTTTTGTTCATAAACAAAAAATGATCCAAAGTTGAATGATCACCATGAGCACCTAATTCTAAACTTGTATTTGAAACACAAATATAAGCAGGATTTTTATAAGTGCTTTGATTTTTAATTTCTTGTAAATGTTCAAAGTACTGTGATTTTGATAATACTCTTTGATTGTTGATTGGGGTTAACATAAATTATTTGTTTTTTGGTTATAAAATTGAAGATATTTTTATTAATTCTTTTGTTTCTTTTTTTCTTAAAAAATTTTTATAAATTGTCCATTGTTGATTATTTGCTTCTAAATGTTCAGGATTAAGATTATAACAACTTCCTTTTAAATACGTATTTTCGTATATTCTACTGGCAAGATCTTGTGAAATATCAACTCCAAATAAAAAATTCATATTTGGAAAAACTTCTTTCGGACACCAGCTTTTTTGACTAAATTGATCATGTTCATATTCTTCAATAGTTAAAAATCTATAAGATGCATTAGGATCATAATCAGGATTAAACTCAGAAATCATAATAATAAGTGTTGTTATTTATTAACAGTTCAACCATAATAATAAAAGAATAATCAGGACTTTTATTTAGAATTAAACAAAAGCCTGAATTATTTTCATATTTATCATAAACAGTATAATCTTCAACAGAATAAGATACTGTTCTTTTTGTAATTACATACGTATCTGAAGAATTAAAGTTTCTAATAGTTATAAACTTTGAATCTTCTGATATAACAATAGTAAAAGATGTGTCTTTTTTTGACACACCTTTTTCTGTACTCAATATTTCTTTTTTAATAAAGAGATATTTATCTGATGCTTTACTTTTACTAATAACTCCTAAAAATAGGATTACTAATAATAGTAAAGCAATTGTATAACTTTTCATAATTAATTATTAGTTACCCAAAGAGTTAACATGTTTTTTGTTCCCGAATTGATTTTGTTTAGTGTTATTAATAAGGTTTAAATCTTTTCCTATTTGTTCAACAAATAAGTAAAGTCCAAAGACAATACATATAAGTCCTAAAGTAAGTAATCCATCTTCAATATTGCTACCTGAATACAGGTACATACAATAAAATCCAGATATAAATAATAATAAAGCTGTTTTTTTCATTTTTATTTTAATTTTTGTTTAACAATTTTAGTTAATTTCGCTTTGAATTCTTCTCTTGTTTCAAGAAGATTTCCCATTGTATCGAATACTTCTTTTAATGATAAACAAGGTTTATTCATTTTGATATAATTTTCCGCTGCTTTTTTTGTTGAAAAATCTACAAATTCTTTACATTTTGTAGAAGCAATTTCAAAGAAATTTCCTTCATATTTAATAATACATCCTGAACAATCTTTTCTTGTTGAATAAAAGATATCACCTTCAAAAATATCAACACCATCTTCTGTAATAAATAGTGGTTGTTTACAACCAAATGTTTTACAAGTATTAACATTTTCATGACATTTATAACAAACATGTTGCCAATGTTCAGGATGTTTTTCGATATAATCTAAAGATCTTGTTGTTGTACCTAGATTATAATATTTCTCACTTTGGTCTAATACTGCTAAATGACCTATTGGAAAACTTCCAGGATAGGTGTGAATTAATTTATATGTTTTCATCTGGCTGAAAATAATTTTATACATATTAATAAAATTAATGCTACATATTGTCCTATCAACCATTTAAGTGATACTCCAAAAAATATAAACATTTTATATTCTAAAATCATTGCAGGAATAAATAATAATCCTAAAAACAGAATTATAATTAATATTCCAATAATAAAAGTTTCATTTTTCATATTTTGATTTTTAAATTGTTAATAATTGCACGCACTCAAGGATTCGAACCTCAATTAAAGCTTTTGGAGAGCTTCGTTCTACCATTAAACTAAGCACGCATAAAACGAATAACCTGTACACTTCTATACAGGTTATTCTTGATGTTTTGCCACGTGGGACTTTACTTTGGCATATTGCCAGTGGTCATTTTGACCAGGATGCTTGGAAGCATTATATTTTTCTCAATTTTTCATAGTAATAATAAAAAAAGAACCTCCATCTTTCAACAGAGGTTCTTCTAATAACTCGAATTTGTTTGTTTGTTAAGCCGGTTCTTCAGTAGATTCTTCAGATGCAACAACATCTTCAACTACTTCTTCAGTAGGTGCAGATTGTGCATCAGATTCATTTTCTTCTGAATTGTTTTCCGGAGTGTTTTGTACTTCATTTTGTTCACCTGTAGTACCGTGGTGTAAGAATGCAGCCATTCCTAAAAGCATGATTAATTTTTTCATTTTAATGAATTTAATTTGTTAATTAATTTTGACTCATTATATTTTAATTTCGCAACATTGGTCTGAGTCTACCTTCGCATTTGCTATTTCAAAATTTTTTTTCGTGAATAATTGTACTAATAAATAAACAAAGTCCACAACCAAGTAATAAAAGTAATCTTCCTAATAAATTATCTTTTGATGCAATAGTTGTATTAAAAATAGACCAGGTGGTTGCATTCCATTGCCAAGTAACAAATCCTATTATAAAATATAGAATTATTAGTGGTCCAAGCCATATTAGTATAAGTATGAACAATTTTTTTGTCATTTCTTTCATTTTGATTGTTTTTAATTATCAGCAGCCATTAAACTTGCTATAGAACATATTATAAAATAAATAAAAATTCCAATAACAAATGTTATTTTAATTTCTTCATTTAATTTTAATATATTAAATGAATTAGCAAGAAATGCTGCTAAAAAATAACAAAGAATTAAAAAAGGAATACATCCTATTAAAAGATATTTTATAAAAATTGGAATTTTTATAGATTCTTTAATAAAACTGATGATTTTGTGACTCATGTTTATTCTTTAAGTTGTTTTACAATATCTATAACCTGTAAATAAACAGGATATTCCGGATTTATAAATCTTTGAAAAATGGATGGTAAGTAATCTGTAAATCCTATATAAATGACAAATAATCCAAAAGCTACATAAAATACTCTGATTATATCAGCATCCCAGGATGTTATCCATGCAATATCTTTTTCTTTGTTTTTAATATAAACAGAAATACGCCAAAATATAAATAATAAAAGTAATAATTTACAAAGATCTAAAGCACCTAACATATATTGTTGTTTTACTAAAACAATAAATACATGTTCAACGCTTGTTTTTAATCCTTTAGCTAAAGCAAT